>Ga0315308_1000240_pt1 | contig 30004 bp, 32 predicted proteins | sample TDP3_MG_FD_203078 | JGI IMG/M metagenome (GOLD analysis project Ga0315308, IMG submission 203078) | Freshwater sediment microbial communities from Lake Towuti, South Sulawesi, Indonesia - TDP3 | ecosystem: Environmental > Aquatic > Freshwater > Lake > Sediment | place: Indonesia: South Sulawesi... | reverse complement strand
CCGGCTACGCATCTTCTTTACGACCTCATCTGGAAGAAGGCACTCAAAAACACTGTATTGCACACGGGTTCCGAAATCCTCCAGGGCCCTGGACAACTTGGTGCGGCGCTTGGTATCAGGAATGTCATATGAGACAATGAAGAACATGCTTTTTCACCTAGTAAAATAGAACGCCCGATAAGGCTCTCCTTTGCTTATTGTTCGAGCCATGGCCTCAGCCTGTTTCCTCAAGGACTTTCTAAAGCTTGACATCTCCCCGCTCTGGGCGTGATGGAACTCCTCATTGAGCCAGGACTCATAATGCTGGAAATATGTTTTCATCCCTGAAGGTTTGAGGGAAAACGCTCCTGTCTCCTCATCTTCCTGAAAATCCTCCTCTTTGAGAATACGCTTGTTCACAAGAGTAAGGGTCAGCCTGTCCACCACAGGCTGGCGAAATTCCTCAAGGATGTCCAATGCCAAAGAGGGGCGGCCATACTCCACTTGGTGGTAAAATCCCAGGTATGGGTCAAACCCCATGGCATTGAGAAGGGAGTGAAGCTCGTTGCCCACAAGGGTGTAGCCAAAAGAGAGGAGGGCATTGACGGGATCTGTGGCAGGACGCCGCCTTCGTCCAGGGAATTTCATCTCCGAGAGGATCATCTTCCCCAGGCCAGCAAAATATTCCCTGGAGGCCATCCCCTCCAATCCCCTCAATGAATCAAGTGTTGGGCGACCCTCAGCCTCCTTTACATATTCTTCCAGGCGCTCCGCCTCCCTCCGCAGATCAGCCTCAGGGTGATTGTAGAGGAACCTCCTGAGCACCTCCAGGCTATTCTGGATCTTCCCCTGGACAATGGCTCTGGACACCGTGAGGCAGAAGGCTGGGTCATGGGATTTCTCATACTGGGCCATTCTGAGGACGATGTTCTTGCTGTTGGGAGGGGTGAGGGCGCCCTTGAGCTTCCCATGCTGGGTGAGAAATGAACACTGGATGCCCTGCTCCAGCATCTCGGAGAGGGCCTGCGCCGTGACTTGGATGTTCCCGAAGATGAGGACAGCCTCAATCTTGAAGCACTCCACATCCAGGAGCACTTGATCATCCTTCTCCACAATCAGACGCTCTCCGGTCTTCTTCACCACCGACCCCTGCTCTGTCAGATAAACGAAGGCCATACGCTATCTCCTCCGCCTCTCAACAAATTCATGTGTTTCTTTCTTCTCTATGAGCCACGGAAACTGAAGGGTCTGACATCGTTGTAGAAAGTCAGGGATAGCCTCCCTTATTAGATTTACCACTTTTTCTTTCATGGCCTCACATGCCTCTCGGGAGACAGGCTTTGTGCCATGGGCAAGAATAGAATTGTTCCTATCCTTGAGAAGACCTTGAATGGTATCGTCGCCTATGAATCTCTGCCCAAGATTATTTCCTAAGTCTGCAAGAAGTTCATACGCCTTATGGAGACCCACTAATATCTTCCCAGATTTGTTATCTCGATCTTTTTCATACTTTTGTTGCGAGGAAGCAGGGATCTTTTCCAAAGGGACATCATCGGTTGAAATACCATGATGCTCCATCAATACCCACTGAGCAAACATTTCTGTCAGACGATAAAGCCTGGCAACAGCATCATCGTATTTTCCCTCTTTTAATCTCCTCTCTGAATTGTTGAAAACATCAGCAAGGGCATCCTCAGTGAGCTTCCTCTGGTCAAGAGCTATCCCTATAGCTGTAATCCTTTGGCTGATACCCTCCTCAAGCTTAAAAACCTCTAATTCTCTTGTCACCCAAGTGTCCATGATCTTCTCTTCCTCACTCCATACTTGGTCATACTCCCCACGAAATCGCCTATGGTCAAAGAGATCCCAGAAGCGGTAGGCTTTGGCAAGTCCTGTAAGAACCCCCCGCAATTGTTGCTCAGGAGGGGCCAGAAGATGAGGGTTTATTCCCTCGGACACCTGTATAGCTGAATCAAACCTCAGGTTGATCATCAGGCGACGCATTCCCTGTAGGTCCCTCAGAGCATAGACAGAAGAAGGAGGAATAATCAGGAATTTTTCTGAGCCGTTTACTACAACTCCATTTTTCCTCACCCCTGTGATATATTTCAAAGTTCCGCAGGAGTTATAGACAAGCGAAAGTACGGCTCCGCTGGACATAGCCTTCGTCCCACTCGTGAAATCCCCCACGACTTGCCCAGGTTCATATCCCATGAGAAAAAGACGGCGTAGACAGGTATTGACTTCCCTGAAAATCTCCTGAACATTCTCCCCGTCCGTCAAAGAGAGGATCATATATTGATCGGAAGAAATATTGAGACCCTGGGCCACTCTCTGTGCGAAAGGTATACTTTCCACCGTAGCCACAAGGACAAGGTAATCGGGACGGGAATCATCTATGGTTTTCTTAAGAGGTTTTACAATGTCTACATCGGGTCGTGTTCCTGTCCCCACAGTTACTATCATCGCCTTCTTCATGTGTTTTTCATCACTTTATGTGCAAAACTCATAATGTCCCTCGCCCTGCTCTTGATGACCATGATATTCTGCCAATTGACCTTCAAATACTGATGGATGATTTCGTTCCTGTGCTTGACAAGTGGGGCGACCTTTAGAGCAATGTCGCCCACGAATTCATGGCACGCAAGGATAGTGTCCTTGTATGTCTCTGGAATACGCCTGCGATGCTTCTTCAGGCACTCCTCGGCAATATCCACCATACAGAGAATGATGTCATTTATGGTTTTATCCAGAATGTTTCGGAGGTCTCTGTCGGCAAAATAGCGGTCTCTGTCAACCCCTCTGACCTTCTCCCGGAAATAGGTGATGGTCTCCTCCATGAAAGTCAGGAGTCTCTTCCTCCTGTTGTCAGGCACTTAATCTCCTCAGAAATCTTATCCCCTCTGTCTCATGGAGAACCCTGCGGCTTACCGAATACAGTGTCTCAATATCCGGGGGAACAAGATGAATGCCTTTCAATGCCTCCTGGACCACAAAAGGGGATTCCTCCTCGTCATCCAGCCTCAGAAGAGAGACAGGGGTCTCAGTGGCCATGAGAATTGCGTCTATAATATCTATTTCTTCTTTCTTGTCCCTGGCCTTGATGAAGACAGCCAGATCAATATCCGACCGTGAATGGGGCCTGCCCTGTGCATAAGAGCCAAAGAGCAGCGCAATCCACACCTTCCCCTCTCTCTTTAATCCTCTCAGGGTCTCCTTGAGAAGATATATCTCTCTTCTCCTGAACATAATGCTCAAATTCTTTGCTTTGGTACTTTGTATCATTTTTCGCCATGGGAAACTGCAATCCATCCAAGGGGATATTTCCCTTCCACAATATGCTTCGATTTTCCCCACCGTATGTTCGGATCCATAAATTTTTTGATAGTCATGGCATCAACTCCAGATCCCCATCCGATGCGAAGGAGAAAAAGCCCATCTGATTCTTCGCTAATTTTATTGTATATGGCTGCAATATCCTCACTTTTCCCATCAAAGAGCCTTTTCCTTTCATCATCAAGCACTCTCCGATAGAACTCGTTGCATGAGGAAAGGATGGTTTTCACATCCATGTCTCTCCTTCCCAGGGCTGACCCTGGGTGTTTAAGGTATCTATGGTCAATAGAAATCGTGAAAGAAATTGAAGGGGATCGTCCTTCTGATAAGGCTGACTCTGTGACCTCTCTGATCATTTGGATGTTCGTCTCGTTCAAACGGCCCTCTTTGAGGTTATAATTGGACACCTTCATAAAGCATGTGCTCCCATCAGGTAGTGACACATCCTCTACCCGAATCGCCCGGAAGATTTCCTTATCTATGTTTTGTTTATATTGTTCCCGTTGGTCCGCCTTCCTGGATGGTTTTATATCCAAGGCCTTCAATATTTCCGCTTCTACTTCCTTGGGTTTTCCAGGGACTTTAAGGCTTCGGATCTCCTCCGCCCATTTATTGAGGAGTGCAGTTCTAATGACTCCTTTCAGTGAAGAGCCCGGAATGTAAGGATGGTCACCACTTCGAATAAATGGGCAAAGAAGAAGCAGATTCTCAGGCTGGTCAAGTTTCTCTTCATATAATTTTCTGACCGTCTGGCTCACCCTTGCCCTCCACATGAACGGCATATGAGTGGAGAATCTATCTTTAATGAACCGGCGTATATCAATGAGCTGATCCCTTCCAGGGGAGCCGCCTCGGACAAAAGAAATATTTTTTTCTTCAGTAGGGGGAAGAGCGGAAATAAATGTTCCCAAGTCTATCCTATACAGTAAGTCATCACTAATGACATAATCCAATGGCTCAATATCTGTTCCATCCCCAATATGAATTGGGCTGAGAATTGTCCCTTGAAGGATGATTCTCTCCAGACCCATTTTTTCCATTATGAAAGCCTCACTGGCAATGGATACCCCAGTCCGTAGTGAATGACTTTTGGATAGGAATGATGCACGTTTTCCACAACTCGTCCGTAATGTTTTTTCACAAACATTACCTGAAAAGTGGCTCCCGGCTGAAGCATAATGATCGGCTGCTTAAAGACCTTTCCAGTAGAGGCAAATATTCCTCCCAGCTTTCCAAACTTCGTCAGGATCTCATAATGACCTTCTCTTGGATCGGTCGGGGATGGAACACTGTGGGAAAGGATCATAATTCCGTTAGGATTTTCCACACCTTTCAAGGAATATTCTTCCAGAGAACATGAAAACCTTCCCCTGCCGGACGAACTGTCAGCGCCGTATCCCATCTCTCCCACAAGTTTCCAGAGGATTCCCAGCTTTTCCTTTCCAAAGTAATCATCTTTCTGGAAAATGATGAAGGAAAAGCCCTGCTTATAGAATGTCACTTTTTTGGCAAAAAGCATCCCCTGGATGACAACATCTGATCTTCTGTTTTTTGCATTGTGCCATTCCTCCACCTCTTTCCACGATTCCTGAATATCTCCATCTGATGAGAGCAACTTTTCATAAAGATGGAAAGGAGAGAGGTTGGATTTCACCTCATTGAATAGTTTCTCGGAAATCCACGATATCTTTTTCAGCCTTTTTAGCGCTGCAACGAATTTGATTTCTCCTTCTATTGAGAAAAACTTCTCCTGCAATCGTTTGTTCTCCTCAACGGTCAAAGGCCCCAGCACAGGCCTCGGAAAATAACCATCCGGAAAGCCACTGGAGAGGAGACATATCTCCTGTTCATCTTTGAGAAATGTTAGAAATTCCGTTAGAGCTTTCTCCCCCTCAGAATATCGCAAGGCCCAACACAGATGGCCAAAAAGTGTGTCAGAATGTAACGGGGTAGAAAAAGGGGAGCGAGGGGTTATTGTAATTTTGTATTCCGTCATTTTTTTATGACCTGAGAGCGGTCCTGAATCTCAAGCGGTTTCCCCTTCTCATCTTTGACATTTAAAAATTTCACCTTTCCATATCCCCGCGTCCCTGAACCCCCCAGGGCATCCTGCTCCAGGAGCCAGAGGCCATGGAGGAGGAACGGAAGATCATCGTCGCCTTTTCTCCCATTGACCTCCAAGACCCTGAGGCTGATTGAGAAATCAAACTGGATTCCGGGGGGAATGCGCTCTTGTGTCCTGAGGCCACCACTTCCTGCTTTTCCTCGAAGCCTATCAATCCAGTTCTCTGTCTTTGTTTCTGCATAAAGGAGCCCCTTCTCTTCCCGCATCTTCTCCAGCTTTTTCCGAGATTCATCGGTGAGAAAGGCATCCCTGAATATGGATCTGCTGGGTCCTCGTTCAATGTTGTCCTCGGTTGATCCAAATATCCGACAAATAGGGCAGGTGATATCATTACACTTATGGACTTTCCCATCAGATTCCACCTTTCCAAGCTCCCACTCAAGAAGAGAACGGATCTTCCCCTTAAGCGATGAACCAGGAATATAAGGATAGTTCGTCAGTGGATCTCTGATGACCGGGTTGTCCATCCCACCGATCTCAATGGTGCTCGAAGAACCTCCTATTCGCAATCCCGTCTTAACTTCAAGAATGCCGCTTATAGTTTTATATTCTATTGACATGATTCACCTCTTGTCTATGACCTAAGATCAGCCAAGCCCACCACCGCCTCAAAAAAGAGGCAGAAATCCTTGAAGTCATCTTTGGTCTTAATGGCATCAACACATTTATTGATGAATTCGACAAAACTCTCAGGGACTTTTGCTTGTGGTCTTGTTCTCGCATAGGCGACCTTGGCTTTGAGCATGCCAATGAGGGCTTCGTTTTTTCTGAACCCATCTTCCTTCTCGGACTCGATTTTTGCCTCCAGTGCCTTCACTTCGTTATAGAACCTCCTCATCTGATGCATGGTGAGGGCCTTATCACCCCCCCCTGGATGTTCGAAGGCTTCAGCATATTTTTTAGCCTCTGTCGTCAAAAGCTCCCTTCTGAGGATATCATTTTCTCTGAATCTTATTGGTGGAAGAGGGCTGCTGGTTTGGGACCCTCTGGGTGATTGACCCCCCTTCCCACTGCTATACTTTTTCGCTCCCTGATCCATCGGTGACATTTTATTCCTCCTTTCCTTTCCTCTCCTTTCCCCTGTGCTTATAAAGTGCCCAGAACACAGGTATCGTGAGGTTTGCCATCAAAGGCTCATCTATATTTCCAACAACATAGAGGCGTTGTAATTGATCAATGATATCCCTATTGATGATATTTCCATTCTTGTCTTTCTTTTCAATATTTCTTCTCACATCATAGGCCATGAGGGAGTGGAACTTGAGGCCTTCTATTTTGCCCCGTTTGCTATCTAAAAAGAGCTTGTGATACATCAGGAGCCGATAGAGAAAGGCGCTGTTAATATCTCCATTGTCCATTGCCAAGTTCAAAAAATCTTTGAACTCAACAAGTATATTGCTCTGCTTCCATTCGATGGTTGTATTAAACAATGAGAGGCGATCCCTCCCTTTATTTTTGGCATCTTCTAATCTTATTTCTGCTTCTCCCACAGCTCTTGGAACAGGGGTCTTCGGCCTCATCAATGATATACCAATGGACAGAGTAATATTGGGATTGGCGCCTGTAAATCGCATGAATCGATCCCTCACATCTCGAGAAAATTCGACACCCTCCTCCCAAGGAGCAATCAGAAAAAAATCATCACCACCAGCATAGACGATATAGGTATAGCCTTTCTCTTCTCTTATTTTTTCTGGAACCCATCCGGAGAAGAAACAATGTATCATTCGGGAGATGCTGGCAAATCGAGAGATCGAAAGGGAGTCCCCCAATCCCCTGCTGAATATGAGCCCAAGATAATCAACATCCCCCTTGATAACAGCGAGGTGATCCACCCCGTCATTGTTCTTCTTCAGCGTTGTTGTAGCGATGCATTGGAAGGAAAGGGCTCCACTCCGTATAGCTTTTCTTTCGTCCAGGGTGCATGGCGATTGACAGAACTCACAGAGCGCAGTGCATCCTACTTTGATTTTTTGATGATCATGATCACATAAAAGCCCTTTGTCGGGCCGGGGGGTATAATTCGCTATAAACCGCCGGATATGCCCGGGGTTCTCGCCACTATCATCGTGACCAATCCTTTCCAAAAGAAAATAGGACTCTGGGGACTCTATCCTCTTCATGAGGGATACACTGATCCCAGAAATTTCCATATCCGCTTCTTTGTCAGCACCAAAACCGATCCATTTGGCCGATGGGAGCTTTCCCCCTACTATCTGGGCCTTATCGCAAAGGTCGCAGAGATTTTCCTCGGGTTCCCCAGGAGATATCTTTCCAGCAGGGTATGTTCCGCAAAAAGAGCACGGCCCATTCTCAGACAATTTCTTTGAAATATTTTTTAGATGTGTTAAGTCAGATGAATAGATGATATTTTGAACTCGCCTGAGCTTCGCTTCACCTAACGCTTGTTCCAATCCATGAAGTTTTTCTCCTAAACGAGGGGGTTCGAAATCATTTCCCGACAGTGCCACAGAATAATCTACCTGCATGGTCACCCTTCCCAGGAAGGTTTCATAGAACCATCTTTCTATCTCCTCTGTCAATTTTTCAACAACTGTTTTTACCCAGTCCGTCTTTGGTGCAAGGATTACGAACCGACCTCCGGCATTTATCACCCTGCACGAAAGGGGCAGATGTAACCCCTGGAGATATTTTAGAGAAACTGCGTCAGAGATAAGCCCAAGGAGAAATGAGCGCCCCCGAAGTGTCTTGCTGAGCCTTCTTGGGTTGTTATCGTGGATATCGAAGATATACTTTTGTATCCCGCTGACATCACCGCCCAATAAGATAAATTTGTCAAGTTTGTCATCTTTGATCTTATTCTCGCCGAAATCGGGGTAATGGCATTGATACAGACAGGCTGCGATGGCAGATGTCGTTGAAAGATGGTCAAATAGGGAGACATCAGAATATTCCTGAGTGGTATCGCTTGGAACACACCACAGATATTCTTCCAACAAAGAAAGCAGGCCATGGAAAAGGTGCTCAAAAGTCGCCGGATGTAACAAGGAGAAAGATTTTCCAAATTCCTCAATAAGATCATTATATTCTCTCTTGTCTTTCTCCAGTATCTCTTTATATTCAGGGAAGATATATAAGGGGTTGAGTTTCGTAAGCTCGTGATAGTAATGAGGAGGCTTGCCCCTCCCGATGTCTACCCTACTAAAGATGCTCATGAGTCGAGCGCTGCGAAAATCATCTGTTGATCTTTCTTCATCAAGGCGTTCCTTTGAGGAATAGTTATCTGCCCTGCTGACAATATATGCCAATGCCCTCGTGTGATCGTCTCCGATCGCTTGCACCTGGAGATCCTCAGGCATTTGAGGATGTTCATGATGCCTCTGGCAGAGGATCTTCACAAGATCAATATCTACATATTGTGGTCCAACAATCTTCTTGAATGCATCTTGATTGACGAAGTCAGCCGAAAAATATGGATGTTTTCTCTGCACTCCCCGTGCCCTGTTTAAAAACTTCCCGACATCATGAAGGAGGGAGGCAAGGATAACCGATTGATATTCTTTCTTATCTAATCTTTGTTCCATTAGGTCTTCCATACGACGGATTGAAAATTGTGGCCGCAGTAGTACTGAAGTTCAACTTCCCATGGCGTGCTCATTGTTCCTCTCTTCTCTTGAGCTGGTAATGGCCGAGGCCGAAACTGGTGCCCTTGCCCACATGGACATACTGGCCCAGGGTGAGGAAGGGGAGGAACTCAGTCAAATCCCCTTCATAGGTGACGGTTCCCATAAATCCGCCCATCTTCATCCTGATCCCTTGCCTGGAGGAGTAGCGTTCCCAGTCAACCCATTGAAAGTCATGCTCTGTCATCTTAACACCTTCCGCCCTTCTGATCAGGGCCTTGAAGTCTATCGCGAATTCTTCGCCACAATGAAAATAGGATAGTATTGAGAGGCGGCGGAGGAGGTTCCTTATAATGATATGGAACTCCGGCTCTCCGGTCAACTTTTCAATATATTTCAGCCTGGTCGGTGTAAGGAATGTGAGACGGATACCCTGCACAATTGTAGAAGCATGAGGGAGAATGTCCCCGAGGGTCAATGGTGGGGAATATTTGAGGATTTTTGTGTCCTCATCGTAGAGGACACCATGGCCATTGAGGACACGAGAAAAAGAGAAGGCGCCCCTGTCTTTTCCCAGGCCTCTCTCTCCCATCCTCTCAAAGGCATAGATGAAGTAGGGTAGATAGGGAAGGGCCTTTCCTATGAGGGTTAGGCCAAAGGAGAGGCTCTCCCCTGGGCTGTAGGCGGTTTTCTCCCCCAATGGAGGGCAGAGGACAAAGGGGTGAGGGGCATGAGTGTATTTTGTCATCAATGAGGCGCCCCCAGGCAGGGGCGTCTCAAAGACATACATATAGACGCAGGTTCCCCTCACCAGGCAGGTCGAGCACTCCCTGTCCCTTTTGATGCAGACCACACTTTTGAAGGCGTGGCCAAAGGCCCCCCTGAGGGTTGAGCCCTTGTAGGGCGGGAGGGAGAGTGTCTCCTTGGCCCGAAGCTCAAAGGTGAATCTGGAAAAAGTGAATTTGTCCAAAGCGTTGCTCATGATCATCCTATCCCTTATTCTATAACATCATGGGGGATTATCAGCAAAATAAAAATATTCCGGAGGATAGGAATATTCCGGTTCATAGCAGCCTCACCTGGGTTTTGCACAGGCGGAGTCCGTAACGCATCGCCCCTTTATCCCATATCCGCTCGGCAGGATTGACTGAATATCTCTGGACAAGAACTGGATTCCCATAAAAGGCCTTGCGAATACGATCCTTAATCTCCGAGAATGTGCTCCGGAGATTGAAGTCATCCAGGACAGGCCCTGCGGCCATGAACTTTCCCCCAGTATGTCTGTAGATCTCATGGATTTCATCCTTGTGCTTCTGGATATCGTAAATGGTCTCGAAGCAGTCGGTACATTCTCCACACATGGCTTTGTTTTTATGTGGACAGCGCTGTGCCTTGGTCTTAAGGAAATGGGCATACAGGGAGAGATGAAGAGGTGTGAGTTTAATTTTAACATCGCCAATCAACAGGAATCTGGTCTCTACATCATAGGTCACAGGCCGCGCGTATTCGTTAACAAGATTCTGACTTAACTTCATCATCTGACGAAAGCCGAATGGCCCCAGGTCGAGAAGTTCAGGGATCCATTCTCTGAGCCGGACAAACGGGATATCGCTCAGTGTGACTTTGGCCTTCCTGGCATCAGCTCTCACCTTGTTAGACTGGGGATCCTCTAAAGTGAGGATTTTTTTCTCCTTGGTTGGATAGAAAAAATCCGGGCACCTTTCCAGGATTGGGTCCACCAATACATGGGAGAGGGTGTCCTGGGGTCGTCCATAGAGCATCATGGCTGCCCCCAGGTAGAAGGACATGGTTTTTCTTCCACCAGCGAGGGAGGCGTGAAGGGTTGTATCATTCTCCTGTGTAAGTTTATGAACTATCGCAACGATCTGGTCACCAAGGGCGTCATTCTCAGCATCGGTCACGATGTCTTCAAGAGTCTCCCCATTTGGAGATTTTAAGACTTGAACTTCTATCCTCATCCGTCCAGGGTTCAGGTTATATTCTTTGAAGAAAAGAAACAATTGCCCTTTGCCCTTCGCCATGAGGAATTCCTTGATCTTCTTTTCTCCCCCTCCTGTTGTGATGAGGACGATCTTGTCGGGAATGACGGGGGGCTTTTTGAGTCTGGTGAGACAATACAGGGTTTCTGTAACAACCTGGGGAGACAGCCCACAGATGGAGAGGAGGACATGCCTCATAGGTAGGGAAAATATACCACATCAAAATAGTCAAGGGAAGAAAACAAGATTTCTGATAAATCCAAGAGCAATTTTCATATCATTTCGTAGAGCCTCAAACTTTGCGTCGCCAGAAGATACCCTTTTTCATAGATGGGGAGACTTCTATGATATATCCCCTTGATTTTCCTTAAACTATCGTGTATATCTTTTCCATCTATGATAAAGGGGAGGCAGGCAGCAGCATTATTAATTCCAATACTTCTTTTTTGTTTTCCTGCAGTTATAGGGGCCGGGGAGGCTAAAAAGCCCTCGTGGGTGGATAAAGGGGTTCATCCGGCCTATCCTTCAGAGCTTTATCTCACCGGAGTCGGGTTGGTCCAGATGACAGGGGATATTGAGGGAGATTGGAAAAGGGCAGAGGATAATGCCCGCGCCAAGCTCATAGAGCAGATCCGGGTCCAGGTTGGACAAACAGTGACCTCCCAGGAAGTAGAGGAGATTACAGGCAAAAAATCCTCAACCAGGGCGGTTACTGAAATCGTCACAAAGACCGTTGCCACCCTGACTTTGGAGGGTGTGCAGATAGCGGCGCGATGGGAGGACAAGGAACAGAATCTCCTCTATGCCCTGGCTGTTCTTGACCGGGACCAGACCTCTCAGCTCCTGCGCTCAAAGATAGAGGATGCCCGAAGGGAGGCAGACGAGCTTTTTAATAGGGCCCAGGGGGAGGAAAGCAGCGGCGAGATCCTCCTCGCACTCACCCATTATGTCCAGGCCCATAAAAAACTCTCCACTGCTTCCTCTAACATCCTAATCCTAAGGATCATCAGGGGATCCCTTGCAGCAGCCCTTGAGAAGGAGCCAAAGCCTGTTACCACCGCGGGACTCGGTGTCAAAATTGAAAGCATCGTTTCTTACATCAAGTTGATCACTGTAAGCGGGAATGATCAAAAAGGGGAGCCTGGCAAGGCTCTTGCCGAGCCCCTTGTTGTCAAAGCAGTGTATGACAATGGAACAGTTCAATATCCTTTAAAGGGAATCCAGGTCAGGTTTGATTTCGAAGAGGGGAAAGGAAGGCTTGAGCCGGAAACAAAGGCGGACGCCTCAGGTGTTGCTTCCTGCCGTGTTTATTCGGTTGAAGGGACAGGCAAGGAGGCCAATACGATTGTGTCCTCTCTGGTTCCTGGAATCGGAGGAACATGGCAGAAGCAGCTTGAGTCAAGGAAAGCAGTCTTCACATATTACCTTCCCACTGTTGCCACCCTTCGCATGCTCGTTCAAATACAGGAAGAGAATCTTGGCAAACCCGTGTCTCCTTCCATTATTGAGAATACCCTGAGCGAGATCCTCACTGGAGCCGGTTACCAGGTAGTGGATCCGGCCTCATTCCATCAGAGGCTTGGAAGCACATCCATAAAGGGCGTGCCAGATGCCGTTCTGAAGGAGAAAGCTGGGGGCCTTGCAGACATACTTATTATTGGACAGGCAAAATCAACCTACAGTAGCGCCCTCATGTCCGGCTTTCATTTTGCAAGATCCAGGGGTGCGATCCGGGCAATCAGGCTGAAGACCGGCAAGGTTATCGTGAACCTCGATCGCGAGGGCAAGGAAGGGGGAGCAACCCCGGAAAAGGCCGGTTCCAAGGCACTTCAGGGCATTGCACAATCATTGAGCGAAGAGTTCCTTAAGACCTTGCAGGCCCAATTGGAGAGTATGGGCATAACCCTTCCTAAGAAGGGGGGCGTGGAAGGGGGTTCGCAGTGACCTTACTATTCTCACGATCAGGAAAGGGAATATTTCTTGTCCTTCTTCTTACATCGCTGTCATGGGCCTCTGAGGAGGTCGGGGTCGCAGTGGCTCCGTTTCAGAACCTCACCGGGCAGGAGAAGGCCGCCTGGATAGGAGCAGGATTTGCAGAGAGCCTTACCGGAGACCTCAAAAGGATTCCTGGCCTCAGGGTAATAGAGAGAAGCCAGCTCAAGGCCGTGCTTGAGGAGTTAAAGATAAAGCTCCTGACTGCCAAGGATGAGGATGAAACATCAAAGGCAGGGAAGCTCGCAGGGGTTGACCTTGTTGTTGTGGGAAGCTATCAGGTTGCAAAAGATCGGATCAAAGTTGATGCCAGGGTAGTGGAGGTAGGTTCTGCAAAGGTCCTTCGTTCCTACAGAAAGGAGGGGAAGACCGCCGAGATCTTTTCTCTCCAGGATTCCCTTGCCGAGGATCTTGCCGCTGGATTCGGCTTTACTCCGCCTGCGCAGGTGAAGACCCTTATAGAGACCCCCCAGACAAAGAGCATGAGCGCCTATGAAATGTATGTGAAGGGAAGGGAGTCATATTTGCTTTCCACACAGGAGGGATTCCGGAAAGCAGAAAAAGCTTTCCGTTCCGCCCTTGACCTGGATGAGAAGTATGCCCTGGCATGGGCAGGACTTGGCCAGGTCTATGCTGCTGTAGGGTATTTCCTGGAGCAGAGGGGAAAGGAAGCAAAGAGCTATTATGAGAAATCCAGGGAATATTGTGATAAAGCCCTGAGCATCGATCCAATCCTATATGAAGCACATGGCGCCCTGGCGCATGCCTATCTTCAAATGGGGAAAATCAAGGAGGCGGCAGCAGCTGCACAGGAGGCCCTGAAACTGAATCCTGGCGGTGCCGAATCGTGGGAAATCCTCGCCCATGCGAATCCCAGGGGAGACCCTGCCTGGATAAAGGAAAAATTGGATAAGGCCCTTTCTCTGGATCCCTATCTTTTTTCTGCCCGCCTCTCCCTGGGCAATCTCTATGTCGAGCAGGGTAAATACGGTGAAGCGCTCGATGAATACAAGAAGGTCATCTCTCTGGACCCGGATTTATTTGAGGCATACAACAACCTCGGGGTTGCCCTGAAGAAAATGGAGAAATGGGAAGAAGCGGCTGATGCCCTCGAGAAGGCCAGGGCACTGGATCCATCCTCGCCTGCCGTGCACAAGAACCTGGGCATGGTCCTGATCCAGATGGACAAGGTCGCAGAGGGCAGAAGAGAGATAGAGGAGTCCCTCAAACTTGACCCCAATCAGGCAGATGCAGAAGAGATGAAGTCCCTTCTCACAGAGGAGATTGGGAAATGAAGGCTCAAAGATGGATAGAGGTCGCCAGGGAAGACCTTGATGTTGCCAAAAAGATAGTAAGAAATATTGTTTCCGCTGTAGATGGAAGAATGAAAATTGAGAAAGTCTTCCTTTTTGGGTCCTATGCAAAAGGAAGGGCTAAGCACAATAGTGATATTGATCTGGCCTTTGTATCAAAGGACTTTCAAGGGATGAAAGAGATCCGGAGGATGTCTCTCCTTCTGGATTTCATTCATCAGGTGGAGCTTGATGAGCCTAAGGATATTGAACCGTTCGGGATCACCCCTGAAGAGTTGAAGTCTCCGGAAAAATTCAGCCTTGTGGAGGAAATTAAAACACATGGGGTGGAGCTGTATCATTCAAGGAGGAAGAAATGAAAAGATACTATATTTACAGCCTGGGTTTCCTGTGCATCCTGCTTTTTCTCCCTCTGTCTGTATCTGCTCAGGGTGGGGAGGCAGAATCCCCTCTCCCCGCTGGGGAGAGGGCTGGGGAGAGGGGTGGGGAGGGTAAAGTGGAGAGGGTGCAGGAGTATGTTGCGGTCATAGACCTAACAATGGAGATGGGCGTGGATCCTAAAGCCCGTGCGCCCCTGACCAACGCCATCATTGATGACCTGGTGCAGATTGGAACCTACAAAGTCATTGACCGGGCCAATCGGGACAAGATCCTCAAGGAACAGGGCTTTCAGATCTCGGACTGTGTGTCAGAGGAGTGCCGGGTGCAGGTGGGCAAGATGCTGGGCGTAGGGAAACTCATTACAGGGTCTCTTTCCAGGATTGGCCAGACCTATCTTGCGAGCCTTCAGCTCGTGAATGTGGAAACAGGGCAGGTAGAGAGTTCAGCAAAGGAGAAGTGCGCCTGCCCAGAGGATAAGCTCATAGATCTGGTCTCCAATGCCGCCTATAAATTGTTAGGACTTCCTGCTCCCTATACTTTGATAGAGACACCGGAAGTAAGAGGGCCTGCCCTGTCTGTGGAGCCTCGCCTTGGCGAGGTTTCGAGGGTGGCGATGGGGGCACTCAGGGTTGAGACAGATCCTGAGGGCGCAAGGGTATTCATTGATGGAAATGAGATGCCGGAGAGGACACCGGGCATATTCAACGATATACCTGTAGGAAGGCACAAGGTTGAAATGAAAACAGATAGGTATAAAGAGATAAGGGATATCTTAGTGGCAGAAGGACAGACAACCTCACTTACTGTAAAGCTGGCGAGGGAAATCAAGGCCAGTTTAAAGGTGGAGTCTGATCCTTCTGGGGCGATGATTACCCTGGATGGAAAAGAGGTTGGTGTAACCCCACAAATATTTACGAACATGGATTTGGGTGCGCATAATATAAAAATAGCGAAAAAAGGATTTGGGACGAAGATAGAGAATGTCATTTTACAAGGTGAGGAATTTATAAAGTATAAAGCACAATTAGTTCGAAAGGCAGAACTGAAAGTTGAATCTAATCCCTCTGGTGCCATGATCATCCTGGACGGGAAGGAGTCAGGTATAACGCCAAGGATATTTAAGGAGATAGATTTTGGCGTTCATAAGATAGAAATTGCCAAAAAAGGATTTGAATTACATACAGAGATGATCTATTTACAGGGCGAGGAGCCTATTATATATAAAGCTCAATTGGGCAGGGCAGTAAATTTCTCTTTATCATCATATATGTTAAATTATTTTAAGGCAGAGGGTTACGGTATGGATTTTAAGTATCGTTTAGTTAAGGGATTATGGTTAGGAGGAACGCTTGAATCCCTAAACATCAAAGCTTTTACAGGTATCAATGCTTCATTAGATGCAATATACAGAATTCCCTTGCTGAGGCAGAAAAAAATTATTTCGATTGGTAGCAGCGTAATAGATATGTTCTTTGGAATTGGTTTGGAATATTTGGGAGGGAATTTCAAAAGTTATGAATATGAAGAAGAAATAAATGCAATAGGAGGATCTCTCAGGTTTGGCCTCAGGTTATTATGGTTGGAATTTTTTGTAGGTGGTAAGTTGTTTCCGGATGTTATTGCTGGGAAGGATAATGATCGTCAGGAAAGGGATTTTTCTCATGCAATATTGGGTCTTGCTTTGAGGTTGGCATTCTGAGAAGCGGGGGTTTGGAATGAAAAGTTTACCTTATTATTGCTTGGTTATAGGGATTTCATGAGTGAGCCTGGGGCTTGTAGAAATTGGGAAACAAGCCCCTACATTTGCTCTACGGGATTCCACTGGCAAGATGTATTACCTCAGCAACTACTGCGGGGCCTCAAAGAAGCCCCAGGACAGAAAAGTCCTCATCATCAATTTCTTCGACACATGGTGCAAGCCGTGCAAAGCAGAGCTTCCCCTGTTGGAGAGGCTATGGCAGAGCATAAGGAAAATTTATATATCCAGAGGATAAAGTGGATGTTAAGATATTGAGAGAAGTTATAAGCTCTGGGGACTTTGAGTGGCGGAAACACGCACTCCAGAGATTGGTGGTGAGAGGAATCAGGCAAAGAGCTGTTTTGGATGTCCTTCTTCAGGGTGAGCAAATCGAAGATTATCCGAAAGACAAGCCCTACCCCAGCGCTCTTTTCCTGGGATGGCATAGGGGCAAACCCCTGCATGTTGTAGCGGCATTAGATGATGGAAATAAATGGGCGTATATTGTTACTGCCTATGAACCTACTTTGGAGGAATTTGAATCGGATTTTAAGACAAGGAGGGAGAAATAATGAAGTCAGCGAGCAAAAGGAGTCTGTGCCCTTTATGTGGAGGGAAAAAGGTTACATCAAAGACGACATTCACGGTTGATTATGGGGCCGGGCTTGTCGTTGTTCGGCGCCTCCCAGCTATGCGCTGTAATCAATGTGGAGAGGAATGGATCTCGAATGAAACCTCTCAGAAACTGGAGAAATTAGTTGAAGAAGCGAAGGCGAAGAAGACAGAGTTGGAGGTCGTTACTCTTTAGGCTCCGGTGGGACGATATACAGTGGGCTGAGGTCTGTATTATGAGGAAAGCTTGAGAGCGTTGCTGATGTTCACTCAGCGACATGTTTTTGTGTTAGGGGTTGCTTGGGTGTTCTTGGGGATTGCCCAAGTTGGCAAGCAGGCGCCTCCCTTTGCCCTCAGGGACTCCACAGGAAAGATGTATTACCTCAGCGATTATTGTGGCGCCTTGAAAAAACCTGCAGGCAAAAAAGTCCTGGTCGTGAATTTCTTTGCCACCTGGTGCAAGCCGTGTAAGGTTGAGCTCCCTCTGCTGGAGAGGCTCTGGAATGAAAAGAAGGCAAAGGGCCTTGAGGTTGTCAGCATAGGATTCCATGAGGATGAAGGGAAGCTCCTCCCCTTTCTCAAACAGAATCCCATCAAGATCCCCCTTCTTATGGATCGCCATGGTGTTGCTGCCGAAGCTTACGGAGTTAAAGGCCTACCCAGGACATTTCTTCTGGACAGGGAGTGCAGGGTCAGGAAGGACTTCCGTGGAGCCCTTCCAGACATGGAAACTGTGCTGAGGCAGGAGATAGAAAAACTATTGAAATAAGAGGAGATGAATCTGAGAGTATGAGATTCCTCGCTGGGCTCGGAATGACAAAAAGAGTATCAGAATGACAAAAAACTAAATGAAGTGGCTTAGAAAAATCGGTGCGGCCATAATCCTTGGATGTGTCAGTGGCATAGTTGCCCTGCTGATCCAGGAGATTACTTTCATGCACTCCATAGAGCTCAAGACCTTTGATTACAGGGCAAGGCAGTTCTCTTCGCCTGACGAGGCATTGAAGGACATCGTGGTCATAGCCCTTGATCAGAACAGCATAGACCACTTCAGCTCTCAGTATAAATTTTCCTGGCCATGGCCAAGGGATTTCTACGGAGAGGTCCTGGAGTTCCTGACAAAGGCCGGGGCACGCGCTGTCGTTTTTGACCTCTATTTCTCCGAACCTGACATAACGAGATCCGAATATGATCCCGGGGAGACAGACCAGAAATTCTCAGAGGCAATAAGCTTGGCACGCATGGCGTTCCTGCCAGTGATTTTCAATAGAAGCAAGCTCCAGGGCATTGAGGAGGAAGCCGCTCTCCTGGCCCTTCAGGGCTCTGGAGTGTCTCTGACCGGAGTTGATTTGGGGAAGATTGACATCCCGGAGCGTCCATTTATCACCCTTCCGATCCCTGAATATACGAAGGCAGCAGCCGGACTCGGCGCTGTGAATATAGAGCCGGACCCGGACGGGATCTACAGGCGGCTCCCGCTCTTCTTTAAATATAAGGGCATAACTTATCCCTCGCTTTCCCTCCAGACCGCGATGTTCCTCAGGGGCAGCAAGGCAATTTCCATAGACAAAAGAGGGTTTCTTGACATCGGCGGGCAGGGTGTTTTCCTCGGCCGCAAGGGAGAACTGCTTCTGGTCTGGCACGGGCCAGGGGGAGGAAAGACCTATCGGTATTATCCATTTGTGGATGTCTTCCTATCAGCGATGAAGATTAAGGAGGGAGGAGCACCATTGGTTCCTTCGGAAGAGTTCAAAGGGAAAACAGTGTTCATCGGTTCAACTGCGCCTGCCCTCTTTGACCTCAAGTCCACGCCCATGTCCACGCCTTCAGAACCTTTTCCCTCTGTTGAGATCCATGTTGCAGCATTGGACAATCTGCTCAAGGGGCAATCGCTGAGAGAGGCAGAGCCCCTGACGATCTGGGGAACTGTGCTCGGCTTGTCCTTGATCGTTGCTTTGTCCGCCATACTGGCACAGCGCGCCGTTGTCGGTGGAATCCTTGGGGCAATTGTCCTGGCCGCCTATATTTTTATGTGCTTCCTGCTTTTCAAGAATGGGATCGTCCATCAGCTTGTCCCCGGTGTCAGCGGCGGCATTCTTAGCTATCTGGGCGCCACGCTTTTCAACTTCATTACAGAGGGGCAGCAGAAGCGCCGCATCCACAGGGCGTTTCAGTTCTACCTTCATGAGTCCCTCGTATCCCAGCTCACAGAAGACCCAGGCGCACTCAGGCTCGGCGGTGAGAGGAAAGAGCTCACGGTCTTTTTCTCTGACATCAAGGGGTTCACAACCATTTCCGAGACCATGGACCCCGAGAAGCTTGTTCACCTTCTCAACCGATACTTTGAGGTCTTCGGAGGCGCCATCCTCGCCCATAAGGGGTATCTGGATAAGTTCGTAGGCGATGCCGTGATGGCTATATTCGGCGCACCCGCTCCAGTGCCTGATCACGCTGTCCAGGCGTGCCTCGCTGCTATAGAGTGCCAGGAGCGCCTTGAGGCGCTGCGCAAGGAGCTGGAGAAAGAGGGACTTCCACCGATCTATGCCAGGATCGGGGTCAATACAGGGCCTATGGTTGTTGGCAATATCGGCTCCAGCTCACGGTTCAACTACACAGTCATCGGGGATGAGGTCAATGTGGCATCTCGGCTTGAGAGTGCGAACAAGGAGTGGGGGACATATATCCTCATTGGTGATGAGACTTTTCGCCGGGCTCAAAAGGAAATTGATGCGAGGAGGATCGGGGCCATACAGGTTAAGGGAAGGAACGAGCCAGTGAAGGTTTATGAAGTGATGTGCAGGAAGGGCGGTCTGACTATACCCAGGATAAAAGTCGTTGAGCTCTACAATCAGGGTCTGACTGCTTTTGAAGGGAAACAGATGGGAAGGGCCGAGGGCATGTTCATGGAGGCCCTGAAACTTGATGAGAACGACGGACCAAGCAAGGTTTATCTCCAGCGCTGCCTCAACCGCCAAACCCAAGGGTGAGGAGGCTTTATCAAATTCCTCTCCCCTTTGGGGAGAGGGTAGTCCTCCTGAGGCGGATGCGCCTCTGGCGCAGGTGAGAGGGGAATGAATAAAATGAGGAAGTTAAAGTTCATCATCGGTAAAGTAAGCGAGGGAGAGCACGAGAGACTGAATATACTCGACAGCAAATCGCGAAGCGTGGCTGAAAGAATAGAATTTGGTCTTATTCCTATGAAATATCCAGTGCTTGACGATAAACCCTATAGGATATTTAACTCTATGGAAGAATATCGCCAATGGGCAGAGAAGGCTTTGCCCAGATATCTCGGATATTACAGAAATGCTTGAGAAGATAAAGCAATTGGCCAGAGTTTTTAAGAAGAACCATGTAGAATATCTTTTCATTGGCAAGTCCGGAGCCGTCCTCTATGGGTATCCAGGCACAACACAGGACATAGACATATTTCCGAAGAAAGGAAAGGCAAATTGCCAGAATATCATTAATGCATTAAAAGAATTAGGGTTTGCTTTAAATAAAGAATTGGAAAATGCTGTGTTGGCTGGAAAGGATTTTATCCAGATAAGAGGCGGGCCCATTCCCCTCGATATCGTCTTCGCTCCTGATGGAATAGAGTCATTTGAGAAAGCAAAAAAGAGGGCGTGTGTTATGGAAGGGATTTATCCCTGTGCATCCCTCGAAGATATTATTGAGAGTAAAAAACAGGCATTTCGTCAAAGAGACAGGGAGGAACTTCCGCGCCTGGAACTCTTCGCCAAAGAATTGAAGAAGGTAAAACGATGAAAATCTTGCTCCACTATATTGCTATTAGTGCTCTCATAATGGGAACAGGTCCTGTTCTTTTTGCCCAGGAAGGCAGAGAAGGAGATATTGCAATACTGGAAGTGCAGTTCAGCGGAAAAGCCCCAAGTTTTCTCAACCTTGGGTTCCTCACGAGGAAGATCAGAGAAGCCGCTGTGAAATACACCAATTACCGCGTGATGACCGAGGAGAATGTCTTTGCGATCATTGAAGATAAGAAGATAGACCTTTCCAAATGCAAGGAGGCAGAGTGTGTTGTAGAGTATGGGCGGATGCTGCAGGCGGACAAGCTTGTGTCCGCGACCCTGACATATTCAGAGGATATGTATTATTTGATCGTGGAGCTTTATGACATACGGACAGCAGCGATAGAGAGGAGTGTGTCCAAGCAGTGCAAGGGGTGCGGGTTCAGCGAATTGGTCAAGGGGGTCACGACGGCATCAAGGGAGCTGTTCACAGGGGAGGTGGGTGAGGAGGAGCGGGTTGTTGGCAGGGCAGAAGCTTTTGGAACCCTGCACATTGACAGCGATCCCCAGGGTGCCACGATCCTCATTGACGGGAAGAAGGCCGAGGGGACCACACCAACTGTAATAGAAAATGTCCTGGCTGGGCCGAGGAGGGTCCTTCTTGAAAAGGGAGGATTTATAGAGGAGAGGGAGGTGGTGATAAGGGCAAATGAGGTGACGGAGTTAGAGATAAAGATGAAAATGGAAAAAAAGGGGCGTGGACATCTCAAGGTAGAATCCGAGCCTGCCGGGGCAACGGTGTATATTGATGGGGCAGAGGTCGGCAGGACGCCGATGGTGGCAAGGGACATCGAGACAGGGCCCCATCTTATTGTTTTGAAGAAAAGAGATTACAAAGATGCTACCGAGATGATGTCAGTCCATCCAGGTGTAACAGAGACGATAAAATGCTTTTTGAAAAGTTTCCATTGGTATCTTGGGGTGAGAACAGGGTATATGAGTCAATCTGCAGCCACAACGGGTACGTTTGGTGGGGGGGGCACCATTCGATGGACAGATGTAAAATCAATATCACTTGACATAAAATACAGATATTTTTCTATCCTTTATGCAGGAATAGGGGTCGGGAACGAAACTGGGAGTGTATATTTGAAGGGTATTAACTGGGATTTTACTCGATCTAAAACAGGGCTCATCTTTGACCTCGGCTTAATCGAGGTTAGGTACCCTTTATGGAGAAGATATATCAAGAGCCTTGGCAACGAACCTATCGCTCTCAATGGCGGTTTGGGGGTTGTGTACCGCCTCGACCAAGTTGACTCCTCTCATTCCGCAGGGGTAAGGATTCGTGCTGATGTTGATATATATTGGTTATATATCGGTGCATCATATTACAAAATGTCTATGGAGGTCATCTCCAGACCTTATATAGCTGCTGACGTCGTCGGACCAGATTTTATAGAAATAGATCTATCAGGATTTTTTATAGATGCCGGGATCCGTTTTAACTGGTAAAGTGGCAATAGAAAGGAGAAAGCGATGAAAACTCATTTCCTCAAAATATTTTGTGCAGCAGTTGTCCTGTCATGTCTGCTTTCCCATGATGCCTTCTCTGTCGAGAGAGTAAGTATAAAGGTTAAGGAGGTGGCGGTCAGGGGAGGTGCAGGGCCTTATTATCCTGTTGTGGATATCCTCAAGAAAGGGGATAGGGTGGATGTTATTGAGTCCGGCCGGATATGGATTAAGGTCAAGCTTTCCTCCGGAGAAGAGGGCTGGATCAGCAGGAGGGCTATGGCCCCTGCCAGGGCAAAAAAAGCCAGCAGGAAGTATGCCGAGGACAAGGGGGTTGGGCAGGTTTCAATCATTGAGGTGACCGCTGCCACAAAAGGTGTATCTGAGTTTGACAAATACTATGGAGAAAAATACCGCATTACTCCCGAGCTTTTTGCCGAGCTGGATTCACCTGCCTTTAAGCCTTCAGAGCTGGATCGTTTTAAGGACGAGACATATCTGGGGAAAGAGCCCTCAGAAACCGAGGGATCGCACGAGGAGATCGGGTGCAGCAAATGGGCTGCAACCGTTGGCCGGGCCTGCGCAGCGCGTCTGGCATCCCTGGGCCTTGTCAAGGACGCCAATCTGAGGAAATACATCTCCCTTGTTGCCGCAATTGTTGGGGAACAGAGCGGGGTTTTTGATACTCCATTGCATGTATTCATCCTTTCTTCGGACGAGATCAATTCCTACTCTACCCCGGGCGGATATGTTTTCGTCACAAAAGGCGCACTGGATGCGGTGAAAAACGAGGCGGAGCTTGCAGGCCTGCTTGGCCATGAGATCGCCCACCTGGCAATGGGTCACGGGACAGCCGAGCTTGAGAAGGAGGCGACAAGGATTGAGGCAGAGGCTGCGTTTCAGGAGATGGAGGGGGAGCTAAAGGAGGGAAAGGAGAAATTCGGGGCATTCCGCGACCTGGACACCATGGCAGACGAGATCTACAACTTCATCATATCGGGCCGCAACAGGGAATATGAGGACGAGGCTGACCGGAATGGAACACTTTATGCTGCTGCTGTCGGATATGCGCCGGATGGGCTTGAAAAATTCATAGAAACACTTGCGCTCAAGGAAGGGAAGAAAAAGGCCGGGCTGCAAGGGGCCAGACACCACAGAGACCCTGGGGAGCGTGTAAAATTACTTGCCGGATTCATCAAGAAAGAAGGTTTGGGCAAGGGAGAGGATTTTGCCGATAGGTTCAAAGCTCGTATCGCCTCCAAGGGGGAATAATTGCTAAGAAAGCTGATTATCTTAGTATGTTTCTTGGCAGTATTTGGGTGTGCAACAATTATTACCGGAACGAGGCAGAGCATTCTTGTTGAAAGCCATCCCAGTGGGGCTAAAGCTGCTGTTGACGGCTATGATACTAAAACACCTGGTTTGCTTGTCTTAAAGAAGAGAAACCAGCCATATATTATAAGGGTATCCAAGAGGGGCTATCACGGTGAGACAGTTACAATAGGTTCTAAACTCCAACCCTGGTTTTGGGGCAATATTCTTTTCGGTGGCTTTATAGGGATGATTGTGGATGCTGCAACAGGAGCCATGTGGAATCTCACTCCCCCCTCTATTATGGTTTCTCTCGAGAAGAGTGAGAGCGGTGAAGAGAGCGAGGCCGAAGAAAGGCCCCTTCGCCGTGGCACACAAGAGCCTGAAGAAGTGGGCCAGGAAGCAAGGGAGGGAGATCTGGCTGCCTTGGATATCCAGGTCAGTGGGGGGATTCCCCCTGGCCTCAACCTGGACTTTCTCTCACGTAAGATCAGAACTGCGGGGGTGAAATATACAGCATATCGGGTGATGACCAAGGAAAATATCTTCGCTGTGATCCAGGACAAGAAAATAGACCTATCCAGGTGCACAGAGGCCCAGTGTGTAGTTGACTACGGGCGCATGCTTCAGGCAGACAAACTTGTGGTTTCAACATTGACATATTCAAATGGGGTGTATTTTCTGATTATGGAACTATATGACATCCGGACAGCGGCCATTGAGAGGAGTGCTTCAAAAAAGTGCAAGAGATGCGGGTTTGCCGAGCTTCTTGAGATGGTGGATGGTGCAGCAAGGGAGGTGTTCACAGGTGAGGTGGAATAGACAAAACCAGAGAAGAAACAGGAAAAACCTATAATGAGGTGAGAGTGAGAGGATAAGAGTGATGGCAAGGAGTTTGCCGAAAGATTTTATTTAAACATAGGGATGTTATAAGTAGTTGAGGGAAGAGATATATGCCACTAAGACTGATGAAGATTGTCTTTGTTTTAATGGCCTTCATGTTCGGTCCTTTGTCCTTTTTGTATGCCCAGGAAGGGAGAGAAGGAGACCTTTAGTAAGGAGGGAAAAATGCTATTCAAACGATGGAAGATGATTTTTATTGTGATGGCTCTTTTAAGCCCGAGCATGGTCCTACTGGCTCAGGAAGAGATGGAGAAGGCCAGGGAAGAAGGAAAGAAGATGGGGGAGGAGTTCAAGAAGGGCCTTGAGGAGGAAAAAGGGGAGCAGCGCCAGCTCTGGGAAAAGAAGGATTTCAGCGCTGAGGAGGAGAGGGCAAAGGCCCAGAGGGAGTGGGAGGAGTTGCGCTGGCAGATCAGGGAGGAGTTCGTAAAAGAAAAGAAAGCCATAGAAGAGATGGCTGCACAGACAAGGGGGCAGCTCGTCAAGGCATATGGCTCGGAAGAGAAGGCAAAGAAGGCGCTCTGGGGCAGGGAGAGGAAGACCTCGCTCCAGGATGTGACTGAAACACCCGAAGCCAGGGCTTCGACCGATTACGGCGCCGATTCCATTAAGTCTTCAGGCGTTGCAGTTGCAGATTCGCCCGAGAAGGTCAAAGAGGCAAAGGTCCAGGCATACAAGCTTGCGCTCAAGCGCCTCTCGGACACGATCCTGTCAACCAAGCCCACAAACAATAAGTCCATAGGTGAGGTCATTGAGGAGGGCAAGGCAGGCATGACAGTGACAGATGTGGACAAACTCGTGGCTGAGAAGGCCAGGGACGAGAAGCCGAAGGTCCAGGAGACAAAGCTTCCGGATGGCAAGGTTGCTGTCACCATGCAGGTCTCCATCCCGACCCATGAGCAGGGAAAGGGTCTTCAGGATGTTGTGAAGAAGGCAGTTGATGCAGTTGAGGAGAAGCCCGCACCCAAGTATGAGGTGAAACCAGAGGAGAAGCCAAAGGCCGCTGCAGAGGTGGCGCAGAAGGGGCCTTTCACCGGCCTTATAATTGACGCCAGGGGGCTTAAACTCAAGCCTTGCCTTGCGCCAGAGGTGCAGACCTCTGCTGGAGAGGTCGTGTATGGAAGGAACACCCCTGAACAGCAGTATGTTGAGAAAACAGGTCTTGTCGGCTGGGCAAAAACAACAAAGCCGGCGCGGGCAAGCCTCAGGGTCGGCGAGAATCCTCTTGTCGTGGAGGCGAAGGACCTCAAGGACCTTAGCAAGATCGTGCTCGATCCCAAGGACGCCAGCGTGGTCAAGGTGGCCGATGCCCAGAATGGCTTTTTAACCAAGGGCCGCGTAATGGTCGTAATATAAATGAAGAGATTCTTCTTTTATATTGTTGTCCTTTGTGGGGCGCTTTTCTTTGCATCGGGCCTGTCCCTTGCTGAGACGACCCTGCTGCGCGGGGAGCATACCATTACCTATGACATCATCAACCCCGAGGGTGTTTGGGAGATCCCGGATTATTCAAATGACAGCTTCTCACAGAAGATTATAGAGGCTGATGAGTATTCCAAGAGGGTGGTTGTCTCAATAAAACTTCATCCCTTGAACTCAAAGATCGCATTCCCCCTCCCCTCGGGCATAATCCCCAATGAGCTCCTGCCCTTTTTGAAGCCTGAGAAAGATATTCAGTCTGACAACCCGGCCATCATTGAGGCCGCCAGGCGTATTACAAAGGGCGCCACGACACTCACGGCGGCGGTGGATCGCATAGTGAACTTTGCCATGGATCATATCAACTATGTGATTAACACCAAGCAGGATGCGCTTTCCGCACTGCGAAATGGCAGGGGTTCCTGTCAGGGATTTTCCAACCTCTGTGTTGCAATGCTTCGGAGCCTTGGAGTGCCGGCCAGGACCGCGGTTGGCTATCTTCCCCCTGGGTATGACTGGGGCATTTCAAAGGATTACTGGGGCGTGAAAACGCACGGCGGAGGGTATCACATGTGGTTTGAGGCGTATTATCCGGATACAGGGTGGACATTTACCGATGCGCAGCACTCAAAGAACTTTGTCGATCCTTTCCATGTCCTCATGGGCATTCCGGCTGCAGGCATCGGGAGCATGCACGAGTTCAGAAAGGGCTTTGTTGATGTTGATCGCGGCACCAGCTTCACCGTCTTTGATGAGAAAAACACAACTGAGCCCGTGGATGAAGTGCCGGGGCCTGAGGGGAAAAAGCTCCTTGGCAGGGTATCACAGGATTTCATTGCGAAGGGGGCTGTCCGTGGGACAATCGCCGATGAGGGAGGCAAGCCAATCAAGGGCGCCCAGGTTGTTATTTGGAAGGGCTCTCAAGGAAGAGTCATGCCGGCCAGGGAGGATGGCCGTTACGGCATCGTTGGGCTCAAAAAGGGGTCAGTCCACCTTACATTCAAGGCGATTGGTTATGCGCCCGTGGAGCATTATCTTGAGCTGGGTGATGTTGAGGACAGGATCCTCAATGTGACCCTTGAGCCCGGTGCTCAGATCTCGGGAAAGGTCGTGTGCGAGGGAGGAAGGCTGCCGAAGGGAACAACCGTGACGCTTTGGGAGGAAGGCAGGGGGACTGTTGCAGAGGTCGGAAAGGACGGCTCCTTTGAGTTTCCTTCTGTCGGAGAGGGAGAATATGTTCTGACAGTGAAGGCCGATGGGCTTAAAGGAGACCCTGCGAAGGTCACCGTGAAGAAAGGCGAAACAAAAGAAATCGTCATGACCGTGCATCCATAAAGGGTAAAAGAGTTTCCTCAAAGTCCCTGCCTCCCCCCTTGCACTTCCACCCAAGTGATCCAGAGGGAAATTTTTTGCCTATCAAACACAGATTATGCTATGTTTATATAAAGGTTAATAATATGATCTCCACCCAAATCCTCACAAAAATTGTTGAATGCTTAGTGGAGCGATTTCATCCAGATCGAATCATACTTTTTGGTTCACATGCACGAGGAACAGCCGATGACCGTAGTGATGTGGATATATTGGTCATATGCCCTATGAATGAGGGCCGCCGAGCCCTCATGGTAGCTATGGATAGGGCTTTGAGTGGACTGGGCATAGCAAGAGATATCCTCGTGCTTACACCCGAGGAATTTGAGCAAGGACGCCATATTCCTGGGACAGTGGCACGTCCCGCATGGCTTGAAGGTAAAGTCCTGTATGAGCGCACCTGAGCAGGAAGTATTACGGAAGGTCATGCAATGGCTCTCCTATGCTGATGAGGATCTGCGACTGGCACAACATGGATTGACCTTGATAACTGGTGTTCCATACCGGTTGATTGCATATCATGCCCAGCAATGTGCGGAGAAATATCTGAAGGGGTACCTGGTGTATCGTCGGATAGATTTCCCCTATACGCACAACATTTCCCGGTTGCTCGAGTTATGCGCAGAACGGGCAGATTGGGCTGAAACCCTCAAGGAAGCAGAGGAACTGACTCCATACGCAATTACAATTCGTTATCCAGGAGAGGACGAACAGGTAACAAATGAAGAAGCGGTTCGAGCTATTGAAGTCGCCAAGCATGTTAGGCAAGTAGTACGCTCCGCTCTCAAAATGGAAGGGGTTGAACCCCCGTTGCCATGAGGCGCTTCCGGCAGCAGATTCTTTTTGTATTGGTCATTCTGGTCTCATCAGGGCCTGCCTTTGCTCAGGAGCGCATAGAGGATATGGCTGTGCTGGAGATATCCTTTTATGGAAAGGAGCTAACCCAGCAGCAGAAAGAGTTTCTCTCGGACGACATCCGGCAGGCAGCTATGAAGCTTACCCAGTATAGAATCATGACAAAGGAGAGCGTCTTCGCCATTCTGAGGGATAAGAAGATAGACCCCAGCAAGTGTGATGCAGAGTGTGAGGTGGAATTCGGAAGGATGCTTCAAGCAGATCGGCTTGTCACCTCTGCCATTTTGTTCTTTGAGCAGGTCTATTACATCAAGATCAAGCTCTATGATGTGGGGAAGGCGAGCATGGAGAATGCAGTGGACAGGGAGTGTCCAAGATGTGCTTTCAGCGAATTGAGAAAAATGGTGCAGGACGCAGCCCAGGAGCTCTTCGGCGGGGTGGTCGGTGCAATGCCGGTGAAAATAAAAGAAGAGGTTGGGGAGACCGTGAAAAAGACAAAGGAGCCCTTCGGGATCTTTGTTTATCCTTCGATACAGTATTACTTTTCTGAGATCGGTGGGGTAAATTATGGGGGAGGAGTTGGATACAGGATCGTGAAATTTGTGGGCCTGGGGGCACAATTCACTACAGGGGAGCTGTCCAAAGATGATGTGAGCGGGTCATCCTCTTTTATTGAGCTTTACGCCCTGCTCGGACTTAACCTCATAAAAAAAGAATATCTGGGGGTTTATATTAAACCTGGCGTCAATTACCAAAGTATCAGCGGAAACGACATAGAAAAAACCGGGATAGGAGTCCGTTGGGAAGCAGGGTTATATTCATTTCCCGGGCCGATCTGTATCTTCCTCGGTGGCTTCCTGGGAAAGGTGACAACTGGCCTCTCCCTGTCCATCGGAGGATATTTCTGAGATGAATAAAAGAGTGTTTATAGTTCTTCTTTTTATCTTTTTCGGGTGTAGTGATCCTGCCATTGAAGACTATTTTGCAGAGGAGGTTGTTCCTGAGGAGACCCAGGAATTAATCCCGGCTGGGGAATTCATGATGGGGTGCAACGAGGCCATTGACAATGAATGTCAAAGCGATGAAAAGCCCTCTCACAAAGTATTTCTGGATGCCTATTACATAGACAAATACGAGGTCACCGTTGCCCAATACCGGGAGTGTGTGAATGCGGGGATATGCACGAATCCTGATACAGTATTAAAATGTAACTGGAATGTATCTGGACGGGAGAATCACCCCATAAACTGTGTGGATTGGTATCAGGCGAAAGCCTACTGTCAATGGGTCGGGAAGAGGCTGCCCACAGAAGCCGAGTGGGAGAAAGCTTCAAGAGGGACAGATGGGAGGATCTATCCCTGGGGGAATGAATGGGACTGTTACAAATCCTGCAACTCCGTACCCCCGTGCAGCAATTCTTTTACATGTCCTATCGGGAGTCATCCCGATGGCAAGAGCCCTTACGAGGTGATGGACATGGGTGGGAATATAGGGGAGTGGGTGGCGGACTGGTATGATAATGCATACTATGGATATTCGCCATTAGACAATCCTCAGGGGCCTTCTTCTGGCAGTGAAAGTGGTGTGCGCGGTGGGTCGTGGTGGGATGACTTTCCTCTGGCCCTCCGCGCGTCCGTCCGGGCCAGAATGCCCCCAGCGGCCAGGACCTGGGTCATCGGACTACGCTGCGTCAGTCCGTATAAATAATCCTTTTACCCTTGGAAATAATAAATAGGTAACATGAAAGCCGAATGCACTTCCAAAAGGATCCAGATAGGATCGAGGAGACCAGCACAGGAGGTGCATAATGGACCGGATGTATGC
>Ga0315308_1000239_pt1 | contig 30008 bp, 35 predicted proteins | sample TDP3_MG_FD_203078 | JGI IMG/M metagenome (GOLD analysis project Ga0315308, IMG submission 203078) | Freshwater sediment microbial communities from Lake Towuti, South Sulawesi, Indonesia - TDP3 | ecosystem: Environmental > Aquatic > Freshwater > Lake > Sediment | place: Indonesia: South Sulawesi... | reverse complement strand
GCTTCATCAGTCCTTGTTTGTTTCGTCCGATGATAACTTCCATCTTGACTTCTCTTGAAATGAGATGTACACTTTGAGGGAAAGGTTCCGGCGATTATGCCCAAAATGCAGATTGTTCCGAAGATCAAGCCGACCAGTTGTCTCTGCCAAGAAGAAGTTACCGTTGCTGTTGAAACGCTGGATGTCAGCATCGCAAGGATGCATAAGCCAAGCAGTGAAGTACTGATAAAATAGAATGAAAGGACGTCAGGGAGCTTTCTTGGCAACCTTCTCAAAAGAGACCTCCCAAAGCTTTGAGGATGCCTTGACTCGCCAGGTATTTGTAGGTTCTCCTCTTAATTGCGTTAGGGGAAAAGAGTCCTTTCACTCGTCTTTTTACTGATCCGTAGAAGCTTCGATAACACTCGTACAGTTCTTCTTGCACTTCCTTTCTTGAGAGATGTTCGGTAGGCATGATTGCGTGGACCATGTCATAATTAGTCCAGTTCGTATCTTCTATCCACCCATTTCTCTTAGCAACTTCGTAGAGTTCAGTTCCGGGAAACGGTGTCAGGACCATGAAGATTGCCAGGTCAGGGTCCACTTGGCTAACAAACTCTCTTAATTCTCGGGCGGATTCATGAGAGTCTCTTCGTTCTCCCATGATGAAGGTTGCCTGAGCGAATATGTCATTCTTCTTCAATAGATCCATAGACTGTTTTGCATCCGACGGACTTATCTCCTTGCGGTAGGTTTCAAGAGTTGTTGAACTGTGACTCTCTAGGCCTACTAGCATCCAGAGGTTCCCTGCTCTTCGCATTTTGGGCAGGATATCTTTGTGTCTGGTAATGTCGTCACTTCTGGCTTGCATGAACCACGTTATGTTGTCTGCAATTCCTCGCCGCGTAATCTCATCGCATAAATCGCTGGTTCTCTCGCCAAGTCCGAAGTTGTCGTCTGTAAGCCATAGGAAGGTGCTTCCGAATTCTCTGTAACAGTATTCCATCTCATCTGCGACGCGCCTGGGTGACTTAGCTCTCCATGTTCCCGACCAGAACCTCCATTGCGAGCAGAACGTGCAACGGTGAGGGCATCCGCGAGAAGCCTCGATGAGAGCGTAACCTGTCTTCGCGCCCGCCATCATCTTGAAGTGATACTTTCTCATGTGATCTTCAACGAGGTGGTAGCCGGGGAAGGGCAACTCATCTAGATCACTGATAACTGGGCGGTCTGGTGTATGAATGGTCCTTCCTTCATGCCTGAAGGAGATACCGTTAATCTTCTCAGGATGCTTTTCTCCCTCCAAAGTCTGAGTGAGTTCGGTTAATGTTTCCTCACCTTCTCCGCGAATGACCACGTCGATCTCCGGATACATTTCGAGGCTTTCTTGAGCCGTCGCTGTGAAATGTTGACCTCCAACAACCGTTGTCACATTCGGGTCTACTTTCTTAGCTGTCTCTAACGTTCGAAGTACGGTGTAGGCGTTGCATGTGGCTAGAGAGCTAGGAGCTACGACATTTGGATGAAAAGACTCAATACGCTTCTGCAGTCCTTGCCAGTCAACTCCTTCAGCTTGGCAATCCAGAACCTCTATCTCAACATTTTTGCTTCGGGCTTCGAGGTATGCAGCTAGCTCGAGTATTCCTAGCGGTGGAGGAAGATATTCGCCCATGACGAACCAGAAATCCTTAGGGGGTTCCACGAATAGGACTTTCACGGGCGCCCATCCTGTCTGAACTTCTAGGAGACAGATCTAACTCAAGTTGGGATAAGAGTCTTTGTCCAGCAGTTAGTTCTTCTCCCGGTAAGGCAGATACCTGCCTATCCTCAGCGCCGTGGGTTCGCTCCCTAGACGTCTGCGAAGAGGCGTTTGCCTGCCCTATCACCTTTCTTTAAGGGCGAAGTAAAGTGCTGCGTTCAATATCACGAGGAGACCGATGGCTATGACGAAGTATGCTAGAGTTACTCGGCCAGTGAAAACACCTTCAGCATAACTGGTAAGGAGGAAGGCGACAAAGAAACAGAAGAACCCACCAACGAGGTCGCCCAACGCCTTCCTTACGCTTCTCTGAAAGATGATTCTTAGCCCCGAGAGAACGATTGACCATACGCCAACGGCGTAAAAGAAGAAAATTGCGGCATCGAAGAGGACTGATGGGGGCTTGATGAAGATTTGCTGGGCTCCCATTCTCTGAAAGTAATCGGTGATCACAGATGGATCGATCGGATTTTTCACGTAGGTTAGACCGATGATTATGAGAATCGCGCCAGCGGAGACGAGACCTATGATATCAGGGCCTCTTTCACGAATCCTTGGTTTGAAGGGCTGAGGAGCCGCTCTCATAGCTGCACCGCACTTGGGACAGAATTTCATTTCAGGACCAGTTTCCGCTCCGCATTCTGGACAGTTCAATATTTCTCACCATCCTCCCTGAGTTCACTGCGTTTCTTCATATCCTTTCTGGTGATCGACTTTTCGCTTTCGTATAGTCTCCGTGATGTAACATTTGGATGATCGCTGTGTAATAAAGGTTTTCCAAAATCTTGTGTCTCAGAGATGCGGAAAGCTTTAAGAAGGTTGTACCGGAATAGCAACAGAAGGAGGGGCTTATCACGGTCAGTTGCGCAGAGTGTGGTGCCGAGAACGATGAAAATGCCAGATACTGCGTTCAATGCGGAGCTTCTTTGCGTCCATCCGAAGTAAGATATGAAGGACGCGGGGCTAATCAGAGAGATGTGTGCTTCGGCTATACTCGACCGGTGAGATATTTCTGGCTTCTAGTTGGCTTGGTAATAATCTTGTGGGGTGTCACTGATCTCCTGAGGATTTACTTTCAGATAAGGCTTGAGATGTGGCCGTTCATATTGATAGCCATCGGCATATACATCATCTATCGTGCATTATCGCGTTATCGACGCGGATAGGATGCTTGCCCTGAAGCTGAAAAATGTTCATCCTCAGGCGCGGCTGATGGGTTAAGGCTTTGCGAACGTACGTGGATTTACTGTAATCTAGAGCCTGGCCTCTTTGAAGAAAGATGCCAAGGCGTTCGCTTTTGGATTCCCCTTACTCATGGAGTAGAGGACGATCTGTTCGTAGATCTTCCTAGTGACGAGTCCACTTTCTACGAGATTGTTTAAGTGGCGCCTCACTGAACTCCTTCCCAGCCCCGTGAACTGGCATATCTTGTAGATCCTTAGCTCTTGGTCAGATTTCCATAATGCCAGAAGAATCTTCAAGCGCGAGGGATCTCCGATTGTGTCGATGAATCTTTTTTCGTTATCACAAAGTCTCAGCACGGGGCTTCCTCCTCTTCAAGAGGTCTACGAGAAAATTCTCTAAGACTTCGGCCTTGACACCTGTGAGTCCAAGCTCAAACTTGTCGTCGAGACTTATGACTCCCGCAGCTCTTAAGTCTTTGACTAAGGCGTGGAGTAGAACCCTTCCGGCAGGCTGAACGTTGTACTCTTCACAAACCAAGTGATAGGCACTTTCAACCTCTTCCAAGGGGATATACACAGCTTCTCTCTGCCTCTTAAGGCACCGAGCTAATGCCAAGAGGACGCATTTTTCATCCGTAGGAAGCATGGTAACATCCTCATCGCTAATCTTGGGGTCGGTCTTCTCTTGAGCTTCTCGAACGTGTTCGGGCATAACCGTTGAACCAGCGTCCCTCTCTGCGATCAATCCCGCGGAGAGCAGTAGAAGTATCGCGTATCTTGCATCTCCATTGCCGTATTTAGCCGTGTTGTCAGCGATGAAGTCGATGATCTCCTCCGCGACAGCACCCCTCCTAAATGCCTCTGCTACGCGATCTTTCAATATGTCCCTAAGCTGGTCCTCGAGGTAGGGTGCAAATTCCATACGTTCCTGAGGCCTAAACCTGCTCAGGGTTTCCTGGCTCATGACATTCATGAATGAGTGATCCCTAGCTATGAACATGAAGTTTATGCGTTGGGGTACGCCCCTGACAGCGTCTGTTAGCCTTGTCAACTCGTAGACTATGTCCTCTCCAGTCATTCTTATGTAGTAATCAATCTCGTCTAAGGTGAGAATGAGAAACTTGTTATGGTCGTTCAGGTAATCCCAAAGGGCGTGGAGAAGCTCGACCGCGCCATATCCCCTCAAGGGCAGTGAGGGCGCGGCTTGACGGATAATGCTCTGTACCAGGCCAAACTTGCCGCTAGTAGTGCGGCAGTTCACATGAGCATAGACGAGATCTAGACTGTGTCTCTTAGCAACCTTCTCTAGTGAAGCGCCGGCAATCTTCGTCGAAGCGGTCTTCCCTGTCCCGCTTGGTCCAGTTACGAGGATTCTCTCACTCAGCACACCTGGCTGATCAATGGCCAGCCTAAAAAACTCTATGAGTTTTCCTACCTGTTCCTCCCGGTGAGGTAGCCGTGGAGGAACATAATCAAACTCCAGCTTTTGGATTCCATCTTCCTTGAAGACAGACTTTCGCCCAGAATACTCCATGGTTCTCCTCTAACAAGAATTTCTGGAAGATATTATAATCTTTCGTAAGTCCGTGGCGGCACGAAGCAGTCATGTGGCTTACGGAGGAGCTTACAGCTCTGCCAGACTTCTCTCCGATGTATTCTAACGGTTAGCTGCCCGGAAACTTTCAACCGCGCTTTGGCTTTGCTTCAAAAGCTTTTTCTACTTATTAGACGATTCTATCGTTCGGTGGTTTAGTGTCTCTGACCGTTAGGTGGGACGAAGGGATCTCTGTTGAGTATGGCGAGACGAATCTGATCTTCGATTCCCAGAGGAATAACCACCCGTACTCTCATATTTTCATAACTCATGCTCATTTCGATCATTCGAAAGGCTTCAGTTTCAAGGAGCCTGATAAGGTTTCGACTGAGGAAACCAAGGAGATCGTGCTAGCCTACGGCAAAGAAGCAGAAAATTGGCAGCCCCTTCCAATAGATGGAAGACTCAAGATCGATGATCTGGAGGTTGTATCTCATAATGCCGGGCACGTCTTGGGCTCATCACTCTATGAGGTGATTACGCCTGACGGGAACATCGTCTACACTGGCGACCTCCAGTTCAAAGATAGCTTCACCATGAAGGCAGCTGAACCGGTCTCGTGCGAGATCCTGATAATAGAGTCTACATTTGGATCTCCGAGTTTTAACTTTCCAGAAAGAGACGTGGTTGCGCAGGAGATGGTTCAATGGGCACTAAAGACTATTAAAAGCGGTAGGGTGCCCACCTTTAAAGCCGATTCGTTGGGAAACGCTCAAGAGATCACTAAAGCCTTTAATATGTACTCAAAACTGCCAGTAACGGTTCATTGGCGGACAGCCCAGATCAACGAAATATACAAGGCTTGCGGAGAAGACTTGGAGTTTTTGGATGCGAGATCGGAAGATGCCTCTGAGGTGACGCCCTCGGGCGGATGCATTTTCGTTGCCCCGAAAAATCTTAACGTAGCCAATCATCCCGAGTTTGAGGCTGCTCTAGTTTCGGGATGGGCTTTGTGGGCAAGTAGAGATGAGACAGCTTTTGCGTTGAGTGACCACGCCGATTTCAACCAGCTCATGGAGTTCGTTGAGGCATGTAGACCTAGAACCGTCCTCACGTGTTTTGGAGGTAGGTTCAACACTATATTCTCTAATCAGGTTGAGAAACGGCTGGGGATCGAGGCCAGACCGTTAGACCTCATTCCAACTAAGTTTATCCCTAAGCTTGAAAAGCCGAGAGTTGGGTCTTGCATGAAGGAGATACGGAAAGCTCTGAGAATGCCGGGGTTCGCTTATTCCAAAAAATGGATTACACAAGAAATGAGATCGTTGGGCTTCTCAAATCGCGAGATTGATGAAGCCTTGGACGTGCTCACGCGGAGAGGGTTACTGCAAGCGTCAAGAGACTTGCTGCAAAATAGATAGGTCGGACTCTCTAGAGACCTGCCAGGACTTCCTCGACACTCCTGAACTGCTTGTCGGGTAGCTTCTGGAGCAATGTGTACGCATGGGCTCTCTTGTTCTCTGCCAAGTCTATCACCTTCCATCCTTGATCCTTTATGAGCTGCTGCTTTGTCGCTGGAAACTTGGCGTCTTCCATTAGAACCTCTTTCAGCGATTGTTGACCCTTAGCCCTAGTCACCAGAGGGAAGCTTTTTGTCTCCTTATATATCTTGAACCGAGCAGCATCCTTATACATCCTAACGTTGTGGAACGAGACAGCTGTTGTCTTGCTACCGCTACTCATTATCTTCCTGTCAACTTCTAAGAGTTCCTCGTCCGTAAACTGGTATATGTTGTGTTCTCCTTTCCCGAAGACCCGAGTGTAAACCGTGTCAGACTCTATTGCAGGCTCTTCCTTAGAGAGGTCGACACAGTGAATGATCTTGCAGTCTTGCATCAAGGTTGCAAGACTGGACGGCACAGGTTTAGCTTCTCCACGCCGTACTTCCCAAGCGATTCTGATTCCCTTGGTATTGGCGCTCTGAAAGAAGTTTCCTATAGACTCAGTCTTTTCACTGGTGAAGTCTAGGCTGGAGGGAGTTTCAAGAATTAGGAATCTTGAGTTGAGGATTCTGCAAATATCTGTCATGACATCAAAGGTGTTGAGGGCTTCTTCGACAGGTTCCAACTGATATTTGTGCGTGACATCCTTGTGACAGCGAACTGAGAATTCAAAGTCCGGTGGGACTCTTTGTCTCCAGGATTTTGCGAGTTGGAGGCTTGGGATCTCGTAGAATGTTGAGTTGACCTCGACGAAGTTAAAGGCTTTGGCGTAGGCTTCAAGCGGGTCTAGCCCTTGAACTTGGAAGTAAGCCCATCCCCCGGTACCAATTAGCAGCTCTGTCATCTCTTGATCCTTCAATATTAAGAGAGGGCAATACGCTTTTATTTATGATATATGCATGCATCTGCTGAGTTGTGAGGTTTATTTTAGTGGCATCTTCTTGCTGGCGTTTTGTATGATTAGTCCAACTATCTTTCCCTCTTTGAGGCAGATTGTCACCCCATCCTCTGTTATGTCCTGAGGCTTCCCGAAGCTTATGTAGAGCACATCTCAGGATGGTAGTCGACCGCTATGTTGCGTATCAGCTCTGACTTCTCGACAGCACATCGTTCTAAGTAACTTATAGGGCTTGGATATAAAGGAGTTAGGAGTCTTATGGAAGAGTCTCTTATCTTTATTGTGTTGTTTGGTGTTCGGGGATGAGTCTTTTCGAGAAGCCTATTACTGTGAGACCTATGACCCTTCCATGTCTATACCGGACCACTATGTCGTTTTCAGTTAGCTTTGATTCATCGGCTTCCCTGGGTTCACCGAAGCTTACGTAGAGTACGTCTCTTTCTTTATCGTATGCTACGTCGAGCTTATCTATGTTTTCTACGGTGACCTCCATAAGACTCCCCGGCCAATTATTCTATTCACATCGGATGTTATAAATGCTGTTCTAACCTCGCCTCCTTCGTCGTATGGAACTATTATGCACTTAGCACCGTAGATGGTTACGCCAATGTATCGGATGGCTATGTGCTCTCCTCGTCAACCTTAACCGAGAGAAAGTTGACGAAAAAAGTTGACTTGGAAAGGTTGTTGGAGGAGGAGGTTGAGGAGAGATTTGCTCTACGTTGACTCAAACGTAACATATACTTGGTTATCTGCGACGAGGTGGCCGTGGTTGAGGCCAAGAGTATCAGCCATGCGTTGTGCCATCGGTGATTTCTACTGTAAACCGGTAGCTCCCGAAAGATCCCACTACTACTCCAGAGGTTCTATCGATTTTTTGCATGCTTGCTTCTGGGCGGGTTAGCCACGCTATCGATCACAGCGGCGGAGGTAGCGTTCGTGCCAGCAGTGGTGATCATTGTGGTTATGGTTGTGTGCTCAGTTATTGGATCTAGGCTCGACAGGAAAAGAAAGTAAGAGCGTCTTCGCTCAGGTAAATTTCTAATTTCTTCGCTTCAACGCCCAGAGAACTCAACATAGCAATTATTTCGTCGCCTACACTGTTTGGAACCAAAACGCAACCATCACTTAGCTTGATTCCCCCTATCTTAGCTAGGGTTCCTACACCGCCTTTCCGGTAAAGAAGATAAATCACCTTCATCTTTTCCCGATAGGTTAAGCCACTCATGCCATAAATGATTAAGCAGAAAGGTTCTAATTTCACCGGCTGAAGGAAAACTTCAAGGGGCAATCTGGCAAAAAGAACTTTTCCATGCCTTGACAGTTGGTTTATGAACACTGAATTGGCAGCCTTGAGCTCTTCAAGAGTCTCAGGGATCAAATGCAAGTTTAATCCGAGGCGACTAACAGCTTGGAACAGTTCATCCCAACTGTGCCACATCAAAGTCTTATTCTCAAAAAGAACAAGCAGATCATAATCAGAATACTCGTCATAGTCTCCTCTTGCCAGACTCCCGAAGAGGAGAATCCCGATCACTCCTTGAGTTTTTGATACCGCGTTGACGATTTCACTTAAATCTAATATGTGCCTCTCTTTCAATTTCATCCAAAACGCGCTCCATAGCAGCAATTGCCCTCTTGGCCCTTTCTCCATCAATACCTTCGTAGCCTAAGGCGCCATAAGCTCCCCACAATTCGTCTACGTCTTTTGATAGTGATGGAAGCTTTTCCTTTATCCAGCGTATCCTGTTGCTGTGCGCGCTTCTTGGGTGTAAGTGGAAGTGCTTTCCTTCTAAGGTGGCTAAGGCTTCAATTGCTTGCTCAATAGTTTTAATCGCCAAGTCGCCAACAGTCATGTACCTCTTCTTTTCATATTCATCTAGGGCTGCCAACCTTTTTTCGCGCGCAGCTTTGATGTGAATTTCAAAGTCACTCATGGTAATCGCCGCTATTGTTATATGCATAAGGCTTTTCTTACATATAAGAATTGCTTACAGCATGACAGGCATCTGCGCCCGCTGTCGTGGTCTTCTTCACCTTTGTTTTCCTTGGAGGTTTTATCTTACGTTCTCAAGGTCACAGGGCGCGCTCTTCACGTATTGAGGGCAAGGGTTGTTACTTCTAAAAAGAATTTGTCACGATCGCGTCTGGTTCTGAGTTGGTAAGTGTCGGATTTGACAGTTCCCCATATGAAGAACTGCAGACAACGACTCTCAAGGAAACTTAGGTTTTTTCCTTGCGGTCCATCTATGTCTCTCTTTCCAGAACCCGTGTAAAGCTCCGCCGCTACCTTTTTTTGAAGTGGGGTGCGGCCAGGTTGTTGATGCTACCATAGGACCTTGGTGGATGGGTGCTTATTTGTAGGTTAGAGCGATCTTTCTCTTGGATAGCAGCCCTCGTTTTCTGAGTTCTTCACGAAAATCACAATAAGGCATTCCAGCTGTTTCTGCTGCCCCTCCAAGTGAAGCCTTTCCATTAACATAATCCTTGATGGCTTCTTCTACTTCCTTTACGCCCTTTTCGCAACCTTTTGTTTCAGCTTTTGCCATGGCTATCATCACCTTTCAGCGCTACGTTTTGTTCTGTTTTCAGCCTCTCTTAAATCTTCCTCACCATATTCGCCTACTTGCCTGAATTCGTTGATATAGTCTATTGCTTCGAAGACGGAGGTTAATCTCGTTTTTGCAGCGTTTATTATGATGTCTAGCCCATGATAGTTTCTATTTCTTCTCTTTGGGCAACTTTGACGGCGTCTTCATCATCGACCAAAAGTAGATTGGTCTTTAACTGTTTACATAGAGCTATGGATTCGGCTTGGGCTTTACCGAGCTTGGGAGGACCTATCATCAATTCTTTGATTCTCTTTCTAAAAACTTCGTTCACTGAGGTTTCTGTGAGCCAGCCTTTGATCATGGCCTCTAGGGCGTTTCGAGCATCTTGGTATTTCATGGCTCCTCTCTCAAGCTCCCTCTTAACCTCGGTGGGCACGTAGACGCTGGGGTACAAATTTGCGAGTAAATCAAGCCTGTTGATGATCCCTAAGGCTAGGAGAGGGCCGGTGTCGGCGACTATCTTCTGCATGTTTGCGCCTCATGATTAAGTGTCATTATAGAATATAAGATGCTGAGGCGATATTTCTTTCGCATCTGACTGTCGCTTAGAGGAGGATTAGAAAGGGGTTCGTTGGTAAGATCCGCTGTTGTGTCTGAGGCGCCCGTTCTAGCTTAGAGGTTCTTGGGCTCCTTTTTTACAGATATCTAAACGCGCTAGGCGAACGGAGGAGTATCATCGCTGGTTGTTTTCACGCTTGTACTCTAGTGGGTCAATTCTTATTATGAGGTCTATTTTGTCGAGGTCTTGGTCTGCAGAAAGTGTGTTTTGGGCATCATGTTCTATGGCTGATGCAATGTGGATGTCGTCGTAGGGCAGGATACCGTAGTCTCTGGCATACTCAGCCGCAGTTCTGACCGTGTCTGAGCGAACTACATAAACTTCGATTGGGTATGAGAGAATGGCATTAAGATGAGGTATTGTATCTTTCACTCCGTATTGGCTGTATGAAACGCCCGTGACCTCGCTTAAGACTTGGGTGGATGCGCATGCCTTTCTTCTGAGCTTCGATGTCTTCTGGAATTTCTCTACATCTGTTTCCATATTTGGGATGGGCGATGATTGCATAAATCCACACGTTTGTGTCAATGTAAAAGCTCAAGATATACCTCGTATGATCCTAAATGTTTTGACGGCTTCTACGGCGTCCCTGTCGCTTGTAACACTTCCAATAATAACCTCTGTTGGATTCGAAACCTTTGGAAGCAGACGAAGCACAACCCTGTCTCTCTCCATTCCCATGAAGATTCTGTCCCCTGCCATGAGACCTATGACAGCCCTAATCTCCTTTGGAATCGTTATCTGATACTTTGGACCGACCGTGACGTAAGTCAAGCTTTACACGCTTTACGCATCTTAAAGCATAGTTATTTAAAGATATGGGCAACCGATAGAAATCCGAGTAAGAAGATGCTTTCCAACGTGTCGCAAATCACAGAGGCCCATCTCATTCGTGTATCTCTACGGACGCTTGATGAGCATAAGGAATGCGGAAGAAAAAGAAGAAAGGACTATATGGTGTGCCTTCACAGTCTCGGCTGGAAATTCACCTTCGACCGGATGATAAGCTTAGGTATCCCTGAGTCAGTGGCAGATTTCATTGAGGGCTGGGTTCCGAAAGGGGTAGACGCCAAACATCACGTGGTTCTGGTGGGACAAGCCGATGAATTCTACGGCAGGTACGCCGAATACTTGACAACGCTATGATCCAAAGACGGCCTCGACAGATCTATTGAGTGGAAATTCAACCAATAGGGTAGACCCCCTAGACCCCCCTACCTTTTTTTGCGTGTGCAGAGCGTACCCGCCCTTCTATCAGGGGATCTCCCCCCGAGGACGTCACTTGGAAGAGATCTAGCGCGCCAGCTTGTTGCTAAATTCAGACAAAAATAGATTTTAATCAGTGTTGGCTTTTTCCTGTTATGTATCTGGATGCTTTTGGCCGGAGAATAGTCGATGTTCTGAGGGCAAGAGGTGGGTCCATGACGCTTCCGGACCTGATTAGAAAAACGGGGTTCGCCCGTTCAACGGTGATCATCCATCTGGAGCGGTTGGGAACCGAAGGCCTCCTGTTGAAGGAGAAAGAGCTGAGTAAGGGTCGTGGAAGGCCCAGATTCACGTATCGCCTTGCAGGTACTCCCACTCCCAAAGCGGCCTCTCCACCCAGTATCGTTGCCCTGGAATTCTCGAAGCTCAAGAAAGCCTGCCGATACGAGAAAGGCGGCTACTGCAAGCTCGCAAAGGACACGTGCGCAGCCCAAAACTGCCAGCTAACCATAAAGCCAAAATAAAATCTATTAAAATCTGAATTTAGCAACGTCCTAGCGCGCTCGGTCTTAAGCTTGCCTGCTTACAAGCGTAAATTTCTTCCGTAGAACATCATTTTGCATGCATGCAATGACGCTAGGGTAGTTAACAAATGGTTTGCTGGGTGTCATTGGATTGAACTCTCCGATTTTTATGGAAGTCTCCTACGTTTTGTCTAGCTTTGGTCTTTCCCTTCTATCCATCTCGTTTATTTCGGTTCAAAACCTCTCTAGCATGTCTAATAGCTTCGTTCTCCTCTTTTCTATTATTAGTATCCGAGCCGTTAAGATAAGCCATCTCCAAAGCGGGTTCAGCCTCTGATAACCGTGCAGATTCACCTAGGGGAGAATTAATTTCCCCTAAGGCGAGAAATATAACCCCAAATCTCTATAGCAATGTTCTATACAATATTCGACGAAGTTTCAAAAGTCATTTACAAAAGTCATTTATAATGCTATTGCGGAAGATCTGAGTATGCGCCGAGGAGGGCGCGCGATGATAAAAGTACCCAAACCTGTAGTGGAAAAAGGAGGTGATTAGCCAGTGCTGAAAACTCAGAAGGTTACCTTATACTTAGTGACAATTCTTGTAGCCTCTCTTCTCCTCATTTCACTTATACCGAGAGGGGTGAGTGCGACAAAGGAAACTTGGACTGTTACAGTGCCATCACCATATAGCCAAAATGGAATGGTGCAAATTCCTTCGATGTTCCCTAGGTATGAAACCCGGAATTTTCTCTATGAGAACCAATGGTTGGGCTCACCGGGGCAGAACCCATGGTCAGAACGCGCTACTCTTCACGCTGAAGCAGCGTATGTGAAAGAGTCAGCTACAGCTCTATGGGAGGATACAGGAGGACCAAATTGGGTTGCTACAGGAGGATCGATGCACATAACGGCTAGAAACCTTAGAATCTGGCTGAGCGTGGGGCCTCTCAGAATTGTGGAGATAGCTGGAGAAAGCGTTGAAATGGACATGTCTTTCCACAAGCCTGATAATCCTGGCAATGGCGAGAATTACGGTACGATTACTGCTACGTTCAAAGGAAACGTTAAATTCCACATTCCATCCATATCTCCGTTTGGAGCATACGACTACGAAGGCCCACAGTTGACTGTCGCAATCACCATGTATGATAGTCCACCTAGCTGATCAGAATCAACGTTCAATGAGAAAAGTTTAGATCCGGTGAAGATTAGAGGATTGTGGCTCTGGGAATCCACCATTTTCTTTCATCACGAAGACACTTAGCTAGCAACAAGAGGCAAAGGCTCTTTCAAGCCCCTTCTTTCTGACCAAGTAACTGAGAACAAAACCTGAAAAATCTGCTAGGAAACCTGATACTACACAAGCAATTATTGGTTTCAATGAATACAGAACGGAAGCTTGAAGCTAATATAAGATTAGGATGAAAATCTTGGTGAATAACTTGCCTCTATTCATGGCCAAGAAAGAAGTCTTCGAATTGATACGAACCGGACAGAAAACGATTGAGCTTAGGAGAGGCAGAGCTAGAGAAGGCGATGAGAATCAAGCTCAATGATCTTGTGATACAGGATTTGTCGTTAGAGAAATGTGCGCTCATGCAAGCAGTTTTTCAGCGCCGTCTTTAGTTCTGTGATTTCCAGTTCTACGCGGCTAATTGGCTAGCAGACTCATGTTATTGGAGTAGTTGGCGGTCTGGGTTTTCTCTTTAGCTCCTCAGGAACATAGGTTGTTTTGACAAGATTATGGCTCAAGATCTGGTAGACAGGCTCCCCGAGGGGATTGTAGTCAGGCATTCTGAGCACATCGATAAGGACGAGTTTCACTTTGAGCTTAGTTCCATCTTCAAGTTCATACTCATTCCAGTGTTCCTCAACACTTTGAAATCGATCTTTTTACCCTGTGAAAGATCAACTGGCATCATTACTATACATCACCTCCTCGAACCATTTTCGGCAAACGTTCGCTCCCTCTTGCTGTTTTGAATTCTCAGGAAACTTCTGCTGCCTCTATCTTACAAGTCAAATTTATTACATTCATAATAATATAATTATACTTCTAAGTGACTTCTCATATGTGTATGATTAGGATTTGAGGGAAGTATGAGCCTTGGCGGACCTGCTCTTCGGAACAAGCGGTTGGTCATACAAAGAATGGGTCGGTCCTTTCTACGATGAAGGGACGAAGATGTTTAGCCATTATACTCGGTTTTTCAATACGTCTGAGATCAACTCGACCTTTTACCGTTATCCTTCTAGGGCAACCATATTCGGGTTGAACAGAACTTCTCCTAGAGACTTTGTCTTTTCTGCCAAGCTTCCGAAGTTGATAACTCATGAGAAGCATCTTGATCCCAACCAGCAGATCAAGAGTGACTTAATCCGTTTTCTGGAGCTCTTGGAACCCCTTAAGGCACGAAGTAAACTGGGTTGCATCCTGATCCAGTTGCCGCCCAGCTTCGTCTATGAGCGGGACCATGAGAATTTTGAGGCGTTCCTGGAGATGCTTCCCGAAGAGTACGAGTTCGCAGCCGAGTTCAGAGACCACTCTTGGATGAGAGATGACACTTGGAAGCTGCTCAAAAAACACAATGTCGCCTATTGCATCGTGGATGAGCCCTTACTTCCGCCAGAAGTCCATGTGACGGCTGAGTTCGCATATTTCCGCTGGCACGGCAGAGGCATGAGACCGTGGTACGACTACCATTACAGCGCGAAGGAGTTGGAGGAGTGGGTGCCACGGATAGATAAGACGAGAGACAAGGTTGAGAAGATCTATGGGTACTTCAACAACCATTATCACGGTTATGCGGTCGAGAACTGTATAGAAATCCTAGAGATGTTGGGCGCCGCAAAGCCAGAGCAGAACAAGATCAAGGAAAGAATAATTCGACACAACACGGAGAAGAGGCCACTGATCTACGAGAGAAAACTGGCAGAGTTCGGCTTTGACGTTTCAGAATCGAGCCTTGAAGGTCTCTTGCTGAAATTGACGGATAGTGCTCGTTTGGAAAGAGGAAGCGAGATTGGCGACGAAGAACTTGTCATTGAAGGGTCGTCACAAGAGAAGATTAGGGCAAAGATAAGAGAGTACACGATTGAGCTGGATCTCAAGGAAAAAGAGTTGAAGCATGACTGTGACGACTGGCGTAAAGGACTGGGAGCAAAACGCCTCTGCAAACACATCGTAAAGCTCTTCATGATGATCCCCACAGAGGAGTCAAGGGAAGTTCTAAAAGATATCATGGAAAATAAGGACAGTTGGAGATTCGAATCATACTCACAATAAAAGAGCCACGAGTCGCATAGGAATCTCTGCGTATTCTCAGCTAGATAACAGCACCTTCCGATAGATTTGCATCTAAGATGTGACCCAGTAATATCCGCTCAGTCATAAACGCCTACCTCAGAGAGCTGCATTCTGAAGGTTAGGCTGGATTGATGGAAATCCTTTCGCAGCGATTGCATTACTACGTCAACTTTTTTTGATCATGCTTCATTGTTCCCTGCGCTTGGCATACACTTGAGTATCGTTCCTAGTATCGAATTAGCGGAAGTATAAAAAAGGCAGAAAAAGGTCTTAGACAGCTTTCTCGGATATTTTTCTTTTAACTTTCGACTTGATTCCAAGCATACCTAAGCCTATGTATAAGGAAGACATAGAAGACAGTATCGTTGTTGCTAGGAAAGCTGTTAGTACGGTGTTGTCTACGTTTACTGGAAAGGTCGGTGTTACCCACCTACTCATTGGAAGATATACTGCAAGTAGTGAGACAACCCACGTGCTGAAGGTTATGCCGAAGACGATGTATTTTAGATCAGATTTAAGGTTCATCCATTGTCTCCTCCTATGTGCTTTCAGCTGTCACTATGATTGTTACGGTTGTCGGTTGATCTGAGCTGACTGACTTAGCTGTGGTTGTTATTTCAAAGTCAAATCTCCACGTTCCACTTTTGTCTAAGGTCACTGCACTGGGGTCTGGCGATCCCAACGTCATTGTGCATGCAGTGTCACCTATATTATGACTTGAACCACTACCAACAGCAGCATATTTGACGGTTATAGTATATGTGGTGTAATATGAGCTTAGAGAGCCCAAGTCGCTGTCAAAGTGTAGGTAGACGTTGTCTTTGGTTGTTGTTATGTTTATTATGTTGCCGAGGGTTGATACTGTAGCCTTAGTGTATGATTTCGTCTCTCCTTCCTCTATGTTGCCTAGAGCGGAGTTCTGAACGGTTAAGGTTGCAATCTCTTTGATTGTTTGAGTAACTGTCAGCTGTGACTGTTCGTAGACAAAAGCTGAAACAACAGCAATAGAGAGACTCAGTAGAACAAATAGAAAACCTATTAGGCTTTTTTTCTTCACCATATTTTCTTCTCCTTTACAGATTCTAGCCAAGAAAAAGAGAAAACGGTTGTGAATCACAGGACTAGAGGCTCAGTCCATATGCTTAATATTCCTTCCTGTTTACTGAAGGTCAAAATGACTAGAAAAACGAATCAAATAATAAGTTTCCTATTTACAGTACTAAGCGTGTCAATAACGTTAACGTATGCTTACGTGTATGACCAATATTCACAAAATCTGACTCAGACCATAAAAAATACGAAGCTTTGGGTCGATTCCTTTGATAATTCAAGACACGCTACAAGCTGGGTTACACAGGGTTCCTCTCCTTATCTGAATGCTCAAGATGAACCAAACAATTATGTCTATACTGATAGGGCTGTTGGAGGTGATCAGATAGGAGATTTTGGATTTGAGGATCACGCTCAAACGGGAACAATCAATTCTATCAAATTAAAGATGTATGGTCATGCGTATCAATATACTCCTAACGATGATTATTTCGATGTCTATTTGTGGGATGGCAACTCTTGGAATAAGGTTATGAGTTTTCAAGGATTGCCAAATTATGTTTGGCAAGAGGCTGTTGTAACTTCATATCTCAATACATGGCAAAAGGTAAATGGAGCTAAAATCTACCTTGAGAAGATTGGTAAGCTCAAGAGAAGTGGAATAGCCTGTGATGCAGCATTACTTGTGGTCGACTATGCATAGTCAAAGCCTCTTCATTGATCGTCTCGACTCTCTGTCTTTTGCCTATTCTTGTCAAAATGGCAAATACGTTCCTATTGAGTATGTCCTTTTGCTAGAAAGGATCAAACCAATGAAACAAAGAGAGAAAAGCAAAGCCAAATCGTCGGTTATTTGTTTCATCTGGCTTCTGAAAGAATACCTTTGGGAAGTTCTGTCAGACTCTCTCTGTCCGGTCAGTCCATGCATCTAGGCTTTTTCTCTGCGAACGATCTGACGGTTCGAAATGCCTCACTTCTGCGGGTGCGGAAGCTCTCTTTTGTGCTCTTCAGGAGTCCTTTCGGATAGTCTCTTTTGGATTTCATCATGAAGCATAGCTATCTGTTCTTTTTCGCGGGGGATGCCCTCGATGACCAACAATCTGTTGCCTTCAGCAATTCTCTTTGCGGTTTCGCTTAGTTTCGGAATGGCAACGAAGATTGGTAGATCAATCTTCACTTCCGAGATCTTGTAGATGTAGAGTATTAGTGGAGATACGCCTACTTCGATGTCTCCTACGGCGTGGTCGACAGCCACGATACTCCTGTGGTCTCCGATCTTCTTCTTGGCTATTAGACTGAATCTGTGTTGAATGCCGCTCTTATCCCCAATCACTGAAGCTGGCATCTCGACACTGAAGCCGAGTTCGGTTAGAAGCCTGTTGATGCTTTCCAGGCTTGCAACGTTCTGTTTGATCTCTTGTTCCCTACTGGGATTGAGATGGTACTTCGAGACCTCCCGCACGATCGCTGTTTGAACTATGAAATTGTTGTCGCACTTGCGGCAGGTCAGGTCTAGGTTGGGATGTTCGAACCTTTCTCCGCATTCTCTGCAGATATACCAGAGACCCATATCTCTGTATTCGCCTTCGACCAGCTTTGCTCCGCATTTGGGGCACACAGGCAAAGCATGTCCCTGTGTGTACTTGTCTCTTTCATCGATGTTTCCGCATGGAACGTGCTCTGTTAAACCTGTCTTAACGACGTGACGACTGGCGCACTTTGGACACCGGTAGTGTAGGGTGACGGATGTTGAGCCACAGACAGGGCATGCTGAAACTGTGTCAAAGAAGCCCTTTTCTAAGATCTTGAGGTGGTTGAGCCGTTCCAAGAAATCTTCGGCTTCTCCTGGCTGAATCTCCCCATTAAAGGCCGACTCGACGGCTTTGTATCTGAACCCAAAGGATGGATCGTAAGTAGGCAAGATCTCTGCTTCTTTGCCGCGGTCGAGAAGTTGCCGTAGAAGTCTTTGTGTAGTGCGTTCAGTATATGCTTCCATTCTCTTGATTTCGATCTCTTCTTTCGCATCTGGTCTCGTAAGCATGAGTTCCCTGATCTCGTCTAGGTTAAGTTTGATAGGCGGCAGTCTTTTTTCTTCTTGCCTTTTAAGAAGTTGCTTACCCGTCCTCTTATTATATACCTTATAGAAGTACCATGTTAGGGAAACAAGTGTTGCGCATGCTATGAGAACTGTAGCAACCTCCAAGATGATTGTTCCTAGGCCATCCAATCGATCTGTCCTCCGTGCACCGTCAGTTTTTCCTGCCTGAAACGCTACATTTCATTTTGTAGAGCAACTATTTAAACTGAGAGAAGGGCGCTTATCGGAAGAAGATGTAGAACGCTACGCCTGAGACTATCGCCAGAATCATCGCATGTTTCAACCCGCCTAGGAATGAGTCTTCATTGATCTTTCCAGCTAGAATGCCGCCGAAGAAGGATTCCAATAAGGAAGTGTGCAGAAATATTCTTCTGGTCTCTATTGGGGTTAGTATCGGTCTTAGAAGCGGGACGCCGCTCTGGGCCAATTGGCTTATTGGGATGAAGATCATTCTTGAGATCAGGATTATGATGAATAGGAAGAGAACGACTGAGAAATAGAATATAGCCACGTAGGGCATGGTTTGCATTCTCCTTCTCAAGGTCCAAGTGTTTACGTTTTCTATGTATCGTGCGGTTGATTCGAAAATTTCAGAGAGGTCTCCTCCGTGCCTGCCTGCTTCTAAGATTAGAACGGTTGCCCTTTTGACCAAAGGCAACTTAACTCTTTCGCTGAGTTCAGCCAGCGCCTCTTCGAAGTTCATGCCCCAGCTCATGTGTGCTACAAGTACTTTGAGCTCGTTTGTTAGTGCACCATACATTCGTCTGGATGTGTGCTCTAGGGCTGAGTGTATCGGCACTCCGGTTCGAATCGATGTTCCCAAGTCTCTCAGGAACTCTGGCATTGCTTTCTCTATATTGTTTTTCCATCTGTTGTGGATTATACTCGCGAAGCTTGCTGGTCCGACGCCTACGGAGAAGACTGCAACAAGGAGATAGTCGAAGTCTGGAGAGGTGCCGTAGAGAATCATGAAAACTGTGAATAAGGCGGCTGCTGCCACTGCAGATCCTATGGCTATTCTTTTGACAGTTTTTATGGTGATTTTCATAGTTTTCACTTTACGGCGAAGGTTGAGATTACTACGATTAGGATGGTTGCCATGATTGGTATGCCTACATATGTTAAGAGGTAGAGCAATAGTGCAGGGTTCATGGCTCCTCCGCCTCCGCCCAGCATTCCGAGTGTTGCAAACATCACTACGAAGAGGAGGGGCATCGCTACTAGAACCATGACGTAGATTTCAGCCATGGCTGAAAGGGACTCAAGCATTAGGTCTAGTTTGACCATTTTTTCTTTCATTATGTTCTCTGTGGATATTTGCAGGTACTCTGTTGGGTTTCCGCCTGTTCTTATCGTTATGACATATCCGTTAAGAATCTCCCTCAGCTTGTCGCTCGGCGTGTATTTTGCGTTCTCCAGGATTGAAGTCAGCAAGTCTTGACCGAAGACTTCCACGTCTCTAACTATGTTGGTGAATTCCTGTCGAACTTCGCGAAGTGTGTCAATCTTCGCCACGGAGCGGAATATTGTTCTCGGCGGGACATTTGAGCTTGACAGCAACGCTAGAAAGCTTGAGATGTACGGGAGATTGACTTCTATTGGGATTCTCCTATTGCTGCTTTTCATTCCTGGGTAGATGTAGATCAATATCAGCGTGGTAACCGAGAATAACGCGGCGAACATTATGCTCAGGAGGAAGTTTCCCAGTGACAGGAATCCGATGTGCAAGAGGGTTGGCAACAAAAAGGGAAGGATTGCTATCGTGGCGATGAAGGCTACAATGGAGGCTGTTATCATGAATGAAAGGTATGCTGGAAAGACTATCTTGACCCCACTTTTCCGCAGACTGATGTGCAGGTCGTTGAAATGTGGTAAGAGCCCCTGAATTCTGTTGCCTAGCATCCTGTAAGCATAAGTCCATGGCTCAAATCTCATTGTCTAACTCACCTTTGCTTTGCGGTAGACGGCTTCGGGATCTGAGAAGTAGTTTAATACGATTCTTGAGACCTCTCCATAAGTGCGTATATTCTTCCTCACCATGTAGTCGATGATTACCTCTCTCTTCTTCAGTTCTTCGTTGATCTCCTTTACGGAGTAGCCCCACTGGGTTGCGATCTCCTTCAAAAGGTAGCTATTGCCAATATGCTCGTAGATGTCTTTCTGCGCACCCCATCTGAACACCTCATGCGTCTTGAAGTCGTTTTTTTCGTTGTCCCACCCTAACATTTCGGAAACCATCACCGTTCTCCTTATTGAGACATTGTTGATAATCATTCTACGGACAATCGCAATAGCATCAAGGTTCTCAACTAATGTGTGCGGAATGCTCATTGGCTTGGTCGTGAGCCGATGAAGCACGCCTTGAATGTTTTCGGCGTGGATCGTCGTCAAACCAAGGTGTCCGGTTGACATGGCTTGGAATAAGGCGTAAGCTTCCTCTCCCCGGATCTCGCCCACTATGATGTAGTCTGGTCTTTGCCTTAAGGCAGCCCTCAAGAGGTCGAACATGCTGATGGCTCCGCGGCCTCTTTCTCCTATTGCTCCTGCTCCTACGTCTAAGCCTTGTCGAGTTACCATGATCTGCCAGTTTTCGTGCGGTAACCGTATCTCTTGTGTATCCTCTATGCTCACGATCTTCAAGGTTGGTTTAATGAAGAGGCTGAAGGTGTTCAGCATTGTTGTCTTTCCTCCTCCAATGTCGCCCCCAATCATGACTGAGTGTCTGTTTTCAATGAGGAACCAGAAATAGGCTGCCATCTCCGGGGACAATGTCTTGTATAGTACTAGATCTGTAATCGTGAGGGGGCTCCTTTTGAATTTCCTTATTGTGAAGGTACTGCCCTTCGGGGTGACCTCTGTGCCGAAGGTGAGTTGAGCTCGACTCCCATCTGGAAGTGTGCCGTCGAGGAGGGGCTGGGCGATGGAGATGTGTCTGCCACAGAGATAGGACAATTTCAATATGAAACTGTCGAGCTCTTCCTGTGTCTTGAAGATGATGTTTGTTGGCGTGGATTCGTATCTTCGATGCCAGATGTATAGTGCGTTGCCTACGCCGTCGCATGAGATGTCTTCTATGAGTTCGTCTCGCATGAGAGCGTCTATTTTGCCGAAATTCAGGAAGTCACGGGTAATATAATATTGGTACTTCTCAAGTGTGTGAGGGTCCACTTTTACCTTGTACTTCTTTGCGGCCTCCACCACTTTGTTCTTTAGGAATTTTTCCGCTCCTTCTTTGCTTTTGAACTCTTTGGCGCTTATGGAGAGCTCGTCCCACAGGATACTTTTGATCCGGCGGATCCAAACTTCGTCGGCTGGAGTTAGCGTAGGTTCCAGCAATAGATATTTGATTCCGCCTTTCGCGTCCTCTACTACGGCGGCGTAAGAGTAAGGTATGAGCAAAGGGTAGTGCTCAATAAAGGTCTCTTGGGCTTTTTCTGCTATAGGCTGTTCAGTTTCCAAAACAGCCTCGGAATTAGCGCTTTCTTTTTCCTTTTGCCCATCGTCGCCTTTTCTGATCTTTATCTTTAGTCTTTCCATCCGGTTTACATCTCTTTATTATTCATTTTCGAGGAGTTCATATAAACGGTGCAAGGAATCATGTAATTCTGACAGTTGTGGTGCCGCTGGTCAAGCCGCTGGCTGATGCTGTTATTGTGGCAGTGCCTGCTGCGCCCTTTGCTGTAAGGGTGATTGTTGCTCGTCCGCTCGAATCGGTGATTACTGTTACTGAGGTTCCTGTTTGACCTTGGTAGGTGAGTGTTGGTTTTTTGCTTTGGGTGCCCGTCCAGCCAGATATTTGAACCGTTATGGTTATTCCTGATTGGGTGACGTTTTGGTTGTTTGCGTCTACGAGTTGAACTGTGATGGTCGAGACTCCACCACTCTTGGGTATTGTAGTTGGTTTCGCCCATACTACTATTCTGGTGGCGGGTGTGAAGGCAACTTTGCAGCTTCCTTCTATGCCTTGGCATATGGCTATGACTTGGGCTGTTGCGAGATCTGTCGATGATCTCAGTTTTGTGGTGGCGATTCCGTTTGCGTCTGTTGTGTTATGGGCTGCTAGTAAGGTACCTGCGCTGGTGTAGAAGTCCACCCACGCGTTCGGCAGAGGATTTCCGCTGTTATCCTTTACTGTGGCTGTTATGGTTGAGGTTGATTGGCCGTCGTTCCTGATGATCTGTGGGTTTGATGTAAGTGTTAGTGAACCCGCCATGGATTCCGTTGTGACTAGTACTGCTTCGAAGGGTATTGTTTGACCAAAGGGTGTGAGGGTGCCGTTTGATTCTTTGAAGGAACCGAAGAAGGTGAGGAAGTTTATGCATGTGGTTGATTCTTGCATTCCTGTTACGCCTTGTTTTGAAGCTCCTTGCTCGCTGGCTGGCTTGCTCCATGTGTAATAGACAAATGTGAAGATGCCTGGTCTGAACTCCATCCGACTGAGAGTTGGATCGATATACCAAGGCAAAGGATCCTTGGGAGAGTTATCGTTGCTTATTAATGTCAAGCATGAGGTGTCGGTAACTGAGATGGGGCGGTCGTCTATGTTTACTAAGAGTATTCTCCAAGTCACGTCTTTGGTGCCCTTGGGGATTGTCCAACCGTCTCTCCATGGGCCTGTTCCGCTTCTCCAGTGGAACATGTCGAATATTATCATGAGTGGGCCGAAGTAGAATTTGTTGGGAGTGTATGGAGTGTAAGGTGATCCCCATTTCAGATTTGCTCCTATCTCGGATGCCCTTGTGCCTCTTTCTGTGGTCACGGTCCAGTAAGCATTCATTGTCGTATCGTTGAATATGACTCTGATGTTGGGATACAGTTGAATCCATAGGGATTCTCTCGGGTTTATGTATGCGTCCCCTTCGAATCTTGAGGGGTCGCATATGAACTTGCTGTCTATGTACAGAGCTCTTATCCTTACGGCTATGGAGCCCGTGTTGTTTACTCGTATGTAATGAACTATGGAATTTTGGGTTAGATTGAGTGCTTCTGGTCCGGTGAAAAGGAGGCTTTCTTGCATTCGTTCCTGTTCGATTCTCATTCGGTCAGCTAGGGCTGCGCTAGATATGGAAAGCGCGATGAATAGCATCGAGATGAGGGAGATAGCCAAGATGGCTAGGTAAAGCGAAACGAACAGGGAAGAAATCCCTTTTCTATTGTTCATGATTCTCTTGGCTTTCCTCATTTTTCCCCTGCCTCCTTCATTGGGGAATTGTGATGGTGCGTGTTTCTGTGTCTTCCTGACCATCATTGTCTGCTATGGTCAAAGTCACCACATAGCCGTCACCACTGCTGTATGAGTGACTGACGGTGACTCCTGCACCGACGTTTCCATCGCCAAAGTTCCATAGGTAACTCACGATTGAGCCATCGGGGTCATAGCTCGCCGAGGCGTCAAATGTTACGGTCCAGTCTTCTACGGATTCCGTGAAAGATGCCTCGGGAGGTCTATCTTTGATTCTGACTAATGCCGTTTCTTCATCGGTTGCGCCATCGTCATCTGTCACTGCTAAAGTCACTGTGTAATTCCCGTTGTCTGCGTAGGCGTGGTCAGCAACCTTCCCGGTAGCAGTGTTTCCGTCCCCGAAGTCCCAAGAGTAGTCCTCAATGGTGCCGTCAGGGTCACAGCTATCAGAGGCGTTGAAATAGATGACTTCATTGGTAAGCACATTTGTGGCAGATTCGGTGAAGGATGCGACGGGGAGTCTGTTTCCAACGGTCTTCACGGCGGAGGCGGTACCTATTGCACCGTAGTTATCGGTAATTGTTAGAGTGACTGTGTAGATGCCGTTTTCTGCGTAAGCATGATTGACGGTTGCGTCTGTTGCGGTGGTTCCGTCTCCAAAGTCCCAGAGGTAACTTACGATCGAGCCATCAGGGTCGTAGCTATCGCTAGCGTCGAAGGTTATGATGTCGCCAGTTTCGATTGATTCTGGTGACATCGTGAACAGTGCGACGGGAGCCCCGTTTATGATGACTGTTGTCGAGGCGGCTAGTCCTTGCCATGTGGCTGTTATGTTGGCTATCCCGGGCGATGCTGACGGGTATAGCGTAACGGTGGCTATCCCATTGAGGTTAGTCATTGCCCAAAGTTTCGAAAGGGTTCCCAGAGTGGTCGAGAAGGTTACGTTTGCGTTGGCGATAGGATTTCCGTATCTGCTGTATACTCCAGCTGTTATTGTGGAGGTTACAGCTGAACCTGCAAGTATTACTGTGGGTGATGCTGAGACTTCGATGCTTCCTCCTGTCCTAACGCATAGGACAGCCTCGAACGGTATGGTTTGTCCGTATGGTTTGGTTGTTCCGTCGTGTTCGTGGAAGATTCCGAAGAATGTGAGGAAGACTTTGTCTCGGCAGACCGTTGTGTAGATGCTTTGTGGCGAGGTCTGTTTCGTTTTTGGTGTTTTCCATATGTATATTATGTTGACTGTGTCGTTCGATGCTATGAATTGGGTAAGTAATCCTCCTGGGGGTTCGATGTACCATGCTCTTCGTTCTGATGGTTCGTCGTTAGGCACGAGTGTGAAGCATGAGAATTGGTTTATTGTTATGTTTCTGTCGTCGACGTTTTTGACTGTTATGTTCCAGGCTATTTCGCCGGTGCCGATTTCTATGCTCCAGCCGGCCTTCCATGTAGTCGGATCGTAAGAACCATCCTGCGGATCGCACTCAGTATAATAGAATTTGTTGAAGTCTAGCATTAGGGGTCCGAAGTAAAATTTCGTTTGTTCATAGGGTGGTTGAGACCCACCGCCACGTTTAAGAATGGACTCGTATTCGACTGATTTGATTCCCCTTTCTGTGACGATAGCCATTTTGGCCGTTTGGTTGTAAACGACTCCTGGCGGTAGGAGGATTTCCCTCCATTGTTCTTTTGAGTTTATGTAAGTGTCACCGGGATTTATCGTGGGGTCTGATGGGTCGCATAGGAATTCGCTGTTTATGTAGACTGCTCTTATTCGGGATGTTATGGAGCCTGAGTTGTTGACGTAGAATTTGGTTATGTATTCGGTTCCGCTTATATTTTGCGTCTCTAATGCTGAGAGAACTATTCTTTCTTGCATTCGTTCTTCTTCGAGTCTGATCTCTTCTTGAACGGAGTAGTTGTACTTGTAGAGTGCAGTGAAGAGGGTTGAAGCGACAGTCACGGCTAGGATGATGAAGAGTATTGAGCCGAATACTGTCGATATTGCCTTGTTTTGTTTTTTCTTCAATATTCTTTCTTCCTTGTTCAGGTTTGCTCAACGGTTATTGCGGCTTCGAATGGTATTGTTTGGGCATAGGTTGTGGTTGTTCCGTCGTGTTCGTGGAAGACGCCGTAGAATGTTAGGAATACCATGCATGTGCATTCTGGGAGCGTCATCTTCCGGGCGGAGTCTGTTCCTCCTTCTTCTGGGAGTTTCTTAGGGGCTGACCAGATGTATATGATGTTGTACGTCTCGTTTACGGGTAAGAACTGTGTGAAGCTTTGCTGATTGGTTGGTTCGAGGTACCAGGAGAGTTCGTTGGATGGGGAGTCGTTCGGTACTGCGGTGAAGCTTGAGAATCTGTTTATTGTTATGTTTCTGTCGTCGATGTTCATGACGGTTATATTCCATTCGCAATATCCAAAGCCCTTTGGGATGCTCCAGCCGGGAGTCCAAGGGTCATTTGGATTTGAAATCCCGCGTTGATTGGTTTTTCGGTACCAGAAGGCGTCGAACTGTAGCATCAGTGGGCCTATGTAGAGTCTTGAGGGGTTGTATTTCCATTTAGGTGGGGGTGATCCGTAGACGAGTAATGCTTCGTACTCGGTTGTTTTTATCCCTCTTTCGGTTGCCGCAGTTATCTTTGCGTATGGGTCGAATGGGACTCCGCTTGGAAGGGCGACGCTAAGTGATGTGGCTGGCGGTATGTGCGTGTCCATGTCGGTGGATGGGTCGCATATGAGGCTTGTTTCTATGCCGTTGTGGACGTATATGGCTCTGATCTTGACTTCGATTGTTCCTGTGTTTTTTATGTGAATTTTGGATAAGTAGTCTTCATCGGTCTTTTCTAGCCCTATCAAGGCAATTCTTTCTTGTGAACGTTCGTGTTCTATCTGCATCTGTTCTTGCGAGGCAAGGTTGTAGTCGAAGAAGGCTATGAGGAGGCCTGTGAGAATTGAGAACATTAACAGAAGAGAGAGTAAGGATGTGACGGTTGAGACTCCTCTTCGGCATCGCAGAATTTTGCGTCTCAAGTTCTCACCTTCTCGGTTATGCGACTATCTGGTATGTGTCGCCGACGCCTCTGCTTGTGAAAACCCTTACAGTATAGGTCGTGCCTAGATCAGGGCTAAAACCGAGATTCTGGATTGTGATTGTCATTAGGTCTCCTTGGACGACGGAGTTGAAGTCTGTGGAGAAATTAGGCTTGATGTAGATATGTGAGGAGCCGTCAGGTGAAGAGATTATTATATCGTTTATTATGATTGCTGTTTTGCCGATGTTTCTTACGTAGATCCTGCAGCTTAAGACTCCGCCTCTTAGGCTTACTTCCTCTATTACGATGCGTTCTGTGGCTATGAGTCCTGAAACTTCCCAGAAAGATCTGGTCTCTCCTATGAGACCTGTTGACCATATGAAGACTGGGATAAAGAGCACAGTTACAATTGCCAGTATTATGAGACTAGCAAAAATAGGGGAAAGTGCTCCACGATTGTGACATATCTTCAATATCCTTCGCCATCCCTGTGGGGGTCGCAGTGTATGCGGTTATTCGCTTCTCATCGCTTCTTTCAAAGAAAGAAGGGAAAGTTGGGCTGTGCCTATGCGGCTTTGAACGAACCAGATACGAATTGGTTACCTGCTTTGCTAACGAGAGCCACCGTGTACGTGTCACCAGCGGTCATCGTAAAAGAAGCCGTTGTGGTCCCAAGAGTTCCATCCGCAAGCAAAGTGAGGGTGCCCGCCGGGGCCGTATCTATATCCACAACGTTGCCTGCAGCATCCCTCAGAATAACTTCCTTAATTACAACGTCTCCACCACCGGTGCTCTTGGCGTATATTGTAACTGCGCTTGTTGTTGCCTGGACCGCTTCTATGGCTACTTTTTCTTGTCCTGCTGTGCCTCCGCCCATCATTGTAGCAAGGTATCCTGATGTGAACATGTAGACTATGATGCCTGCGATCACAGCGATAGCTATCAGTATCAAGACAGCGAAGATCGGCGAAAGAGCCTTAACATCCCTTCTGAACTTGCCAAAGTATCTTTTCATCCATACACCTCCACAATTTTTTCCTCGGGATTTCATTGAGGAGGTTCACTTATAAACTGTGAAAATTCCAGTAGGCGAAAAAAGTTGAATTCGGTAAAACTAGCGGCAACTAATACTGGTCTATGGAAAAAGCTGTCAGGCGTTGTCAACGTCCAAGAAAAGGTCAATCCAACAGCATAGGGCTTCCTCTAAAGCCTTAGAGATGCTGCCCTTCCCATAGCCAAACTTCTTCATAGCCAGCATTCTGAACTTCTGCTCAATTCCCTCTGATACAACACCTCTTATTTGACCCATAAGCTTGCCTCATACCTTCAATCTCAGAGGTTTGCTTATAATCTTTCACAGTAGACCGAACATATGTCATCCCCATCGAAGTCATAGAAATACGCTATAGGAAAAGCTTAATAGTTGTTCTGCCAACATCTACCACACATGGCTTATCCAATGCTTTTGGCTACATTCGCATTGTTCACCTTGCTCGACGCCTTGATCACCGTAGTAGGCGTGAATATTGGCTGCGTCGAGCTAAACCCAATGGTCACAACCTGGGGTGTTCCCTACTGGGTAATATTCAGGGCAACGCTGCTAGGATGCATGTTGACTGTCTTCCTCTTCGGTTACCATTTCTTGATGGAACATTTCCCTGAGCGGACCCGAATCCTAGAAATAACCGTCCTAATATTGGACTTCTACATTGCCACAGTTGTATTCTCAGGACTTTTCGCCATATACCTGCAACTGTTGCTCTAGCGAAGCTACCTCATACTCGAAATCAAGGCGGAGTCTTCCGTAACAGAATTTCTATTATATCTTTCGAATCTGAGCAGAATTTCTTCTATAACAGTATTTCAAAACCGTTTAATAGTCTTTCTGCCAAAATGCTACTTGCCGATATGGCGCTTACTAAACTCGACCAGACGAATTGGAGGATATCAATCCTTGGATTGCCCCGAATGTGACGGTCCCGTTGTGTTCCCTGATGGATCAGACGGCGAGATTGTGTGCAGGAATTGCGGCCTAGTAGTAAGCCAAGCCGTAACCAGCCATCCCGGTTTCACCATCTGGACACCCAAATGGTTTTCTAACTGGGATCGAAACGACTCGGACACACTGAGAGAATGGCTAACAACACTGAGAATCGTCTCATGCCAACTAAACCTTGCCGATTTCCCGTACACGGAAGAGGCAGCACACGTAATTAGGACAAGAAAAGACGCCTTTTTCCAATGCCAGAGATTTGGAAAGAACAAGAGAGAAGCCATAGCGGCGCTCATCTATCTTATACTCAGAAACTACAACGAGATACGATCCCTAAAAGAGATCAGTCAGAGACTCTCTCTAAACCACCGTCTAGTCGAGAAATACGCATGGGCTATGCGGGAAATGACCAACCTCCAAAGAACCTTTTCCGCCAGAGACTACCTGAGAGCATACGGATGGAAGCTGACACATGACCCCGGATTGATAAAAAGAACCGAGAAGCTACTCACACAGACCCACGGGAAAATAAGCGGAAACCCAATATCTTTGGCAGCGGGAGCGTTCTATCTCGTCTGCATAAAAAGAAAGATAAAAATATCAAAAGATGACATAGGCAAAGCCTTCAACATCTCCGGTCGCACAGTCTACAGCAACGAACGAAGAATCAGCAAGCTAGTCTCGACGAAAGGCTTCACGTTGGCTGATGCCTTGAACTAAGACAGCTTCCTTCTATCAACCATCATATCATGGTATAGGATTCTACCATCAAAGATACCTGGTAACCGACGGTTCTACTCCATCACCCCAAGGAAGCCGATTCCACAAATACCTATGTAGCTTCGTAGCAATACCCCGTTTATTAAGGAGCCCCCGCAATTAACTCCAAAGGATCGTGACCCGAAAAATGAGCACCGAAGTCCTTAAACACCTAGAAGAGTTGGAGAAACGCGTAACGAAGCTTGAAAAACACGGGTTCGAAGACACCCTAACCCTTGTAGAAATCCTGAGCAGCATAACGTTCTTCGGAGGCTTAAAGATGGAAAAGTGCAAATACGCCGAGAAAGAACAATGCAGACTATTCCTGCTTGGGAGCGATGCAAAAAAGAAGATACCACTGGCTACCGATTGCACTATCGACAATTGCCGGAGTGAACCTGGTCACTGCCACCTGGAACTATCTAACATAGTATGCGCCTTATGTCCCGAAGCCAAGATACCCGAAAGCACACACCAAAAATAGATGAATCCGCCATTTCACAAATCTGCCTTTCTGTCATCCTTTCAACGCCTGAGGACTCAGTAGCGAAATGCTTCGGCACGCTTGAACCCGGGATCCTGTTTCGGGAACCCGATCCACGAGTAAAGATATGGCATCTACACGAGTGCTAGGCTAGGATGCCGTCAGAAATGAGAGTATATATGCATAGAGAATCATAGAAATGATGGGGAGGACGCTTGGGTAAAACGAGGAAGATCAAGGGTTCTTTGTTCCTAGTTCTGGCAATCATATTCTCCGTGTTAGGCGTATTGACGCTCCTGCCTACTTCCATTCTTCCTTGGAGTCCAAGAAAACCATG
>Ga0315308_1000238_pt1 | contig 30032 bp, 26 predicted proteins | sample TDP3_MG_FD_203078 | JGI IMG/M metagenome (GOLD analysis project Ga0315308, IMG submission 203078) | Freshwater sediment microbial communities from Lake Towuti, South Sulawesi, Indonesia - TDP3 | ecosystem: Environmental > Aquatic > Freshwater > Lake > Sediment | place: Indonesia: South Sulawesi... | reverse complement strand
CTCTGTTGTTCTTTTTAATTTTGGGCCAATTCTTCTATTTATTTTTATCTGGTGGATGCTTATTCGCTCCATGCAGGCTGGAGGCAAGCAGGCTATGTCTTTCGGCAGGACACGGGCAAAACTTCTTGACCAGAGCAAGAAGAGGGTGACTTTCAGTGATGTTGCAGGGGTAGATGAGGCTAAGGAGGAATTGCAAGAAATAATTGCATTTCTGAAAGACCCGAAAAAGTTTCAGAGATTGGGCGGAAAAATCCCAAAAGGAGTTCTGCTTTATGGCGCTCCGGGAACGGGTAAAACTTTGTTAGCAAAGGCAGTGGCTGGTGAGGCAGGGGTGCCTTTCTTCAGCGCGAGTGGCTCTGAATTTGTGGAGATGTTTGTGGGAGTGGGAGCTTCCAGGGTGCGTGACCTATTCGCGCAGGGAAGAAAAAATGCTCCTTGTCTCTTGTTTGTGGATGAGTTAGACGCCGTTGGAAGGCATAGGTTTGCAGGCATCGGAGGCGGTCACGATGAGCGGGAGCAAACCCTCAACCAGTTATTGGTGGAGATGGACGGGTTTGATACCAAGGAAGGGGTAATTCTCATTGCGGCTACCAATAGGCCGGATGTCCTGGATCCGGCCCTTCTAAGACCAGGGAGGTTTGACAGGCATATAATGGTTCCCAATCCGGACTTGAAAGGACGCGAAGAGATACTGAAGGTGCACACCCGGCACATAAAGTTGGCTCCCGAGGTCGATTTAAAAGTTATTGCCAGACGGACTCCAGGATTTGTTGGTAGCGATATAGCCAATCTGGTTAATGAGGCTGCGCTTCTTGCTGCTCGCGAGGAGAAGAAGGCAGTAGGAATGAAAGAGTTGGAGGAAGCCATTGATAGGGTTATTGCTGGCCCTCAGAGGAAAAGCAGGATGATTTCTGAAAGGGAGAAAAAGATTATTGCCTATCATGAAGCGGGACACACTTTAGTGGCAAGGCTGATACCCGGAACAGACCCAATCCATAAGGTTTCAATTATTCCTCGGGGACCTGCTTTGGGATATACCCTGCAGCTCCCTCTGGAAGACAAGTATCTGTCTACTAAAACTGAAATTACGAATAAGCTGACGGTTCTGCTCGGGGGAAGAGCGGCCGAAGAGTTGACTTTCAATGAGTTGACTACGGGCGCTGAAAATGACCTTCACCAGGCAACCGAGATTGCGAATAAGATGGTCTGTGAGTACGGAATGAGCGACAAGGTGGGTCCACTGACTCTCAGGAAGAAAGAAAGCGAGATATTCCTGGGTCGAGATTTCATTAAAGAGAAAGCATATAGTGAGAAGACGGCGCAAATGATAGACCAGGAAGTAAAGAAAATTGTGGAAGATTGTAGAGACAATGCCAGGGAACTCTTGGGAAAGAATAAGGCTAAACTGGATGCGCTGGCTAAGGCATTGATTGAAAAGGAAATCCTTGTGGGCGAAGAAGTTGAAGAGATATTGAAACGTGAGGAAGTTTCAGATAACGAAAAGAAGAGTAGAATCCAAAATAAAACTAAGAAGAGTGGCAAGTAATGAACAAGAAGAAGATTGAGAAAGCTGTTGAAATGCTTCTGGAAGCAATTGGAGAGGACCCATCCAGAGAAGGCCTGAAGAGGACACCCCAGCGGGTTGCGGAAATGTTTGGAGAAATCTTCGCTGGGTATTCCCAGGTTCCATCAAAGGAACTCGGAGTACATTACGGGAAGGAGAATTATGAGGAGATAGTTTTAGTGCGGGACATTCCGATTTATTCCATGTGCGAACACCATATTCTACCTTTTTTTGGCAGAGCCCATGTGGCTTATATGCCCCACAAAGATAGAGTTGCAGGTTTGAGCAAGATTGTCCGAACAGTGGAAGCCCTCGCCCGGAGGCTCCAGGTCCAGGAAAGGCTGACCAAGCAGATTGCAGATACAATAATGGAAGCGTTGAGGCCTCAAGGAGTGTTAGTGGTAATTGAAGCCGAACATTTTTGTATAACTATGCGGGGGATAAAGAAACCAGGTTCGCTGGTGATGACTTCAGCAATGCGGGGCATATTTCTGAAAGATGTCCGCACTCGGAATGAAGCAATGGCACTAATTGGCAAGTAATACCTTGGATTTCCCACGAAAAAGAAAATTTCCTAAGCCCTTCTTTTCAGATGTTATTTCCTCTCCGATTCTAATGGCAGGATTAAGTTGAAAAGACAATTCAGGCAATTTGATAACCTGCGCCATTACAAGTGGAAGTGAGTTCAACAATGGACGGAAGCCAGGTGAGAGTAATTAGCATAGACGATTCTATTTCTGCTCGCTCAGAAATGGCAAGGATTGGCGTGGATGAAACAGGCATCAGGATAATGGAGAAAAAGGCGATTTTCTACTCAATTAAACTGGAAAATGTTAAAAGCCAGGCTGCCAATATCATCAAACAAGAAATGCTGTCGTTGGGAGGCGAGGCAGCGGTTTCCCGTGATGTAATGAATTTCTCCAAAAAAAATTCGGATGTTTTGATTTTGGGCACTGAGAACCAGATTGAGGCGCTAATAGTTAAGATTGGCCGACAACCCTTCGGTCTACCTTTCCTCGGTCAGGAGATCAGGAAAGCTCTTTCAAATTATCAAAAGAGAGATTTTGAATTGAATCTTAAAGGACACACGCTTCAATTAGGAAAGAGGACCCTAATTATGGGAGTTTTGAATGTAACACCTGACTCTTTTTATGATGGTGGAAGATATCACAATCTGAATAAAGCATTTGAACGCGGCCTTCAGATGGCAGAAGAGGGCGCAGACATTATTGATGTCGGTGGAGAATCGAGTCGCCCCGGGGCAAATCCAGTGGGAGAAAAGGAGGAACTTGAAAGGGTAATTCCGGTAATAAAGAAACTGGTGGCCAGAATCAAAGTGCCTATCTCCATTGATACATATAAGGCAGGCGTGGCAAAAAAGGCCGTTGACGCGGGAGCGAGTATGTTGAACGATATTTCCGCACTCCGTATGGATGAAAAGATGGTTAACGTAGTGCGAAATATTAGAGTTCCTATTTGCCTGATGCATATGCAAGGCACTCCGAGGAGCATGCAGAGGAATCCCAGGTACAAAGATGTTGTGAAAGAAATATTCTCTTTTCTCAAGGAAAGGGTAGATTTTTGCGAGCAGGCGGGCGTGGATGTTGATAGAATTATTGTAGACCCAGGAATTGGATTCGGCAAGACGGTCCTCCATAACCTGGAAATATTGAAGAATCTCGACCAATTCAGGTCGCTCGGCAGGCCCATTATGATTGGCGTTTCGAGGAAATCCTTTATAGGGAAAGTCCTCCAATTAGAGCCCGAGGAGAGATTGGAAGGTTCTCTCGCTTCGGCAATCTGGTGTATGATGAAGGGAGCAAGTATTCTGAGGGTTCACGATGTTAAAGAGACGAGGAGGGCGTTAAGCGTAATTGAGGCAATTGGACAGGCTGATTCACATAGATGATAACCATTGCGGAAAGGGTGACAGAGAGCGAAGCGAACGCAATCAGGGGAAACGAAGAGTTTCCCCTATTGGGCACAGGCTGATTCACAGAAGGAGGTGAAGATGGCGGGAAATATTGAGGTCAAAGAAGTCCGGACTAAAAAAGAGTTGGTGAATTTCATAAGATTTCCTTGGAAGGTTTACAGGAATGACCCTTACTGGGTGCCACCATTAATCAGGGATGTAAAACTTATTTTAGGTGAGAAGAACCCTTTCTGGAAACATGCTAAAAAGGAACTTTTCGTTGCCAGGAGAGAAGGCAAACCGGTGGGGAGGATTTCCGCTATAATTGACCATAATTATATAAATTTTCACAAGGAAAAGATGGGATTTTTTGGGTTCTTTGAATGCCTGGAAGATTACACGATTGCGGAAAATTTGCTTAACAAGGCAATGGAATGGTTAAAAGGGGAAGGAATGGAAAAGATGGTTGGCCCGATGAACCCTTCTACGAACGACGAACTCGGTATTCTTATAGAAGGATTTGACTCGAGCCCTTACATCTTGATGACTTATAACCCAAAATACTATATATATTTTATGGAAAGGTACGGCTTGACTAAACAGATGGACTTCTTCGCCTATTTGATAGAGATAGAGAAGGCTCCCTTAAAAAAATTGGAAAAAGCTGCTGAGAAAATAAGAGAGAGAAATCCGGGTATTAAGATTCGACAGGCCAAGTTGAAAGATTGGGAAAACGAGGTAGAGAATGTTCGTACAATCTACAATAATGCCTGGGAAAATAATTGGGGATTCGTTCCCTGGACAAAAGAGGAGTTCTACACCGAGGCTATGAAGCTAAAACCTTTTCTCGTGCCGGGGACAATACCTATTGCCGAAGTGAATGGTAAGCCAGTAGGAATGTTGATTACTGTCCCTAACTATAATGAGGTTACGAAAAAGATGAATGGGAAGTTAGATCCCTGGACTATTCTGAAATTCCTGTGGTACAGGAAGAAGATTTCCACCGAGCGTTTACCGATTATGGGAGTGGTAAAAGAATATCGGAGGAGAGGAATTGAGACCTTGCTTTTCCTGGAGGCCTTAAAAAGTTCTCGGAGGGTTGGTTATGAATACTGTGAGTCTTCTTGGGTCCTGGAAGACAATATATTAACTCAGCGAGCAATTGAATTCTTGGGCGGTAGGTTATATAAGAAGTATAGAGTATATGGGACAAGTATTTGAAAGCGTTAAGATTTCTGAATCCCGGTTCGGTATTTTGAATTATTCCTATACCATTTTACTGTTCTCTCCATAGCCTCATCCAGAGGCACTTTTGGTTTGTAACCAAGTTTATTCCTGGCTTTTTCTATGCTGAAATGGTAATCTCTACCAGCATTCGCTATTCTGTAGCGCGTTACTATGGGAGGCCTCTTTGACCCGAAGAGTCTTAGGAACGCCTCAGCCACAGCCCCGGCAGAATAAGCTAAGGGGTAAGGTATTGAAATTAAAGGCCGCTTCACGCCGAGCTTCTCGGCAATCTTATCAATATATTCCTTCCAGGTGATTTCGAGCCCATCGGTAATAATGAATGTCTCTCCTATTGTATCCTTCCTGCTAACCGCAAGTAGAATCGCATCTATAAGATTATCAATGTAAGTTGGGCAGGTTAACGCTCTTCCTCCATTGATATAGACCATTTGCCGCTTGTCTAAGAGTTCCGCCATTTTTATGAAAATCGTTCTGTCTTTTGGGCCGAAGACATTTCCTGGCCTGATAATCAAGGTGGGTAAGCCTCTTTCTCTATGGTATCTATTTACTAATTCCTCTGCCTCCCTTTTGGTTATGCAGTAAGGAAAGAAGGTATCGCCCATTTCGGATTCCTCGTTAGCGTCGCGAAAGCCCCCAAAACCGTGAACGGCAGTAGAACTGATAAAGATGAACCTCTTGACTCCCGACTTAAGTGAGCTTTCCAGGAGGTTCTTAGTGCCTTCCACATTTATTTTTCTGAATTCTTCTATTGGTCCCCAATCGGACGCTAATCCCGCTACATGGTATACTACATCTACTCCCTCGGTACCTTTATCCAATATAGGTCTATTTAACAGGTCACCAAAAAATAATTTTACACTTAACCCTTCAAGGAAAGAGAGGTCGCTCGTCTTCCTCACCAGGCCGGATACTTGCTGGCCCTGTTGGAGGAGTCGACTTGCCAGATTGCTTCCGATGAAACCATTTATTCCGGTGATAAAGGCTTTCATTGAAGAAGGGGACAGCTACTTTTTTCGTTCCTTATTCTGTAGTTTTTTATGGTTATAAGATACTTACGAATAGGTCGGTTGAGACCCCTATGTAAGAATGGATTATGATTGGATACAATATAGAGCGAGTTCTTAAAGCAAGGTAACCCAGGACTATTCCCAGGAATATTGACCCGGCGAACTCCGCCTCTGGCTTATTAAAGTGTAGGAGGGCGGAAGGAATAACTTGAAATAGAATTGCATAGGTATCACCAAACTTTTCTCTCAATCCGAATAGCATATAGCCTCTAAAGAAGAACTCCCAACCTACATAATATAATAAGATATAGGATAGTTCATACAATAGGAAAACCGACGGGTTATCCTGGACCAGTTTTGATAAAGGGTATTCCATGCGAACCTGCGGCATCTGTGAGCCGAGAATTATTATTGGGGTTACAATTAGAGGAATGGTTATGATTGTAAATTTGAACCCATATTTCTTATCTCCGAGTGTCAGTCCATAATTGTCAAGTTTCTCCTTGAAAACCAATTTTACGATGGCCAAAGGAAAAAGAAAAAATAGAACAAATGTAGCCAGGAACTGGTAGACATAATGATACAGGTCAAAATAGTAATGGCTGGAAAGATGGCCGAAATATCGTCCGAACGCCTCGTGCATTCCGTGGTAGATATAGATTAGAATAATTGTGGGGATAGAAAGGAGGATAATCTCAACCTTCCACTTCCTTTCTCTTAAGTTTCCAATGAATCTCATTCTTTCTCCGTCATTAAGTAAATTTTTTTTCGGGCAAAATTACCTGAATAGCCTGAGGATACACTTCAAACATTTGAGGCAAAGTGCCCATACTTTCTCCGTCAACCTGTACCCACACTTCTTCCGGAGCATCAATTTCTATCTTCCTTGCTTTGGTGTACTCTACATCCTTAAAAAAGAGATGGCGTTCCCTGACAATGCCCAGGACATAACGGAGAATATCTATTCTTCTACCGTTCTTGAAGAGAATAATATCCAGATAACCATCGGACATATCTGCCTCAGGAGCAATTTTAGACGATATGCCATAGAAATTTCCATTTGAGATGATGACCTGATAGCCCCGGCAGGGATGGCCATCCAGTTTTATGGAAAGTTCGGTTCCTCGGTACTTAGCCAACTTAAACATTCCCGTTGCTAAATGGGCAGGAATCCCTCCAATAGTTCTAACCAGGCTGGGTTTTAGTGACTGAATTACGGAGGCATCGTAACCTATTCCCGCCATGGAGACGAAGTAGCGAATGGAATCGCCAGTCCCCACTTTTCCAACATCGATTTTCTTCATATGTTTTTCAAGAACGATTTCGCAGGCTAAAACAGGGTCAAATGGAATACCGGCAGAGAGGGCATAAATGTTGCTCGTGCCACAGGGAACGAACCCTATAGGAATTGAGTTATTGGAAGAAACGACTCCGTTGATTACTTCATTTAGAGTCCCATCACCTCCACACACCACAATCAGGTCATAATCTTCCTGACTTGCCTTCTGAGCCTCACGAAAGGCGCTATTTTTCTCTCTGGTTACGGCGAAACTAAGGGAATTGCCCGTTCCTAAAATCTCTCTAATTATAGGCAAGTAAGTTTCTACTTTCTTCCCGCCGGCCAAAGGATTTACGATTAACTCAATTCTCATATTATCCGTTCCTTTATTTGAATTAAGTTTATCAAAGAATAGCGTCACAGTCAAGGGAAAAACTATTTTTCATCTGGGAAATCAGAAATCCTGACTTTTTGAGAAATCTCTCAATAATGCTTGACAGAAAAAGAAATATTTTGTAGAATTTCTGAAAATGGAGACAGAAATATTGAGACAGATTGGTTTAGTAGTTGGCTCATACCTTTTGGGCTCGGTTTCTTCTGCATACTATGTTACAAAATGGAAGAAGGGAGCCGACATACGAGACCTGGGTTCAGGTAATGCTGGAGCCAGAAATGTGATGGTCATGGTGGGAACCTCCTTGGGGATTTTAGTGGCTATTTTCGATGTGCTTAAAGGAGCGGTTCCCGTAATTTTTGCTAAGAGTCTCAAAATGCCCCCGTATGCTATCACACTCACAGGCTTGGCAGCGGTTTCTGGACACAATTGGCCAGTTTTTCTCCAGTTCCGGGGAGGTTCTGGTCTGGCGACTCTGGCAGGAGTCGTTTTTCCCCTGATGCCTCGGGAGGCAATTATTGCCTCTTTGTTAGGGATAGGAGTGGGCTGTGCTTGGTCGCGTTTCCCTGCCTGGAATCAGAGAGCCCCTGCTATAGAGAGTAGTTGCCTGGTTATGTATGTTATATCGCCTTTTTTGGCGTGGCAGTTTCGCGAGCCCGTCTATTTGGTTAGCCTTCCCCTCTACCTGGGAGTTCCCGTCATTATCCGGCGTATCTCACTCCTCAAGAATGGGCTTTATGAGCGGGTAGCCAAAATAAAATCAATTAGCTGGAAAAACCCCACCCAGAAATAGCCTTTCGCTATTGCATTAGTTAACCAATTATGTTAAAATAGACCCCGTATTATTTTGCACTTGAAAGCATTCTAAACTTTTTAGTCTGGATTTGAACCGCATAATTAGGCTCTAGCCTTGCGGTGGTCTTATGTAATTTCATCAGGAGAAAGAGATATGGAGATTAAGAGAGAAATCGAAGAGATGGCAAAAAGAGCGAGACAGGCAGCGGCCATAATGCTCAATATGAATTCTTCGGTGAAGGATAAAGCAATCCTCAGGATGGCAGAGGCTTTAGAAGAGAGGATTGAAGATATTAAGTCCCAGAATAGGCTAGACCTGGAGGAAGCTAAGAAGGCGAAGCTTAGTCCGGCATTGATTGATAGGCTAACTTTGGACGACAAGAGAATTAAGAGTATGGCCAAAGGTTTGAGGGAGATTAAAGAACTTCCTGACCCCGTTGGTGAAGTTATTGAAGAGAAAGTAAGGCCCAATGGTTTGAGAATCAGGAAAATCAGGGTCCCCCTCGGGGTTATAGCCATAATCTATGAATCGCGTCCAAATGTAACCTCCGATGCAGCGGGGCTTTGCCTTAAGGCTGGTAATGCGGTTATCTTGCGAGGTGGTTCAGAGGCGATAAACTCTAATATGGTGATTGCGAAGGTCTTACAGGAAGCTGCTTATTCATCTGGAATTCCTCAGGGTGCAATTCAGTTGGTTGAAACTACCGAGAGAGAAGCTGTATTCCACCTGATAAAACTGGATGGCCTTATTGATGTGGCAATTCCCCGCGGCGGTGAAGAGATGATAAGAAGTATAAGAGCGAACGCTACCGTTCCAATAATTTCTCACGGTAAGGGAGTTTGCCATACTTATGTAGACAAAAAGGCCGATCTGGGAATGGCAGAAAGGATATGTTTCAATGCAAAGGTGCAAAGGCCAGGCGTGTGTAATGCTATGGAGACTCTTCTGGTGCATAAGGACATTGCAGATAAATTCTTACCCGGGATGATTGAGAAATTTGAAGAAGCACGGGTAGAAATTCGCGGAGATGAGAAGGCGAAAAGAATTGTTCCTTATATTAAGGATGCCAGTGAGGCCGACTGGAGCACTGAATATCTTGATCTGATTCTCTCAGTGAAAGTGGTTGACTCCCTCTCGGAAGCGATAGGCCATATCAGTAAGTATGGCTCTATGCACTCTGAGGCAATTGTAACCAGAGACGAACAAGCTGCCCAGAGATTTCTAAACGAAGTTGATGCCTGCTCTGTTTTCTGGAATGCCTCTACAAGGTTTACCGATGGCGGGGAGTTTGGGATGGGTGCTGAGATTGGCATTTCCACGCAAAAGCTTCATGCAAGGGGTCCGATGGGCGTGAGAGAGCTAACCAGTGTGAAGTTTCTAATATTTGGAAATGGACAGATAAGGGAGTAAATCTGTGTAGCCGCAGAGCAAAGCTCTGCTAAAGAGGAAGCAAAGATTTACGGCATAGAAGTAGGGCGCAAATCAAAACTCATTACCCCGACAAATCGGGGGTCGTCAAACAATGATTTGCTTGAAAGAGGAAGAGTCGCCCTCATTTTTTTGGCTAAAATTCTAATAGCTCCTCATAAACTATCTTTTGAATGTCGGTAGTAGTGGTAGAAAATCTGCGATATGAATAGTGTATGTTTGAAAAGTGGAGGGTAAGGATGAGAATTGGAATTCTGGGAGGGACTTTCAATCCAATCCACTACGGGCACCTAGTAATTGCTAACGAGGTTAAGGATAGGCTCAAATTGGACAAGGTTATTTTTGTTCCCACAGGAAAGGCGCCACATAAAAATGTTGAAGGGGCGACTCCTGATGAACGCTATGAGATGGTCTCTCTGGCGCTAAGGGGCAATCCTTCGTTTGAAGTCTCTCCTATAGAGATAGAAAAGAGCAAAACTGTAGACCAGCCCACTTATACGCTGGAAACGATTAAACAATTCGTAACAACCTACGGCAAAAGAGCGAAAATCTATTTTATTGTTGGGTTAGATGAAATGCTGAAAATTTCTACCTGGAAAGAACCGAAGAAATTACTCGAACTCTGCAAGTTTGTAGTAGTCACAAGGCCGGGTTATGAATTAGAAAAGTTGGATAAGAAAGTGGCTTCCAAGGTTATGGTGATCCGGGTTCCGGGTTTAGAGATTTCTGCTTCCGACATTCGAAATAGAATAAAATCTGGCAGGCCGACAAGATATTTACTCCCCGAGCGGGTAGAAGAGTATATCAGGAAGAAGAGACTCTACTCTTGAAATGGAAAAAGCAAGAATCACCGTAGAGAAGCTGGTTGTAGCTTTCACATTAATTCTAATAGCCATATTTTTCTTCCTTTCTTCTACCGGTAGGGTATTTCAACTTGTCAGACAGGGGAAACGAATTAATATATTGGTTCTGGGATGCGATGAGCTGAAATTTGCTAAACACGCTGATGCGATAATTTTTTTAAGTTATGAACCCAGAACAAAATTCCTGGATGTCCTATCCATTCCCCGGGACACTAAAGTTCCCTGCTCTAAAGAACTTTCCTGGCGGGGATATAGAAAGATAAGTGAAATTTATGCCATAGAATATAAACGAACCAAGTTAATTCCCGAAGCCTGTGTTTCTTCAAAGAAGGCGATAGAAAATTTATTAGAAATGGAGATACCATTCTACTTACAAATTGACTATGATGGAATAGTTAATGTGGTTGATACCATTGGCGGCATTGTGGTCAATATAGATGAGCCCATGGATTACGATGATGAGGCGGGAGACTTCCATATTCACTTTACTGCGGGAGAGAAAAGACTGAAGGGCAGCGAAGTGCTGAAGTATTTCCGGTTTAGGGAGAGCGTGCTCGGAGATAGGGGCAGAATTGAGAGGCAACAGAAGCTCCTCAAACTACTTGCTGAAAAGCTCAGGGAAGGGAAAATTATATTGAAATTTCCCCAAATCTATCAAGATTTGAGAGGTAACACCTGGACAAATCTTAACTTCTGGGATTTCCTGGCTCTGGCCAATGAGGTCAGAGGTTTCAACTACAGGAATTTGAGAATTCAGAGTTTGCCTGGAAAATCGGAATATATTGGAGGAGTGGATTATTGGACATTAGATAAGGAAATGGCCGAAGAAGTTATTCAGGTAATAATGAATAGTGATAAACTTGGTAGAAAAGCCAGTCGGCCCATATATACTGAGGGGAAGATTGACCGAATAGTGAAGGTGGAGGTATGGAATGCCACCGATAGAAAAGATTTAGCTTACGATGTCCAGCGCCGATTGAGACAATACGGAATAGATGCTGTTCGGTGGGGAAATTTCGGAATTTCTAAGAAATATACAACGGTCATAGATCGACTCGGCGATATTGAACTAGCGCATAGAGTAGCAAGAATAATCGGGGCGAGCGTGGTAAAAACTGATATTGACAAGACACGGTTTGTTGACCTGTCCATTGTTCTCGGCAACGACTTTATCGGATTAGGCGGGACTGACTGAAACATGGGGAGAGGCTCGCTCGCAAAAGCAGAAGAATTTGGATAGAGAGCGATAGCTCTGCCGAAGAGTTTCCCATATTGAGCACAGGCAGATTCACAAAAGGATGAATTTCAGAAATTTAGCAAAGGAATGTGCCGGGCTTGCCCTGACGAGGAAGGCGAAAGAGACCTTGGTTCTGGACGTCAGGAAATTGACATCAATTACAGATTATTTCGTCATCTGTAGTGGAAGGTCCGACGTGCACGTGGAGACCATTGCCCAGTGGATAGTTTCGGAATTGAAGGATAGAGGAATTCGCCCGCTTCATATTGAAGGAGAGGGGCAGGCGAAATGGATACTTATAGACTATGTGGGGGTAATTGTCCACGTGTTTCACGAACCGGTAAGGGAGTTTTATGGACTGGAGAAACTCTGGGCGGAAGGAAGAAAGGTAAAAATTGAGGAAGAAAAGCTAAAAAAGGCCGGGAAGTAGAGTAGGCTATCGGAATTTTGGGGGTGGGGGAAGGCAAATTGGGAGTTAAAAGAGAACTTAAAATGGGAATTGATGGCGTGTTGAAAAAATTCGGCCTGGAGATTGAGGACTATAGTTTAGAATTCGTGCCTGAAGGAATTGGTGGAGACTTTGCTACTAACGTTGCGTTAATAGCAGGCTCAAGAATAGAAAAGCCTTGTATGGATATTGCCGAGCGTATCTCGGAAGCCCTCAAAGAATTCGCGGCCAATACAATAGAGCGAATAGAAGTGGCAGAGCCTGGCTTCATTAATATATATGTGGCGAGGGAAAGGTGGCGTCGTGAGCTGAGTGCTATCTTGAGAGAAGGAAGAAATTACGGTAGAACCGATATTGGCAAAGGGAAGAAAGTGCTGATTGAATTTGTCTCAGCAAATCCTACAGGTCCTTTACATGTTGGACACGGAAGATGTGCAGCCATTGGCGATTCTCTTGCAAATATCTTAAGAGAGGTGGGATATCGCATAGCAAAAGAGTATTATGTTAACGATATTGGCAATCAGATAGATATTCTGGAAAAGTCAATAAAGATAAGACAGAATGAATTGCGCGGAGAAAATGTATCTCTTATGGAAATTGGATATCGGGGAGCCTATGTGAAGGAGATAGCGGAAGAGCTTGAGCGTAAATATGGTAAGAATGAATCGGTGGATTCTAGGGAATATGCCATTAAGAAAATACTATCCTGGATAAGGAAAGACCTGGAAGACTTTGGGGCTAGTTTTGACTATTGGTTCTTTGAAAGCGCACTCTATAAAAAGAATAAAGTTCAAAAGACCCTACAATCGTTAAAGAATAGAGGACTAATTTATGAGAAGCAGGGGGCACAGTGGTTCAAATCTTCTCAATTTGGCGATGAAAAGGACAGAGTAGTGATCAGGGAGAATAAGAAACCTACTTACTTTACTTCCGATATCGCTTACCATTATGACAAATTCAAGAGAGGTTTTGAGAAAGTGATTGATATTTGGGGCGCTGACCATCATGGCTATGTTGATAGGGTGAGGGCCTCGGTTGAGGCTCTCGGGACTCCTGTGGAGAACCTCAAGGTCATTCTTTATCAGTTAGTGAGCCTGATGCGTAATGGGCAACAGGTTTCAATGTCAACGAGGCAAGGCGAGTTTGTGACCCTGAGGCAGGTTGTGGAAGAGGTGGGGAAGGATGCGGCAAGGTTTTTCTTTTTGATGCGCGGCGCCGATAGTCGGCTCGATTTTGATTTGGAGTTGGCCAAAAAGCAGTCTCTGGAGAATCCTGTATACTATGTTCAATATGCGCATGCGAGAATATCAAGTATCTTGCGCGAAAGAGGAAAAAAAGAATATAGAAAGGTTTCTCTCCTTGAGAAAACTGAAGAAGAAGAGAAGGAATCGATTGAGATGATAAAAAGACTTTCCCAATTTCCAGAAATCGTAATAAAGTGTGCTGAAAGATATGAGCCGCACCATCTCACAGGATATCTGCAGGAATTGGCCAAGCGTTTCCACCATTATTACGACAGGTATAGAATCCTAAGCGGCGATAGAATAACGACTGATTTTCGCTTGAAGCTCGTTCGGGGGATTCAGTTAGTCATAAGGAATGGTTTGGGTCTACTGGGGATTTCCGCTCCCGAGAGGATGTAAATTAGAAGATAGTTTGTTCATCGCCGAGGAATTTATGCTCGCTAAACCAAATCTCCTGGCATTGGGAGAGTGTGTCAGTTTTTTGGCTAAAATTTCCAAGAGTTCTTGACAAACTATGTCATAATATAAGGATGTGTACCTAATTTTGTAGTGTCCGGGAGGTGGGTATGAGAAGAAAAATTATACTTTTGGCGCTGGGAGCGGTATTCGTGGCATTTTGTTTTACTGGAGTGACAAAATCACTAAGCGGAAAGGAGGGCGATATGAAAATTAGATGGTTGGGACATGCCTGCTTTTTGATAGAGGGAGCGGATGGAACAAAGATTATTACGGATCCTTTCGATGAATCTTTAGGATATCCAATTCCTGAGGAAGAGCCAGATGTAGTCACTGTCAGTCATAACCATTTTGACCACAATGCGGTAAATTTGCTTCAGGGTAATCCTGAGGTAGTGAAGGGTATTGGTGAGAAGAAAATTGAGGGGATAATCTTCAAAGGTATCAAAAGTTTCCATGATAAAAGCAAAGGGGCTCAGCGGGGGAGCAATACTATTTTTGTCTTTGTTGTTGATGGGGTTAGGTTATGCCATCTGGGAGATTTGGGGCACCTCTTAGCCAGTGACCAACAAAAAGAAATAGGACAGGTGGATGTTCTATTTATCCCCGTGGGAGGCACTTTCACTATAGATGGCCGTGAGGCGCGAGAAGTCTCAATGCAGTTGAATCCCAAATTGATAATTCCGATGCATTATCGGACGAAGGATTGCAATATAGGCATTAATTCCTGTGATGAATTCTTGAAGGGATTCGAAAAAGTGGAAAAAGCAAAGGAATGGCGAGGAGATAGAGAATCCCTGCCTTCTGAACAGACAGTTTTGGTTCTGGAATATGCGAAGTAGCCCAGTTTATGTTTTCCGATTATTATAGGCTCTGGATAATCCCTTGACAGGCCATATAAAATATGGTATAAAAAACAAGCCAATCTCATAAATCAATCTTTGGAATTAGTCCGCGGCCACTTTCAGGTACTTGTTCAATCAGGAGTCGTTATTCCGACTAATAGCGATATATGGGGAGACGAAGAAATAAGTTGGGTCAAGCGGGAAAGTGGCGGGGCGAGTAGAGAGGAGGTGAGCAGGGTTGAATCAAATTCAGTTAATAGAGAAAGTAGCGCAGGCAGCAAAGATTAAGAAGGCCGCAGCTGCAAGGGCTGTAAAGGCTGTAGTAAGAAACATCGTAGAGTCCTTGAAATCTGAGGGCCGAATTGTTATTGCTGGTTTAGGCACATTCAGAGTAAAAACCACCAGGTCCAGAACAGGAAGGAATCCGAAGACTGGAGAAACCATCCAAATCTCTGCTGGAAAGAGGGCATTGTTTAAACCAAGCCTTGGCCTGAAGAAGATGCTGAAATCGTAACGATGTAACATTATTTTGTTTTTTTCCGTTGGAAATCACATTTGTAATAGAGTAATTGAAATAAGGTATACTGAATTTCTGACGGGATGGAGAGGTTTGTGCCGGATTTGCGGCGGGAAAAGAGGCATTGGTGGGGATGCCTGAAATTCTGAAGAACTAATTCTGTGTTGGTCCTATTTCTATATGCGGTGTAGTGAGAAACTGAATAAATTACCTCCATATCTTTTTGGCGCAATAAATACTCTGAAACAGGAGGCCTATGCCAAGAAACTGGATGTCATCGATTTGGGCATGGGTAATCCGGATATGGCCACTCCTGAGCATATCGTTGAGAGGCTTTGCGATACAGTAAGAAATCATCCACGCACTCATCGTTATCCCCAGGCTAAAGGAATGCCCAGGTTCAGAAAAGCGGTTGCCGATTGGTACCACAGGAAGTTCAAGGTCAGTTTAGACCCTGAAACCGAAGTCCTTGCCCTGGTCGGTTCAAAAGAGGGAATTGGGCATATGTGCATGGCCTATCTCGACCCTGGCGATCTCGCCTTGGTGCCCAATCCGGCATATCCAATCTACCGAAATGGCGTGATTCTGGCCGGGGGACAGGTCTACGATATGCCAGTCATTCCTGAAAATAACTATTTGCCGGAACTGGAGAAGATTCCCGGCCGAGTTGCCAGGCGGGCAAAACTTATGTTTCTTAATTATCCCAATAACCCGACCACGGCCGTGGTAGAAGGTACATCTTTTTTCAAAGAGGTGGTTGCTTTTGCTAAGAGGTACGACATCATTGTGTGTCATGACTTTGCTTACTCGGAATTAGTATTTGATGGATACAGGCCTCCTTCTTTTCTTGAGACACCGGGAGCAAGAGATGTCGGATTGGAATTTCACACTTTTTCTAAGACTTATAATATGGCTGGTTGGAGGTTGGGATTCTGTGCTGGTAACGGAGAAATTTTGAGACCTCTTGAAAAACTGAAGAGTTATCTTGACTACGGAGTATTTACACCCATCCAGCTCTCAGGCGTCCTGGCTTTAGATTCTTCTCAGAAATGCGTAGAGGATACAGTGGCCGAGTACAAGCGAAGGCGGGACAAGTTTGTGGATGGTCTGAATAGGATTGGCTGGAAGGTGGAAAGGCCGAAAGCGACTATGTATCTCTGGATTAGATTGCCAGAGAAATTTCGAGGAATGTCCTCCCTACAATTTGCAGAACTGTTAATAGAACGGACGGGGATAGCGGTTGCTCCAGGGGTTGGCTTTGGTAGTTACGGGGAAGGGTTCGTTCGAATGGCATTGGTTACGCACTATGATAGATTTCACGACGCCTTGTTGCGACTGAAGAAGTTCTTGAAGGAAGGGCCGTTGGCAACCGGGGCTCGTCGGGTGGGAAATAGATGAAGAGGAAAGTCAATTTAGGTCTTATAGGATTTGGCACGGTAGGTACGGGCGTAATGGAACTTCTGCAAAGGAATGGGTCGATTATTAAGCAGAAGGTCGGGACAGAAATATCTATAAAGGCTATCTGCGATAAGAATCCAGAACGCCTCAGATTAGCCCGGGACATGAAAACTGGAAATGGGATTCTAACTAGAGATTTTAGGCGAATCTTAAATAATCCAGAAATAGATATTGTTGTAGAACTGATTGGCGGGTACGAACCGGCGAGAAGGATACTACTTTCCTCTATACAGAGAGGGAAACATGTGATTACAGCCAACAAGGCGGTGTTGGCGAGGAGCTGGGCGGAGATATTTTCGAAAGCCCAAAAACATAAAGTATTAGTCTATTTTGAAGCGAGCGTCGGTGCGGGAATTCCTGTGATTCAGGCATTGAATGAGGGACTATCAGCCAACAAGATTAAGGTAATCCTGGGCATCTTGAACGGGACAACCAACTATATCTTAACCAAGATGTCTAAAGAGGGAGTAGATTTTAGGACCGCTTTGGCTGAGGCAAAGGAAGCAGGTTTCGCTGAAGCGGATCCTTCTATGGACCTGGAGGGCATGGATACTTTGCATAAACTTGCTATCCTGGGGTCAATTGCTTTTGGAACGCAGGTCAACCTGGAAGATGTCTATTGTGAAGGAATAACGAACATTGCTCAGGAAGACATAAAGTATGCCAAAAGTGAGTTTGGGTATGTCGTGAAACTATTAGCGATTCTAAAAGTGACGAATAAAGGGATAGATTTGCGCGTACATCCCACCTTCATTCCTGAAGAGCATCTTTTGACTTCAGTGGATGAAGAATACAATGCTATCTATATTACGGGAGACGCTGTGGGAGAGACGATGTTCTATGGGAAAGGCGCGGGCCAGATGCCAGCAGCTTCCGCTGTGGTTAGCGACATAATCTATCTTTCCCGGAATGTTTATAATAACATAGCAGGTCGCGTGCCATATGTGCTGTGTGACCCTAAAAAGAAACTTCGCTTACTCAATATTAACGATATAGAAACGAAGTACTACATAAGGTTTACGGTAGTGGACCGACCGGGCGTTCTCTCCAAGATCTCAGGCATCCTGGGTAAGAATGGGGTATCAATTGCCTCTGTTTTCCAGAAAGAGAGTGTCTCCGCAAGAGAAGTCCCGATTATAATGGTAACTCATAGAGCGAGGGAGGGGGACATCAGGAAAGCTTTGAGGGATATAGATCGCCTTGAAGTTGTCAGAAGAAGGAGCAGATTTATTAGAATAGAGGAGAAAGCATAAACGTCTTCACCGCGGGTAGCGTAGGGCTTTATGCCCGTAATAAATTACGCCCATAAAGGGCTACACGACCCCAAAGTCTTTTGTAGTGTAGGGGCTTGTCCCCGTAAGAATTACGCCCATAAAGGGCTACACTACTCCTCGTTACGCCCATAAAGGGCTACACTACGCCAAACCTAGGGGAATTGAAGAAACGGGCTCGATAAATTGAGCCCTTACAATTTTCCCTTGATCCTTGGCAAAAATGGATTTATTGTAGCGGTTCGATTCATGGAACCGGTTGGTGGTAGATGTTCTGAAGCGAATAGTTTGAATAGGTTGATTTGAGTGGTCTATCAGGGTGTAATTTTTAGATACAAGAATTATTTGCCGGTGAGCGAGAAGACTCCGGTCGTAACTCTTCTGGAGGGCGATACACCGTTAATTGAAGCAGAAAACCTGAGTGCTAGTTTAGGAATCAAATCTAAGATTTATTTGAAATACGAGGGCCTGAATCCTACGGGCTCGTTTAAAGACCGGGGAATGACAGTGGCTGTCTCCAAGGCTCTGGAAGAGGGTGCTAGTGCAGTTATTTGTGCCTCTACCGGGAATACATCAGCTTCAGCAGCAGCCTATGCAGCAAAGGCGAGGCTAAAATGTGTGGTTCTCATTCCCGAGGGAGCAGTTGCTTTAGGGAAGGTATCACAGGCGCTAATTCATGGTGCAGAGGTCGTCGCAGTTAAGGGTAATTTCGACGATGCCTTGAATCTGGCAAAAGAAATTAGCACCAGATACCCGGTTGTCCTGGTCAATTCAATAAACCCTCACAGGATTGAAGGTCAGAAAACAGCAGCTTTTGAAATTGTTGATTCACTGGGAGATGCGCCCGATTATCAGTTTATGCCTGTAGGCAATGCGGGTAATATTACTGCTTACTGGAAAGGGTATAAGGAATATAGAACCGTTTTGATGGAAAAGCATAAAATAAAATTGCCCCGGATGATGGGATTCCAGGCCGAGGGAGCCGCGCCTATTGTGCGTGGATATCCCATAAAGAGGCCGAGAACAATCGCTACAGCAATTAGAATTGGGAATCCCGCCTCCTGGAAGAAAGCCGAGGAAGCTCGGGACGAATCCAAAGGAGTGATTGACACTGTAACTGATAAAGAGATTATTGAAGCGTACAAGATATTAGGCTCTCTGGAAGGACTTTTTGTAGAGCCCGCTTCTGCTGCCAGCGTAGCCGGGCTTCTCAAATATGTTCGCAAAGGATATTTTTCTCAACCTTCCACCATAGTTTGCGTTCTGACCGGGCACGGGCTTAAAGATCCCGATAGGGCAATCAAGGTTGCTCGGAAAGTAAGGGCAGTCAATGCCGACTTGAAGTCGGTAGTGAAAGTCATGGGACTATAATGTGGTATGTTAGATGGTTATGAGAAAGGTGAAAGTTAGGATTCCGGCCACTACTGCCAATCTGGGACCGGGATTTGATGTTCTGGCATTGGCACTTCAACTTTACAATGTAGTAGAGATGGAATTGGAAACGGGTGGAAGTGGAAAAAAGTTACAGATTGATATCACGGGCGAGGGAGAAGATGATTTACCGAGAGATAGAAGAAACATTGTGTACCGGGCAGCCAAGATTGTGTTCGATAGATTTCACCCTGCCCCGTACGCCTTAAGACTCAAACTTGTAAACAGAATACCCCTTGCCAGTGGGTTGGGCAGTAGCGCTGCAGCAAGGATTGGAGGATTGGTGGGTGCAAACAAGCTCTGCGGAGAGAGGTTGAGTAGAGAAGAGATACTGAACCTGGCAGCTGGAATAGAAGGCCACGCAGATAATGTTTCTGCAGCAATGATGGGAGGACTCGTAATCTCTTCCATCTCTTCAAGAGAAAGAAGAAGAGGTCGTGATGGAGAGAAAAGAATAGAAATTTTGAGGCTCAATCCTCCTGAAGACCTTTCTTGCGTAGTTTGCATTCCCGATTTTCAGGTGCTGACGAGCCAGGCAAGGAAGATTTTGCCCAAAACCGTAAGATTTGAACAAGCGGTGTTTACTTCATCACGAGTGGCTTTGCTTCTCGGTGCTTTGGTTAGAAAAAGATACGACCTTTTAAGAGTAGCAATGGAGGACAGGCTTCACCAACCGTATAGGAAAAGATTGGTTAGGGGGATGGAGGAAGTTTTCAAAGAAGCCATAAAGGCAGGAGCTTTGGGCGTGAGCCTGAGTGGGGCGGGACCAAGTATATTCGCATTTGCCGCATCCTCTAAACCCTGGGTTTCCGAGAGGGTCGGTAAAACTATGCGGCAAGCGTTTGCTAAACATAAAATAGAGAGTAGATATTTAGTTCTGGGCATTGATACAGAGGGAGTAAAGATAGTTTGATTTTTTGGAGATATTGATATGGCTCTTATTGTACAAAAGTATGGCGGCACCTCTGTTGACGGGCCGGATAGAATAAAGAGAGTTGCCAGCCGCATAATTGAGACGAGGAAGAGAGGAAATAGAGTAGTCATTGTTGTTTCTGCTCCTGGCGATGCAACTGATAAATTAATTGAAGCAGCGAAAAAGATTACCCATTCTCCCCCGGATAGGGAAATGGATATGCTTTTGGCAACCGGGGAACAGATGTCCATCGCTTTTCTGGCTATGGCAATCAATGCTTTCGGGGAAAAGGCAGTTTCGCTGACCGGGGGCCAGGTTGGGATTGTAACTGATGAGACATTTACCAAAGCAAGGATTAAAAAGATAAATACGAGAAAGATTGAAAGGGAACTGGATAAGGATAAGATTGTTATTGTTGCCGGTTTTCAAGGGATAACTGCCAAAAGGGACATAACAACTCTCGGTAGGGGCGGGTCTGACTTAACAGCCGTTGCCTTAGCTTCGGTTCTAAAAGCAGACCGATGTGAGGTCTATACTGACGTTGCCGGCGTCTATACTGCAGATCCCAGGGTTGTTCCTGATGCTAAGAAGATTGACAGGATTTCTTATGATGAGATGCTGGAACTGGCCAGCCTCGGTGCCCAGGTAATGGTTCCGAGGTCTATTGAGGTAGCCAAAAAATTTGATGTGGATATCCATGTGAGGTCTAGCTTCACTGATGAGGAGGGAACGGTGATTACCAAGGAAGTTTCTAAGATGGAAGAAGTAGAAGTTAGTGGCGTAGCCTACGATAAGGATCAGGTAAAAATGGCAATTGTTGATGTGCCTGACCGGCCCGGAATTGCCGCCAAGATTTTTGGCGCACTTGGAGCAGGAAATGTGAATGTGGACATGATTATTCAGAGTGCTGCCGAGGGAGGCGTGAACGATATATCCTTTACAGTCAATAGAGGAGACCTGAGGAAGACATTAGACATAATGGAGAAAGTTAAGCGAGAGATAGGTGCTAAAGGTCTCGTTTACGACGATGGGGTAGCTAAAGTGTCAATTGTTGGGGTTGGGATGAGAAGCCATTCGGGCGTGGCTTCCAAGATGTTTTCCGCCCTTGCAGAGGAGAACATAAATATTGAAATGATTTCTACTTCGGAAATAAAGATTTCTTGCGTAATTAAGGAGAAAGACACAGAAAAGGCAGTGAGGGCTATTCATAGAAAGTTCGGCCTGGCGAAAGTTACTAGATAAAAGGAGGAGTGTCTGAAATTTTTAATCTGAAATCTGAAATTTTTGATAAGGGGTGGAAATGGGAAAAGTATTGATATACGATACTACATTACGAGATGGAGCACAGGGCGAAGGGATTTCTTTCTCTGTAGAAGACAAATTGAAGATAGCAAAGAGGCTGGACGACCTTGGCATCCATTATATTGAAGGTGGATGGCCAGGAACAAATCCTAAGGATATCCTTTTCTTCGAGAAGGCAAGGGATCTCCGTTTAAGAAATGCAAAGATGGTGGCTTTTGGCAGCACACGCCGTAAAGGAGAAAAAGCATCCAGTGACCCGAATCTTGATGCTATTGTGAAAGTGAAGCCTGAGGCCTCGTGTATTTTCGGGAAGACCTGGGGATTTCACGTAAAGTACGCTCTTCGCACCACTCTGACTGAGAATCTCAAAATGATTTTTGAATCGGTAAAATTTCTCAAATCCAAAGGGCTGGAAGTTATCTACGATGCAGAGCATTTCTTTGATGGTTATGTTGATGACCATCTCTATGCAATGGAAACATTGAAGCAGGCTGCTAATGGTGGTGCGGATAACATTACTCTATGTGACACCAATGGAGGAATGATGCCCCATCAGGTTGAAAGCATAGTTAAGGAAGTAAAAAAAAGGATAAAGGTTCCTCTTGGAATTCACACTCACAATGACTCAGAAATGGCTGTAGCCAATTCGATCATTGCAGTTAAGGCTGGTTGCGTGTTAGTCCAGGGAACAATCAATGGATATGGTGAAAGATGTGGCAACGCGAACCTCTGTTCAATCATTCCGAATTTAAAGTTGAAACTGGGGATTAATTGCATCTCCGATAGGAGGTTGGAGAGATTGACCGAAGTTTCGCGATATGTAAGTGAAATAGCAAATATGATTCCCCAGGACAACCAGCCATATGTAGGGAATTCGGCATTTGCCCATAAAGGAGGAGTGCACGTTAGTGCCATCGCCAGACATACAAAGACATACGAGCATGTGGCTCCTGAAAGCGTGGGTAATCTGCGGAGAATTCTCGTTTCAGAACTCTCGGGTAGATCTAGCATTCTCTCCAAAGCGAGGGAATTTAAGATTGACCTTCGAGAAAAGAATGAGGAAGTAAAAGAACTGCTCGAGAAAGTTAAAGAGATGGAGAGTCGTGGTTATCAATTTGAGGGCGCAGAAGGAACTTTTGAGCTTCTGATGAAGAAGACAATTGGTAAACACAGGACCTTTTTTGAACTGGAAGGATTCCGGGTAATTGTGGAGAAGGACGAAAGAGGAAAATTGAGGTCGGAAGCAACAATAAAAGTCAGAGTAAGAGGGAAAGAGGAACATACCGCTAGCGAAGGGGACGGGCCAGTTAATGCTCTGGACAATGCCCTTAGAAAGGCCCTGGAAAGATTCTATCCGGAGTTAAAGTCAATGAGCCTTACAGATTTCAAAGTTAGAGTAATCGATGCTACTCAAGGGACAGCAGCCAAAGTGCGAGTCCTGATTGAATCCAGAGACGCCAAAGACGAATGGGGGACAGTTGGGGTTTCAGAAAATATAATTGAAGCAAGCTGGCAGGCCTTAGTGGATAGTATAGAATATAAACTATTGAAGGAAGAGTAGTTATGTTTCGCCATAAATAAAATTTAGAAGGTGTAATTCAGTCTGGGCGATAGCGCCTATGAGAAAATCACCCGAAGGCTTTTCGGGTATTCGGGCTTTAGGAGAGGTGAAGATGCGAAGCGATAAGGTAAAAAAAGGCGTTGAAAGGACTCCCAATCGTGCGTTACTCTACTCATTGGGTTTATGTCCCGAAGACTTCAATAAGCCACTTATTGGCATCGCTACAAGTTTCACTGACTTAGTTCCCGGCCATATGGGAATGCGACTTTTGGAGAGGGCTATTGAAAATGGCGTCCGTGCAGGCGGCGGAGTTCCACTCTTATTTGGCGTTCCCGCGGTTTGTGATGGAATTGCGATGGGACATATAGGGATGCACTATTCCCTGCCTTTGCGAGAATTGATAGCAGATGTGGTTGAAAGCGTCGCTCAGGCGCATCAACTGGATGGCCTGGCTCTATTGACAAACTGTGACAAGATCACTCCCGGGATGCTAATGGCTGCAGCGAGGCTCGATATCCCCTCTGTCGTTGTCACAGCAGGACCTATGGTTTCCGGAATATATAAGGGAAAAAGGCTTTCCTTGGTTCGGGATACATTTGAAGCGGTCGGTAGGTACAAGGCCGGCAAGATAAAAGAGGAAGAACTGGAAAATCTGGCCATTTCTGCCTGTCCCGGTGAAGGGGCTTGCCAGGGACTATATACTGCTAACACGATGGCTTGTTTGACCGAAGCGATGGGTATGTCCCTTGTGGGCTGCGCCAGTTCCCTCGCAGGCTCGTCCAAGAAGAGGCGAATTGCCTACCTTTCCGGAGAAAGGGTGGTAAGCCTTGCAAAGCAGAACATTTCTCCCAGAAAAATTATGACCTCTAATGCCTTTCGTAACGCTATTGTGGTTGACATGGCTCTCGGCGGCTCGACCAACACTGTCTTGCACCTCCCGGCAATTGCCCGAGAAGCAAAATTGGATTTGCCTCTCAAACTATTTGATGAGATTAGTAAAGTTACGCCGCAGGTGACGAATCTCGCGCCCGGCGGTGAATATCTTATGGAAGATTTGGAATACGCTGGAGGAGTATCAGGAATATTGTCGGTCTTGAAAAATAGGATAAGAGATAATCCCACTGTCTCTGGAGAGGGCATAAAAGAGATTGCCTCTAAAGGTAAGGTTTATAACAATAGAATAATCCGTTCACAAAGGAATCCTTACCAGAAAGAGGGAGGTATCGCTATTCTATTCGGCAATTTAGCTCCCGAAGGTTGCGTTGTGAAGCGGTCTGCAGTACAATATAGAATGATGAAATTTTCTGGCAAAGCGAGAGTCTTCAATTCTGAAGAACTGGCGATGGAAGCCATTTTAGGAAGAAAAATTAAGAAAGGAGAAGTCATCGTAATTCGTTATGAGGGGCCGAAGGGCGGACCGGGAATGAGAGAAATGCTTTCGCCAACCGCTGCCCTTGTTGGTATGGGTATGGATAAGGATGTTGCCCTACTGACAGACGGCCGATTTTCAGGCGGGACACGGGGACCCTGCATTGGACACATTTCTCCGGAAGCGGCAGTCGGCGGGCCAATTTCTATTCTGAAAGATGGCGACATTATTCAAATTGATATCCCCAATAGAAGGTTGAATGTCCGTCTGGAAGATAAGGAGATAGGATGCCGTAAGGTAAAATGGGATGAGAAAGTTGGGGAGTTAAAGCCTCCCCCACCCAAGATAAGAGAGGGCTGGCTGGGTCGTTATGCGCGCATAGTTCAGTCGGCAAATACAGGAGCCGTCCTAAAATAAGTTCATAAGCGAACGAAGTGAGCGTGACCACGAACTGCACGCGGGGTTCACATAAGGAGGAGATACAGTGAAGCTTACTGGTGCACAGATTTTTGTAGAGAGCCTAGTCAAAGAAAATGTGGAAATAGCATTCGGGATACCGGGAGGTGCATTACTTCCCATCTTCGATGTTCTCTATGAGGCGCCAATCAGATTTATTCTTACGCGTCATGAGCAGGGAGCTGCTCATATGGCTGATGGGTATGCCCGGGCAACAGGCAAAGTTGGTGTCTGTATAGCCACTTCCGGTCCGGGAGCGACCAATCTGACCACGGGTTTGGCTACAGCAAATATGGATTCGGTTCCTATCGTAGCGTTTACGGGTCAGGTAGCTACTCATCTCGTCGGGAATGATGCATTTCAAGAGGCAGATACTACTGGGGTTACCCGCTCAATTACAAAACATAACTATCTGGTGAAAGATGTTAGAGAGCTTGCCCGGACTATTAAAGAAGCGTTCTATATTGCCCGTACAGGACGACCCGGACCTGTGCTCATTGACTTGCCGGTAGATGTGCAGAGGGCTTCCTACGAATTCGTTTACCCCAGGGAAGTTGATATTCGCAGTTATAAACCTAAATATGAAGGGCATCCTCAGCAGATAAAAAAAGCAGTAGATATTATAAAAGTATCCGAGCGGCCGATTATATATGCCGGCGGTGGTGTCATAATCTCAGGGGCTTCGGGTGAACTGAGGGAACTTGCTGAAATCACGCAAATTCCTGTAACTCTGACTTTGATGGGAATGGGTGCTTTTCCAGCAGACTCTGCCCTCTTTTTGGGCATGCTGGGAATGCACGGGACTTATTACGCAAATCATGCCATGCAAAATTCTGACCTGATTATTGCTGTTGGAGCAAGGTTTGACGATAGAATTACAGGGAGGCTGGATACTTTTGCTCCTAAGGCAAAGGTGATTCACATAGACATAGACCCCACCTCCATAAGCAAGAATGTAGAGGTAGATATTCCCATCGTGGGCGATGCAAAGACTGTTTTGAAAGAGATAAACAGACTTCTTGGCAAATTTGGTCCCGGAAATTTAGAGAGGAGGAAGAAATGGCATAAACAGATTTCCGAATGGAAAAAGGAGAATCCTTTGACCTATACAAGAGACGACAAACTCCGTCCTCAATTTGTGGTAGAGAAGATATGGGAGGTAACGAAAGGCAAAGCCATCATCACTACAGAAGTTGGACAGAACCAGATGTGGGCCCAGCAGTTCTATAAATATAACTATCCGCGACAATTTATTACCAGCGGAGGTCTGGGCACGATGGGATTTGGTTTTCCGGCAGCGATCGGAGCCAAATTAGGTAAGCCTGAAAAGATTGTTTTTGATATAGCCGGGGATGGGAGTTTTCAGATGAATATCCAGGAAATGGCGACCGCTGTGAAGAACAAGGTGGGAATCAAAGTTGCAATTTTAAACAATGGATATCTGGGCATGGTTAGACAATGGCAGCAACTATTTTATAAGAAGAGATACTCAGGCACGGATCTGTCCCCAAGCCCGGATTTTGTCAAAATTGCCGAGGCGTATGGAGCCAGTGGCATGGGAGTAAGTGAGAAGGGCGAAGTAGAAGATGCGTTGAAAAAGGCAATTTCCATAGATGGGCCAGTGATTTTGGACTTTCTGGTGGAACGGGAAGAGAATGTTTTTCCCATGGTGCCAGTAGGTGCGAGTCTGGACGAAGTAATCCGCGGGCTGGCATAGATAGTTTATAGTCGCGTAGGGGCGACCATTGTGGTCGCCCGATGAGCGAACGCTCCGATTTATCGGAGAGCACAGACAGATTCACATAAGGAGGAATAAGCAATGAAACATACGATTTCTGTCCTGGTGGAGAATAAGCCCGGAGTCTTGGCTCGAATATCGGGCCTTTTCAGCGCCCGCGGATTCAACATTGACAGTTTGGCTGTAGGGGAGACCGAACAACAGGATATCTCTCGGATGACCATAGTTGTTAAGGGCGACGAGAAGATCTTAGAACAGGTTATGAAGCAACTGAATAAACTCATAGATGTAATAAAAGTTACCGATTTTGTAGAGCAACCACATGTGGAAAGAGATTTAGTCTTAATAAAAGTGAATGTTGGAAAAGGCAAGCGGTCAGAAGTTCTGGAAATAGTGGATATTTTTAGAGCCAAAATAGTGGATGTCGCTCTTGATTCGGTAATTGTAGAAATGACAGGTGATGAGGAGAAAATACTTGCCTTGAGTAATATGCTTAAACCTTTTGGAATAAAGGAGATGGTTAGGACAGGAATTGTGGCAATGGGAAGGGGTTGAGGATTGGAAAGATAGTTTGTTCGTCGCTGGGTAGCGTAGGGCTTTATGCCCGTAAGAATTACGCCCATAAAGGGCTACACTACACGAAACCTGGCCGATTTAAAGCTCCTGTAACTATCCCGTTCATCCTGAGGGAAATAAAGGTGGGATAGTTATCGGAGTCGCTCGGCCATAATTTCCTCTCCCCTCGGGGGAGAGGATCGAGGTGAGGGGGCTGTAGCCGCAGAGCGATAGCTCTGCAAATAAGAAGCAAAGGTTACGCTTTACTTCTACAAGAATCAATTTTTAGGAGGTTCCATGGCAAAGGTATATTACGATAAGGATGCTGATTTGAAACTTCTTAAAGGAAAGAAGATTGCTATCATTGGCTACGGAAGTCAGGGCCACGCCCAGAGTCAGAATTTGCGAGATAGTGGGCTAAATGTGGTAGTGGCTGACCTGAAGGGGACCGAGAATTGGAAAAGGGCCGTTGGAGATGGCTGGCAGCCGGTTTCTGCAAGTGAAGCGGCCGAGAATGCTGACTGGGTTCAAATACTTGTTCCTGACGATGTCCAGTCCGTGGTTTATAAGAATGAGATTGCCGATAGATTGAAAAAGGGAGCAGTTCTGGGTTTTTCTCACGGCTTCAACATCCATTTTTACCAGATTGTTCCGCCTGAGGATGTGGATGTAGTATTAGTTGCCCCTAAGGGTCCCGGGCATCTGGTCAGGAGGATGTATCAGGAGGGAAAGGGTACTCCTAACCTAATCGGAGTCTATAGAGATGCTTCTGGTAAGGCAAAGGAGTTGGCGCTGGCGTATTCCAAGGGCATAGGGGGGACGCGTGCTGGAGTAATTGAGACGACCTTTGCTGAAGAGACGGAGACCGACTTATTTGGGGAGCAGGTTGTACTTTGCGGAGGGCTTGTGGAATTAATCAAGGCTGGTTTCGAAATTCTGGTGGAGGCTGGTTATCAACCCGAAGTTGCCTATTTTGAGTGCCTGCACGAAATGAAATTAATTATTGATATGATTCAGGAAGGCGGCGTCGGGTGGATGAATTATTCTATTTCAGATACAGCTGAGTATGGAGAATATACTCGAGGAAAGAGGATTATTAACGAAAAGACCAGGCGGGAAATGAAGAAAATTCTCGCCGAGGTCCGTTCCGGCGAGTTTGCCCGGGAATGGCTTCTGGAAAACCGAATGGGTCGTCCGGTGTTCAACAGGGCGCGAAAGGAATGGACGGAGCATCCCCTTGAAATTGTGGGGGCAAGGTTACGGGAAATGATGCCTTGGCTGAAGAAGCGGTAAATTAGATATGAGGATTGTCAAAGATAGCTGGAAATTTATTCTCCCGACTTTAGCATCGGCCGCGATTCTTATGCTTTTCTGGAAAATTGGGAGCTTCCTTCTTTTTGGGTTGGCCTTATTCAGTCTCTTTTTCTTCCGCGATCCGGAAAGAAAAGTTCCAGAAGGCGAAGACTTGATTTTGTCACCGGCTGACGGGAAGGTAATGGATATTCGTGAGGAAGTAGAACAAAAATTTTTGCACTCCAAAGTAAAGGTAATTAGAATTTTTATGTCCATATTCAATGTCCATGTTCAAAGGTCTCCAATAAATGGGAAGGTGAGATGGATTGAGTATAACCCTGGCAAGTTCGTCGCTGCGTATGCGGAAAAGGCTTCTCGGGCAAACGAGAATAACCTAATCGGCGTAGAAAGGGGTAGGGGGTCAAATTTTGATGGACAGACAATTCTGGTAAAGCAAATCGCAGGCAAAATTGCCCGACGAATATGTTGCTGGTGTAAAGAAGGAGATAACCTATTTGCTGGACAGAGAATTGGGATGATAAGGTTTGGCTCGCGGGTAGATATCTATCTTCCACAAGGAGTGGAGATTAAAGTGAAGAACGGAGATAAGGTGGTTGGAGGTGAAACCCTAATTGGCAGTTTCCTCCCGAATGTAATGTAGCACTTTGGATCGCTTTATCCACAATAATTTGTGGTTGTTGGAGGTTTGAGGTGAATAAGAGAATCTATTTTGTTCCAGGACTTTTCACTATGGGAAATGCCGGGTTGGGCTTCTATTCAATTATTGCTTCCATTGAGAGAAATTATGCCTTGAGCGCCTGGTCCATTCTTTTGGCAATTATTCTTGATGTTTTCGACGGCAGGATTGCCAGGATGACGAAGTCTACAAGCAAGTTTGGCATAGAGTTTGATTCTTTAGCCGACTCGCTCTCGTTTGGGGTAGCGCCCCCCATTTTGATGTATCAGGTTCTTTTGAGAGGTATGAGGTGGGGAGTGTTAGTAGCTTTCCTGTTTGCTATTGCCGGAGTGTTGCGACTGGCGAGGTTCAATGTCAAATCTGCCGAGAAAGATATCGTTTGTTTTGATGGTTTGCCCATTCCTGTCGCAGGAGGCATGCTGGCCTCTCTCATTGTTTCGCCTCTCTGGGCGAAGGAGACACATCTCCTCTTCGGTTCAATTCCTCTAGTTATGATGGGTCTATCCTTTCTAATGGTCAGCAAGATTAAGTATGTAAATTTAAAGAATTTTAGGCTTACCGGGAGACAGCCTTTCAAAATCTTGATTATTATGTTGTTCATATTGATTATTTGGTTTTTTTCAACCGCGATAATATCTACAATATTTGTTGTCTATTTTATTGGCTACACGCTCTCAGGTATGGTGAATGCCATGTGGAGGCTCTACAGGTCAAGCCTGGCGTGGGTTAAAGAGCACTAAAATTTAGATC
>Ga0315308_1000237_pt1 | contig 30055 bp, 26 predicted proteins | sample TDP3_MG_FD_203078 | JGI IMG/M metagenome (GOLD analysis project Ga0315308, IMG submission 203078) | Freshwater sediment microbial communities from Lake Towuti, South Sulawesi, Indonesia - TDP3 | ecosystem: Environmental > Aquatic > Freshwater > Lake > Sediment | place: Indonesia: South Sulawesi... | reverse complement strand
AGACGTGGCGGAAAGAGTATCTGCCCTCGATGCTACAAGATTGAAGCAAACCCAGAATCTTGACGTCATGGGTGGTGCTACACAGAGGGTCGTACAGATAGGTATTAATTGCTTGAAGAAGCCTTTCGACAACCCGAAGGTCCGACAAGCCCTCAACTATGCCGTCGACAAGGAAGCCATTGTGAACAAGATATTCCTTGGCTACACTACCCCTGTAGATTGCGTAGTGGCGAAAGGATGTCTACACTACGTCTCTACCAAGTACTACAAGTATGATCCCGATATGGCAAAGAAACTCTTGGCTGAGGCTGGGTATCCAAACGGTTTCAAAACGACATTCCAGGTTGGTTGGGGACGAATTACTGCCGACAAAGATGTCGTAGAAGCTGTGCAATCAATGCTTGCGAACGTTGGTGTGGAGGCCAAGATTGACGCCATGGTTTGGGCAGAACACGCTCTAAGACTCAGAGTGGCACCGGAGAAAGCGACTCATGAACTATTCTTGGATTCGTGGGGCTCTGTGACGGCTGAGCCTGACTGGACGGTGAGGCGTAGATACTCAAAAGCTGGCTTCCCACCTGACTACAACTACGCTTACTACGTAAATCCGAGGGTCGAAGAGCTAACGCCCAAGGGACCAGCTGAAGCTGACCCGGCTAAGCGTCTAGAGATCTATAAGGAGATCTACAAGATCTTAATGGATGAGCCTGCTTTCATATGGCTGTACCATGACCCTGTGCTAGTCGGAATACGAAAAGGCTGGACAGGCATAAGAGTTCAAAGCAACGTAGAATCAGTGGACCTGCGCTACGCATCGTTCAAGTAAAGCTTCCCCATCATCCTTTTTTTCCCGTCCTGGATCTCTGCGGAGCCTAGGCCATTCAACTAGGTTGGAACTATGAGCCGCTTGTACAGGTCGAGCCTGTAACGTCTGTCTCTAAGAATACAGGCGGAATACTGTCGTTTGTCAATCTCTACGAGTGGAGGCACCTCACCTTTGCATTCTTCGGTGACATACGGGCAACGAGGATGGAACGCACAGCCAGCTGGTATGTTGATCGGTGAGGGTACTTCGCCCGATAGGATTGGCCTTCCTTTGCTCACCCCAGGGTCCGGTATTGCGATTGCCGATAGCAGGGCGTGAGTGTATGGGTGGTGGGGTGTCTGAAATATATTTTCGGTTGGTCCTACTTCAACGAGTTTGCCGAGGTACATAACTGCCAACATGTGGCTCATGAATCTGATAAGGGACAGATTATGTGATATGAACACGTACGTGAGGTTGAACTTAGTTTGCAGGTCTCTCAGCATGTTCAGTACTTGCGCTTGAACCGAGACGTCGAGAGCCGATGTAGGTTCGTCGAGGAATATGAGTTGCGGATTCAGTGAGAGTGCGCGGGCAACAGCCACCCTCTGCCTTTGTCCTCCGCTTAATTCGTGAGGATATCTACTGCCTTGGTCTGGGTTCAGGCCGACTATCGAGAGAAGCTCCAATGCTTTGCGCTCGGTTTCTTGGCCACCAGACGTAACGCCGTGAATCATCATGGGTCTCTTTACTGAGTCAATCACTGTTTGACGTGGGTTCAGCGAACCGTATGGGTCTTGGAATACTATCTGCATTTTTCTTCGGAGTGGTTTCAATTCACTCTTCCCAAGTTTGAAGATCTCTTGTCCATCGAAGATTCCCGAGCCTGAGGTAGGTTCCTCCAAGCGTAGCACCACTCTTGCCACGGTTGTCTTGCCGCATCCAGATTCTCCTACTATGCCAAAGGTTTGCCCTCGTTTGACTTCAAAAGACACACCGTCAACGGCCCTTACGATCGCTCGCTTAGGCGATTCCACTTTGAAGTGTTTTCTCAAGTCCTTGACGCAAAGCACGATGTCCGCTTGAAGGGTCATATGTCTCAATTCCCAGAGTTCAGGAAACATCGAACGCGATGCGACCGACCTACGAGCGCCTCGGTTGGGGGCTCCTTCCTGCATATGTCCTGAGATTCGGCACATCTGGGTTCAAATGCGCACCCGCTTGGAAGGTTGATGAGGTCTATGACCGATCCGCCGATCGTCGGCAACTTTTCTTCTTTGACATGTGGCTTAGGGATACAGTCAAGCAAGCCTCGAGTGTACGGATGCAATGGCTTGTTGAAGATCTCACTCAACTCGCCAGACTCTACAACTGATCCGGCATACATCACGGCCACATCGTCGCACATCTCGGCTACGACTCCCATATCGTGAGTTATTAGAAGAAGAGTGAGACCGGTCTTGTTCTTCAGCTCTCTCATCAAAGAGAGCACTTGAGCCTGTATCGTAACGTCCAGCGCGCTCGTGGCCTCGTCGGCTATTAGCAGCTTAGGTTTGCAGGAAAGAGCCATAGCTATCATCACGCGCTGCTGCATGCCGCCGCTGAGTTGATGGGGATAGCGGAGAGTCATTTCTTGAGAATCAGGCATCTTTACGTTCTCAAACAATTCGACTGCCTTCATAATAGCCTCTCTTCTTCCGATGTGCTGATGTAACTGCATAGCCTCCGCCACCTGATCTCCTGCTGATAGGACAGGGTTGAGAGACGTCATCGGATCCTGAAAGATCATGGCTATCTCACGCCCTCTGAGATCTCTGATCTCTGTGATGGGGAGCTTAAGCAGGTCGTTCCCCTCGAATAGAACCTCTCCAGAGACGTATCGTCCTGGAGGACATGGAACCAGTCGCATAATTGAAAGACCGGTTACACTTTTTCCGCAGCCAGTTTCTCCGACAATGCCCAGCACCTTCCCCTTTTCCAGTGTAAGGTTCACTCCGTTCAGAGCATGTACAATTCCTTGGGGAGTGTGAAAAACAAGCCTCAGATCTGAGATCTCCAGTAACATCGCCGCCAACTCATCCCCGCCTCTCCCTGACCCTTGGATTGAAGAAGTCGTTCAGCCCGTCCCCCAATATGTTGAAGCCCAGAACTGCCATGCTTATGACCAAACCCGGAAACGTCGAAACATGCGGCGCGACTCTGAGGAATTCTCTGCCGTCGCTGACCATGATGCCCCACTCTGGATTTGGAGGCTGGATGCCGAGACCAAGAAAACTCAGTGTGGACGCGTATAGCACAGCGACTCCCATTCTTAAGGTTGCATACGTTAGTATGGGTGCCAGAGCGTTTGGAAGAATAGTTCGTAGGATTATCGACTGAGTGCTCTCTCCGACTGCCCGGGCAGCCTCGACGTACATGTTTTCCTTGACTGAGATGACAGCGCCCCTGACTACTCTTGTAAACGGGGCAATGCTTGCCACGCCAATTGCAATGGTAAGATTCAGAAAACCTGGGCCGGTTACGCCCAGCAGAACCATTGCTAGGAGTACTCCTGGAAAAACCATCAGTATATCCATAACTCTCATTACCGCTTCGTCTAGCCAGCTTCCCATGAAATATCCGGAAAAAGTGCCTAGGATTATGCCGACAGTTAGAGAGAGCAAAACAACCCCGAGCGCAATGCCCAGAGACACTCTAGACCCAAGAATGATCCTGCTAAGAATGTCTCTGCCTAGAGAATCAGCACCCAACAGGTGTTCTGATGAGGGGGGCTGAAGTCTCTTTTCCAGGTCTATCTTCAGGGGGTCGTGGGGCATAAGGCGATCTGCAAGAACGGCCATAAGGGCCAGCGCTGATATCACAATGAGACCGAACAAGATGGATTTATTTCTCAGCATCTTGCAAAGGAGCACCAAGTTTCTGTTTGCAGACGCCATTGCCATCACGTTTCGTAGCGTATCTTTGGATCAACCACGGCGTAGAGCAAGTCTACAACGAGGCTAACGAAAAGCACGGACAGCGCGAAAACCATTATCGCTGCTTGCATCATAGGGAAATCCCTCGTCAAAATGGAGTTGATCATCAGTGAGCCTATTCCCGGCCATCTGAATATGGTCTCCACCACAACTGCACCTCCAAGCAAGTAGCCGAATTGAATCCCTATTACTGTAATGACCGGTATGAGGGCATTCCTGAAGGCATGCTTGAAGATCACGACACTTTCCGGCAGACCTTTAGCTCGTGCAGTTCTGACATAGTCCATACTCATTATCTCTACCATAGAAGCCCTCGTTGTCCTTGACAGAAGTGCTGCGTAGTAAATCCCAAGCGTCAGAGAAGGAAGCACATAGTGCAAAGGTGTCTCATTGCCCGACGTTGGCAACCAGCCCAAACGCACCGCGAATAAAGCCATGAGAAGAAGCCCAGTCCAGAAGAGTGGCATCGAGACGCCTACCAAAGCGACTATTCTTGATAGATGATCGGAAATCGTGTCTCTTCTAGTAGCTGAGAACACCCCTGTTCCCAAGCCGATCACTGTCGCCACGATTGTTGCAGTTATCGCCAAGGCAAAGGTGTTGACCCATCTAGGTGCAATTTCATATACCACCGGCATCCTCGTAGCCCAAGACGTGCCAAAATCCGCCCGCAACGCACGGGACAACCACATAAAGTACTGTACTATCGGAGGTTTGTCGAGTCCGAGGTAAACTCTCAGAGCCTCTATATCCTCCTTGGTAGCATATGGACCTGCCAAGAGTAACGTTGGATCACCGGGAATGATTTGGGTCGCCAGGAAAACCAGCACAGTTACCCCGAAAAGCGTGAGCAGAGATAGGAGCAGGCGCCTCTTGACGAAAGGTAACACTGTTCACTCAGCAACCTGTGGCAGATTCAATATTTCCTAATGCATTTAAGCGTTCTTTTCCAATTGACTTCGTTGGTCCTCGCGGCTGCCACAGTATCACCGCATATAGAAGCTCAGGAAACCCGCTCTATCGATTCTAGATGATGAGCTAGAGCGGCCTTCACATAGGCAGGGAAGGCATTGAACTTTGAGTATCTACATGAACAATAGGGAGATCCCCAGAACAACAATGACGGAGCCCAGAATGATTCGTGTTGTAGCTGGTTCATGTAGGAAGAATATTCCGGCTACCGCGGAGAAAAAGGGTGTTGTAGACGAGAGCGGAACAGCGCGTGATTCCTGAATGTGTTGGAGACTGAATGACAGTAGAAAACTGCCAAAAAGCAGTCCTACGACACCGCCGGAAGCTATGGTAAGCCAGGTCCGAGCGGGCATTTTCAAAAATCTCAGTTTCTTGTCAAAGACAAGTGATAGCGTGAGCAGAACAATCCAAGCGCTTAGGAATCTTATCGCGTTGACAGCTAGTATGCCCTCCGGACCGATTGCTTCCTTGGAGGTCACAGCCATGTTCAATAGCGTCATGCTCACCGACCAAACAATAGCAGCGGACAGCGCCGACACTACTCCCTTACCAGATGCCGTCAAGCGTAACCTGTCTGAATCGATGCCCCCGTTCTGGCTGAGTAGCCAAATCCCACCGACTGTGCTAACTGCACCAAGTACTATCCACAAATTGACTTCGTCACCATTCAGCAGAACAGAGATCAAAATATTGAACAGAGGATACGCGAAGGAAATTGGAACCGCCCTCGCAACGCCAATGAGCTTAAGGCTGAACATGTAAAGAGTGTCCCCCAGCACCAAGCCAATCACCCCGCTCAGGCAGGCAGCCCAGGTGACTGAGGGGGGCAAATACAACACGAGGCTTATCTTTCCGAGAACCGCTAGAAACGTAACCAACACTCCCGCTATTGACGTGAAGCGAATTACGTTCGCCTGAAACGGACTAGCAACCAACAAAGCCCTCCGATACAAGACAGACGAAAACGTCCAGCTTATTGCAGCACACAAGGCTGCAACCTCACCAATCATCTACGCCAACTGCACTCCCGGCATGGTTTCTTCATGGATTTCTTTCGCAGCCCACTACACGAGCGCAAACTACGTGAGGCAGAAAGACCGCTAAATCATTCTCTCTCCTAGAATACTGAAGCTGAAAATAGTTTCCCACGCGCGCTAAAGGCTGTGACTTAGAAAATCAAACCTTCCTCCGTCTACCACTATTACCTGACCAGTTATGAAGCTTGATTCATCAGACGCCAAGAATAATGCTGCATTCGCGATATCTTGAGGTTCCCCCATTCTTCTGAGGGCAGTTGAGCTCATCGTTGTCTCTCGTATCTTCTTCAACTCTTCCTCGCTTCTCCCTACACTGGCCATTTCTGTTCTGACAGCTCCGGGTGCAATTGCATTGACGTTAATATTGTATGGTCCCAGCTCGTGGGCAAGCTTTCTTGTTAAGATGTTGACAGCGGCCTTGGAAGGTGCGTATAGAACCTGCCCTCCAACAGTGTTACCGATACTCGCGACAGATGACATGTTTATTATCTTGCCGTATCTCTGCCTAATCATGTGTGGTGCAACTGCCTGTATGCAGTGATATGTTCCAAGAAAGTTGACCCCTAGAACCATTTCCCACTCATCCTTGCTTGTGTCAAACATGCCTTTTCTGATGATGATTCCAGCGTTGTTCGCCAAGATGTCTATCTTACCAAACTCTCTTATCGTTTCATCGACCATCTTAACCACTTCATCTCTATTTGCAACGTTTGCTTGTATCGCTGTAGCCCTTCTTCTCATCCTACTAATATCACTAGCAACTTCATCGGCCTTGCTTCTACTTTTTGAATAGTTTACAACTACGTGCGAGCCCTCTTTTGCAAAGGTTAATGCGATTGTTCTACCTATACCCCTTGAAGCTCCCGTAACTATAGAAACCTTGTCTTTCAGTCTCATAGATTTGTATGTCTCCGTGTAATCATACACTTTGCTTTCTTCCCAAGCTTGGACTGCATAAGAAGGGTGTGAAAATATAGGGTTTATCATATGAGGCCTGACTGACCAGCACACATGAAGCGGATGGGGCTCTCTTCCTTCGTTATGATCCCAACCCTATCGTCCGTATTCTCTTTCCCCCTCAATGCCATAAAGTGACATGGGGCATGATTCAGACACATGCAGTCGTGTGGGGAAAAAATATGTTCGTAGGTTGAGAGCATATTCAGACGCTGAAGTAAGATTCTTCAGGCTAAGCGTAACGAACGAGGAAAAATGAGTAACGAGGAGTAATGGAATCACGAAAGCTACGTTAGGGCTGTCACCCCACTGCCATTCTTACCTTGCTGATATGTTGATAAGCCTCCACGTATTGATCATCGGATCCAAGATGCTCAACCATAAGAGAAATCTGAGGTCCGAGAAAACAGAGCCGCCGAACGAAGGTTTCGTAGTCCATCACTCCCCGGCCGGGAACAGTCTCACAAAATGATAGCATTGAGAAGCCCCCCCTGGAGAACTCAACTACGACATCCTTGCCGTGGGCTGCGAAGATATTCTCACCCAATGTGTCAAAAAACTCATTCAACCAACGTGCAACATTCAGATAACGGTCCAACCATCCTGCGATAAGGTTGACTGGATCAAGAAGTACTTTCAGGTTCGGATGGCCAACTTCTTCGATCGATCTTGTCAGTGTATCAAGCGAATATATGCTTGTGTACCATGCGGGCTGCACACAGAACCGTACGTCGGTCCCCTCCGTAGCCTTTAAGATTTCCCTTAGTGCGTTGATTGTAAGGTTCCAACCCTTCTTTGAGTAATTGTCAGGATGAGGTGTACTGCTGAAGAAGGAGTGGGCAAGCGACCCTGTCGAGCATCCGACGGCGGGGCAATCAAGCTTCTCGGCTATGCCAATAGCCTTCTTGACAGCCTCTATGCTCCTCCTTCGGATGCGCTCATCAGGCGATATCAAATTACAGCCTTGGTAGATTTGCGCGATTTTCAACTTGCGATCATGAAAAACGTTTCGTATGTACTCAGCGGTGTCATCCCTTGCGCTGAGGAGGTGATACCCGTAACGGGGGTCAGATGAAAAGCCGACGCCCTCGTATCCGATTTCCTTGAGCCTATCAGCAGCATCTTCAACTGTCCCTCTAACATAAGCGGGAAAGTTGGCCGCTAGGATCAACGTCGTCACAGTCCTATGTACCAGAATCTCGGGTAAAGCTACGAATGCACTTCGACGCGCTACACTATCAGCAACTTTCCGTTCTCGATTACGAGCTTCCTATCCAGCTCAAGAGTGGGCTTGAGTGTCAGGCAATCTACATGCAAGTCTGAGGAAACTTTCCCAGCGACATCAGGGTGACCGCCACCAAAGTTGTGGTTGTCACCGAATGCGATGTGGAGCGTTCCGAGCAGATTCTTGAACTCGTGTACAGAAACGCCTGGGCCTGTTCTAGCAAGAGGATGACAGCCAATTGAAAACTCGCAGAGATACCGCGCGCCTTTGTCGTGACGGTATTTCTCGAGAATAAGGCTATTGAGCAGCTGAGCCTCTACCCCACCCTCCGCCTTGACGAACAATCCTTTCTCAACAGTGACTGTGACAGGCTCGCTTACGGTACCTATGCCGCCCCCTATCGCTCCATCCACGTACATGGTGCCTTCTGCCGTTCCTTCGATGGGTGCCATCATTGCTTCAGCGCCAGCAAACGTCCCGCTGTTGTACGGCGGTTCCGCGATGGGGTATAGCGGATAACTCTTTCTGCCCTCAAGGATCCCAGTTAATTCGCATCCCTTTGTCAGGAGCCTGAACCTCTTGGCCTCATTCAAGGCCTTCTCGCATGCTTTAACGTATTTCTTGACTTCAAGAATGTCTGCCTTTCCTGTCTGTAGCATCGCTTCTACGCAGAACATGTTCGACATGCTCTTCACGCCCCTCTTGCTCGCTTCTATGCGCGCTGACCCGTAGACCCACGTAATATTGTTCGGCGTACCGCTCCAGAATATTATGTTCGCATGCTTCATAGCCTCAGCTATCATCTTAGGCGGATCGCGCTTATGCCACACATTGGCTGGCACCATCACGACTACAGGCACTGCGCCTCTTGCAGCTATAGCACTGGCAAGAGCTGTCCAAAGCGCTGGATTCTGATCCGGTGTTGTGCATATGAGACCGTATTCTCCAGGATTCATATTTGCCTCAACAAGTTTGTAGAAAAGCGGCGTTAGTTCTATTTCTAGTAGTCCCTTACCAAAGTAGACTCTTTCCGACATTTGTCTCTCCCGGACCTCAAACCTGAGAAAATTTCTATTTAAGACTTTTCACGACTATCCTCCGAAAGAGAAGAGCCCCCCCTCATTATCAAGAAACCTTTAAGTTGCAACAAGTCTCTTCACTAGCGGGTCGAGTCAAAGTTGAAGTTATCTCTTGAAACTCTGAAGCAAGTGGTAGTGTCAGTACTGACCAGAGTTGAAGTTCCGGAAGAAGATGCATTTGTAGTGGCAGACAACCTAGTCAGTGCCAATCTCAGAGGGAATGATTCCCATGGAATAAGACTTCTCCCCTTGTATGTAAAACGGATCCAGAAAGGTCTCACAAAGCCGCGAGCAAATATTACAGTTGTTCGCGAATCGCCATGCACAGCCTTAATGAATGGAAATTATGGTTTGGGACAAGTCACTGGAGTCAAAGCGATGGAAAAGACGATCGAAAAGGCCAAGGATGTCGGAATGGGAGCAGTAGGGGTTTTCAACACAAACCATTTTGGAATAGCCTCCTACTACTCGATGATGGCGATGAAGCAAGATATGATAGGTGTATCCATGTGCAATGGCGCGCCGACTATGGCACCAACTGGCGGAAAGGCGTGCATCATTGGAAATAACCCAATAAGCTACGCCGTTCCAGCTGCCAAGGAGAAACCAATAGTCCTAGATATGGCTGTAAGCACTGTTGCAATGGGAAAGATATTCCAAGCACGCGATAAGGGAGAGAAAATCCCACTGGGATGGGCAATAGACGAGGAGGGAAATCCAACGACAGATCCAAACGCAGTATCTCGAGCGCTCTCTCTTAATATCGGAGTCTTACTTCCCATAGGCGGCTATAAGGGGTACGGTATGGCCGTTGTTAACGATATATTGTCCGGTGTTCTGACAGGCGCCGGTTGCCTAGACGAAGTCAAGAGATCTGCAGACTTGTCAGGCCCCGCGGAAATAGGTAATCTGATGATGGCAATCGACATTGAACATTTTACGGACACGGATGCATTCAAGAGGAGAGTGGACAAGCTTGTATTGAGAATTAAGAACTCACAGAAATTACCCGGAGTCGAAGAAATCTATCTTCCGGGGGAGATCGAATTCAAGACGGAGGAACAGAGATTGAGGGAAGGCATTCCGGTAAGCGATCTTGAATGGAAGAGCGTATTATCACTCGCTGAGGAAATGGGCGTATCCGCGCCTCGTGGCTGATTCGCAACTAGTCCAATTGCGACAAGTCCAGAAAATTCCTTAGCTTTCTGCCTTCTCTTGTCAATGCAGGTAGCGAGTCGCTGGAAGCGGTGCAATCATATGACCTGTCGCATTAGGGGTAAGAACAGCGATTCTCTGCGACACGAATCTCGATGATATTGTTGCTTGCTGGAAAATTGGGCAAGGGCAGTTCAATATCGAAGGTCGACATTCACTCTGCTTATGACTTCTTCGCCTTCGGCAATCCTTTCAATGTTTTGAGCAATCAGTTCAATGGATCTTTCGACGAATTCGCTGCTCAGTCCACCTACATGGGGAGTCATGACGACATTATCCAATAAGTGGATCCCAGCTTTTGAAGGGGGATAGCAAGCATGGACCTTACCATGCTCAGGGGAAGGAGGGTAGTTATACCATGGGTCTATTCCAGCCCCGGCTATCCATCTTTCTCTTAGTGCTCTATGGAGAGCTTCTTCATCAACCACATCCCCCCTTGACAGATTGACGAGATACGCGGATTTCTTCATTGCTCGAAGCTCCTTCTCACCGATAAGGCCGCGGGTTTCAGGTGTGGAGGCCACAGATACAACCACGAAATCTGATTCTCTAAGCGTTTCAATCAAATCTTCAGGTCCTCCTATCGAATCTACGTTCAGCTCAGCCGTATCGGCCTTGTGGCGTTTTGTGGCAATGACTCTCATTCCAAACGCCTTTGCCCTTTTCGCGATTTCAACCCCAATCGACCCCAAACCTATAATGCCCAACGTCCTGCCGAATAGTTCGAGACTTACAACTCGATGCCAAGTTCCCTCCTTCAACAGATTATGCTGATACACGATGTGCTTTGTAAGTGCCAAGAGAAGCGCGAAGGCATGTTCAGCCACTGTCACAGCGTTCGCACCAGACGTATTTGCAACGTAGAGGCTTCTCCTCCGTGCAATGGAGTCGAAGGGAAGGTAGTCCACGCCAGCGCCAGTGGCCTGGATTAGCTTGAGCCTCTCAGATGCGTCCACAACTCTTCCTGAAATGCGTACCCCTCCTCCAACTATGATTATGTCACTGTCCTTCGCTAGTTTCATTACCTCTTCTTCGCTACCGCTTTCAGGGTAAACGATTTCGCATTGGGCTTCGTCTATTGCCTTAAGGAGCCTTGCAGCGAAATGAGGTGTGGGTATTCCATACACATTCGCGTTCTTGGGAAATGTCAACAGAATTCTCAGGGTCAAGTCAGTCAGCCCGATCTTCAAGGATCTTGCTAACTTAAAAGACTTGCCTCGTACATTTGGTGCTCTGAAGATGAGAGTTCATTAGTTGTTTCCATCGGTGATAAACTGCATCGTTGAATGGTTTCTTGAGGTTTTGTCGGATGCCATTCGGGGTTTGGAGTTTTCGACAGAAACAAGCGCGGTAGGCCTTTCGATCGAGTAACCAGTCAAAGGTGAACCTTGGCGATGTCAACTATTTCCGATGGCTTGTTTGCTATGTCTACCCCTGCCTTTCCAAGAATTTCCATCTTAGCCATGGCGTCGCCTCGCTCACCCATTACTATCGCACCTGCATGCCCCATCTTCTCCCCTGAGGGGGCCAGTCTACCAGCCACGTATGCGATAACTGGCTTCTTCATCTTGCTCTCAATGAATATGGCAGCCTCCTCCTCTTGAGCTCCGCCTATTTCTCCCACTATTGTTACAAGCCTCGTATGCTCATCTTCCTCGAATAATCTCAGTATCTCTTTCATGTTGGTTCCAACCACTAGGTCGGCTCCGATTCCCAAGCACGAACTCTGCCCGATTCCAGCCGAGGACAGGTTGCCTGCAACCTCATATAGCAAGGTTCCACTTCTAGAGACCACTCCGACCTCACCTTCCACAAAAACACTTGCGGGCATTATCCCGATCTTCGTCTTTCCTGGAGATATGATTCCGGGAGTTGTGGGGCCAATCATTGCGACCCCCGCGCTCTCACAGTATTCCCTCATGTGCATTACGTCGTGAACAGGAATATGTTCGGTTATTACTACAAGCAGCTTTATGCCGGAGTCTACGGCCTCGGTGACCGCGTCTCGTGTAAGAGGGGCGGGAACAAACAGTATGGAAGCGTGGGCTGGGTGTTTCATGACGGCTTCTTTGACCGTGTCATAGACTGGCACGCCGTGGATAGCGATTCCGGCCTTTCCAGGAGTGACACCTGCGACGATCCTTGACCCGTACTCCAACATGAGCCTGGTTTGTGTACTTCCTATAGTACCCGTTATGCCTTGAACGATAATCCTAGTATTTTCGTTCACAAGGATGCACACATGTATTCCTCGTACAGGTCCATCAGCTTCGCAACGGCCTTCTCAGTTTGAATGTCTCTCACAACAGGGACCCCTGCGCGTTCCAGTATGCCCCAAGCCTCTTCTTGCTGGTTGCCGACAAGTTTTACTAAGATAGGTATTCCTGGCCTCAACTTTTCGAGCGCTCTAAGTATGCCTTTTGCGGCCGATGGCATAGGATTTATGCCCCCGTAGAGATTGATGAACAGAGCTCTAATTCGCTCGTCTCTAAGTACGAGTTCCACCGCTCTATCCATCAGCTCTTCAGTTATACCCCCTCCGGTTTCAAGAAAGTTGGCGGGTCTACCTCCAAAATCCTTGACAAGGTCAGCGGTCGCCATTGTTAATCCAGCTCCGGATCCTATGACCCCGATATCTCCATCGAGTCTTACGTATGAAAGTCCAGATCTGGCGGCGTCAATTCTTATTTCATCTTGAAATCTCATCTCCAAGTCCAACTCAACGTCAGAGTGACGAAACAAGGCGTTGTCGTCAATATCTAGTGCCGCATCAACTGCGCACGGCTCACCCTCATCGGTTATCAGAAGTGGGTTTATCTCAGCTAGAACCGCGTCACATCGAACAAAGACCTCATACAGCTTGTGAAGGATTCTGCTCACCTTTAGGAGGAGTGTGCCTTTCAATCCTAGCGATCTGCAGATATCTAGGACTTCAAATTGGAACAGACCACGAGAAATGTTTGTTCTTCTCGAGATCAGTATTTCAGGGTTCTCCTTAGCTATGTCATTGACGTCAACTCCACCCCTCGTTGAAAACATTAGGATTGGCACACCGGAGAGCTGGTCGATGATTATTCCGAGGTAGTACTCATCCCTAGCGACCATCTTTTCTTCGATTAAAACGCTCTTCACTCTGTGTCCCCCAATCATCTCATCGATCAAGTTTCTTGTCTCCGACAGCGCTTCCTCCAAGGTGCTTGCAAATCTTATCCCACCTGCCTTTCCCCTACCGCCCACGGGCAGTTGAGCCTTGATAGCAACCGGTAAGCCTATTTCCTCAACAGTTGAAGGAAGATCATCCAAACACTTGATGGCTAGCCCGTTCGGTACAGGGATACCCGAATCCTTGAGAATCCTTTTTGATTCGTGCTCGAATAATCTCAAGATTTCATCTCTGATGCCAAGACAGGAACAGTCGTGAGACCATGCGGAGAAACTAGTATCTTCGCTTTATCTCCCATCTTTTTCATAGACATTTCGAGAGCCTCCTCGATCGTCTCGGCCGCGACCATCTTCATGTCCTCAACTGTGCTAGGAATTCGTGAGCCAACGATTATCACGTCCGCGCGTTTCAGAATCTTCGCCATGATATATGCCCTGTGCGACCCGGCATCCATTTCTCTCCGTCCTCTTTCTATGATTTCATCAAGGTCCTTGGCGTCTCTCATCCATTTGTAGAATATCTCACTGCCAGTACCATCTTGACAGGGAGCTGGTACTATTATGACGCCTCCCTTCCTTACTGCCGGAGTTGGACCGAGAACGAAATTGTTTGCTGCTCTCGTCGCCTGGTAAAGGTCCCTGTTTTTTGGATACCCTGGGACAGCAATTACTATATCCGGAAGTTCTGTGATTGGCGCCCTAATCACTCCGTCCACTATCCCAGCTAGTTCTCTTTGAACTGCTGTCGGGTCACCAGCACGAACCTGCGCTATCTCTCCCTCACTGTTCAAAACCACGTTCACAGCAAAACGCAAACCAACTCTTCTAGCGGCCCAGTCAATATCGAGTCGAACGGGATTATGATCTACGCTGCAGATTCCTACGAAGGGCCTTTCAAGCCATTCGGGTCTATGCATGCTTTCTATTGTCTGAAGCCCAGATACGCCGGGCATGACACTTTTTCCGCCTCCTGTGTAACCAGCAAATATGTGAGGATCTACCATTCCAGTTGAAATTACCGTGTCAGCTTCCAGTACTATCCTGTTAACCCAGATCGGAATACGTAGATTTGGAGTTTCCCCAATCAGCTTGAGGTTTTGGCTGTCTGTGCAAACGTGATTAATGGCTTCCACCCTCTCACAGACGCCTTCACTTAGCTTCGTCATCAGTTCCTGACGAGTCATCGGACGGTGCATACCAGTAGCAACAACCACCGACACTTGGTTGTCGCGAACATCAGCGTAGCGCAGTTGCTCAAGAATTGCCGGCACCAGTTTCTCGTCTGGGCACGGACGCGAAATGTCAGTGACGATAATCACCACCTTGTGCTCCCTTTCGGCTATTTTGGATATGGTATTACCCTTGATAGGCTGAGAGATTGCCTCCCTGATCTTTCTCTCTGCATTAGCTAGCTTGGGAATTTCCCTTGGCTTGATCACGGCTAGCAGATTTTCATCTGGTATCTGAACGCTGATCTTCCTGTCCACTTCATATGCAAGTTCGAACCTCAAAACGATCACCAACGCGTCATGGCCGTCGCATCTTGAGTCCTAGGATCTGCCTTGCCTCATCGGGTGTGGCCACTTCACGCTGAAGAGTCTCCGCCAGACGCCTTGTTCTGGCAACTAGATCTTCGTTACGGGCTAGTTCGCCTTTGGCGTAGTAGATGTTATCCTCAAGGCCGACTCTGGCATGGCCACCTAGGATGATGCCCATGGCGGTCATACTCAGCTGCCATCTTGCGATACCTGCCACTGTAAAAGTTGCGTTAGGTGGAAGTTGATGATGCATGTGCAACAAGTTACTTGGAGTGGCGGGAATGCCTCCGTCAACGCCCATGACTATCTGGAAATGTGCTGGTTCTTTGATCAGCCCTTGTTCGATGAGCTTGATGCCTTGGTAAACAAAGCCAACATCGAACGCCTCTATCTCGGGTTTAATGTCTGCCTCCAGCATTTTCGTTGCGAGAAACGTGATCGTCTCCCAAGTATTCATGTAGACCGCCGGAGGCTTGCGGCCAGAGAAGTTGAGTGACCCCGCTGTAAGGCTAGCCATTTCCGGGTAGGTCTTGAGCGGCCGAGCTCTCTCCTCATCAGAACGCCCGGCCATCCCGCTCGTCGAGGTCATAACAATAAGGTGTGTTCGCTTTCGAATTTTGTCGACAGTCTCTTTGAAGATATCATAGTTCGATGTTGGATTCTCGTTCTCGTCACGGCAATGCACATGGATTATGGATGCGCCCTCTTGCTCGCTAAGATAGGCTGCCTCAGCGATTTCGTCAGGTGTAACAGGCACGAAAGGGGTGTCTTTCTTCCTGGGGAGAGAGCCCGTCGGAGCTACTGTTATGATTAGCTTCTGCACCCTAGTTCCTCCAAACGATCGTAGCGAACAATTATGATCCTTAGAGAAAGATGAAATCCAGTTGCTCTCTATTCTGTTGTTCCAGAAGCAATGTCGAGAAGTTCTTTGGGGGTTGTAGGTTTCAGACCCAACATTGTGGCAGAGTATCCTTGGGGCCTGTAGTCGCGGTTGGTGACCATCGAGGCAAAGTCTATCATTGTACACATTGACGGCATCTCCAAACCAAGTCTTCGGCCGATCGACTCGATCGGTACCAGTCCGTAGGGGATATCTTGATCCAAGTATGTGGTCATTCTCTCTGGCGCCCTACTTGTTTCGTAGGCTCTACATCGTACCATCGTTTCGTGGAGCGTCTTCTCGTCGGTGCCATACATCTTTAGCAGCCAATCCTTTGAGCTGATCGGCTTGAGCCCGAGGCTGGAGACCAGTCTCAGCCTCTCATCATCCAAGAGCTGAACCACTCTTGCCACAGACTCCGTTACGCCGTCCTTGTAAAGGAACATCGCAACACCCTTCTCAAGCGTCGAGGTGCTCAGCAGCAATATTGGGGGATGAAATATTGGGTTGAGGTTATTGAGGCTGGTTTCAAGAACATTCTGCGCTGCTTCGAGCTGCGGGAAGGCTTGTCTAAGCTTGTTGAGAACGTTCGTCGTCTGGCTAGCTGGATAAGCTGCCATCGGAATGGCCCTCTTGGAAGCTTTGACTGTGAACCTTGTAGGGGATTCTTTGCGGATCCCTGCGTAGGGGGTCATCGAGGTTTCTGAGACCACGATCCTTGTCAGGAGCTCCTTGCCAATAGTGTTTCTCACAAAATTGAGAGCGTGGAAATACCCGCCAGCCATAACCACGATCTGTCCCTCAGAAACATTCGACGCTATGACCTGCATGTGCTCAGCGGTTGGTCTCGGTACGATTACGACTTCCGCATCTCTTAAGGCATCTCTGGAGAAGATGGTAGCCTTAAATCGTCCCTTGCCTGTGCCCGCCGTCCCCTCTATCTCTACTCCTCCCTCCTTCACAATTGGCTCAATGTTGCTGCGGAACTTCTGGAGCTCAAACAGTCGAACTTCGAAGCCCTTGAGCGCGAGCTCTGCCGTCATTATCAAGCTGCTACTATCTGATCCCAGTAATGCAAAGCTGGACATGTGTTATCAAGAACTTCTGAAGATCGAGCTCTGGTTACTTCTTCTACTCTGTTTCGCGTTCCGTTTCGTTCTTGGTATCTGTGCGTTCAATACAGGCCTATCGAGCCGTCTTCTCGAATGACAACTGCTCTGTCGAAGGGTTCGTAAGGATATTTGGAGAAGGAATCCTCGTTCAATTCGACGCCTATTCCTGGTCTTGTTGGTAGTTCTATGTATCCTCTGTTGAACTTCAATGGTTCCACTATCATGTCACGTCGCGGAGGTTTGTCATCTGGTTTATACTCTTGTATTAGGAAGTTTGGTATGGAACTGTCGATGTTCACACTGACTGCGGTCTCGACCGGACCGAACGGGTTGTGTGGCGCAACAGTGATATAGTTTGCCTCAGCCATCGCGGCGATCTTGATTGTTTCTAGAATCCCACCACAAAGAATCGGATCAGGTTGAATTATGTCCACCGCCCTTGTCTCTATGAGTTCCTTAAAACCATATATTGTTTGTAGACGTTCACCAGTTGCTATCGGTATGATTGTATTGGCTTTCACCTCAGCTGTCGCTTGTACGTTTTCCCAAAGCACTGGCTCCTCCAAAAAGAACGGGTTGAGAGGCTCTAAGGCTTTAGCCATCTTAACGGCGTTTGCGGGGCTGAACTCAGTACCGGCGTAATCCAAACAGACAAGAATGTCATCACCCACAGCATCGCGAACCGCTTTTACACGTTGAAAAGCTGCTTTTACTATTTGGTCAGCGTCTTTCTTGGCGTAGTCCGGCGGGTTGGGATTGAACTTCAGAGCAGTGTAGCCTCTTCTAACGACTTCCGAAGCGGTCTTCGCCAAGTCTTCGGGAGTATCTGTCTTTCCATAGACAAACAGGGATACATATGCTCTAATCCTGTCCCGGCATGGCCCTCCAAGAAGCCTGTATACGGGTACGCTCAATTTCTTTGCCAAGATATCCCATAGAGCGATCTCGACTCCACTCAAGGCAGCCATTTGAATCGTTCCCATTGGAAATCTTGAGGAACGATAGATCGCTTGCCAGTGATGCACTATTCTTGTAGCGTCTTTGCCAAGAAGCCATCGTTTATATCCCTTAATGACCTCTCCGATAGCTAGGTCGCCAAAACTACCTGTGTTGAAACACTCACCGATACCTTCAATCCCCTCATCAGTAAGAACTTTCACAAATATGAAGTTGCGCTTGCGTCCTTCCGTGGCCCATTGTCCACATACAAAGAAGGTCTGTATATCAGTTATCTTCATTCAGACCAACATCCAATGAAGCTAGCCGTATCGCATCTGTTTGCAAATAAAGGTTTCCGAAGCTCCGCCTTCTCAGATGAATACGAATTCTGAAAAATTGACTTATGCTATTGAGAGGCGAACTCTCTCGAAGTCGTCAAGTGACGCAAATACTGCTCGGCTATGTCAACTCCAATCTCTTCGCTGTAGGCCGCAAGAAGTCTTTCAGTAACAGGTCCTGGAACCTTCTTCCAAAGGTGCCTCATATTTATGCGAGAAATCGGCAACATACAGTAGCTAGTTGCCGTCTGGAAAGCCTCATCTGCGTTGTAAACATCAAGCAGCTGGATGTCTCGTTCAAACGCCGGAATTCCTAGTTTTTCGCACAGCTCCAACACTACCTGTCTGCTTATTCCTGGAAGGCAGTTACGCAAGGTCGGAGTTATTATAGCTCCTTTCCTGACGATGAAGAGATTGGCGACCGTTAACTCAGCTACGTTGCCATATATGTCTAACATGAGAGCGCCAGATTCTGGGTCCAGACGTCTTGCTTCACGATCAGCCATATGCATGAACAGACGAGCATCATGCTTTATCCGGGGATCTATACATTGTGCGGGAATATGCCTCACGCTTGGCACAACCATATGTGTGCCGATCCTAAAGAACTTGGCGTGCTTTTCGAACGTAATGCGCCTTGCGTAGACACATATGGTGGGCCTTCCTTCCTCGTACATTGGTCCTGGTGTAACACGAACCCCAATGGTCATGTCATCGTCTTCGCCGAGCAAGTGTGCGTTACGCTTCATCACTTCTATGTGAATCAGCTTCATTTCATCCGGGGTTACTACAAGGTCTATTTCTGCGCATTTGAGGGAATTGTAGAGCCTTTCAATGTGTTCGTCTAGTCTGAAAATCCTGGTTCTGCTGACGGTTCTGCAAACATCATATACACTGTATCCATGTAGGCCCCAGTCCAAGCAGTGAACCTTCGCTTGACTGCTAGGGACGTACGTGCCGTTAAGGTAAAACAGGAATTCGTTCCTCGAGCTCAACTTCGATCATTCCGCCTCGGACTGGGCTTCGTATCGCTGGACGGGCAATCAACCGTGAATCCAGCGCGTCTCAGAGCATCGCCCAAGAGATTGAAGGCTAGGACAAGAAACAACGATGCTAACCCAAGAAAAATCAATGTCTGCGGGCCAGGGAGCATGTGGTATCTTCCAGTGCTTACCATCACGCCCCACTCAGGCGTTGGAGGCTGAGCCCCTGAGGCCGAGGAAGCCCAAACTGCGGAACCACAACAGCTCTCAGTTTCCTATCTGCCTATTGTTCTTGCTATTTCTCCAACGAGGACGGCCATGTCTCCCGGGTAGGCGTTTGGACATATCGGTACCCCGATGATCTCACCTTTGTGAGGAGCGCGAATCGTTTCCACTTCGTCTCCCAGCAGGCTAAGAACCCTCAACAGTGGCTCGTCCCTTTCCACCCGTTCACCCAGCTTACATTTTGGCAATACGTCGAGTATACCGCCGTTCTTGAACCTAGGAATACTGTATTCAACTACATTCCAGCTTTTTGGATACTCAGCTCTGCCCTCAGTCATACCCAGATGTTTCATGAGATTCTGCAATGCATCGATGTGCAACGCAACATTGTACGCCCATCGCTCAGGAGTCCTATCACCTGCCCCGCTAAGCTCCGTGGTGATGTGAGGTATTCCCCTTTTCTCGCAGACTCCCCCCAGTGATGTCGGGAGTACTTCACGTCTGACTGCGAGGAGGTCCCAGCCAGGTCCTAGCCCCTTAGCAAGTTCAATGCTCTTAGAATCTGGACTCGCGGCTTGAACGTTTATTCTCGCTTTCATGCTCAGTATGTTTCCTCCTCCATGCATCGTCCAATTGTAGTTGGCCTTTGTAAGCAGTTCATTGAAGTAGACGGAGGCAATCATTTCGGTGATCGATCCGTCGCTCTTCCCGGGCCAGACACGATTCATGTCGGGATAGTACCTGTCGAAAGGATTTCCGCGAGACTGCGCCTCAAAGGCGGGAACATTGGCCGTCGGCACCCCTATCAAAGTGCCTTTCACCTTTGAGGGATCCAATGACTGCCAAGTCTTTACTATTGCCATACCGCCCTCGGCTTCGTCACCATGACAGGACCCGTCGACCAAAAGAGTCGGACCGCCGTCTTTTCCATTTACGACCAGAACTGGGATGCCCATGACTGTTCCATCAGGTCTGCCGGCGACTCTCATCATACCCTTGGCCTTTGATTGCGTCTTCGCTGCGATATTGCCTAACCTTATCTCAGCCATATTGTCACCTTGACATGCACAATGTCGCGTATGTGACGTCGGTGCAGATAAAAAACTTCTGATGATGTCGCTCGGGAAGAGGACTCCATCGCAAATCTCTACGTAAAGAGGTGTTCCCAGTCCTAAGGGAATCAAATACGCCTGAATTCGCTCCTCCCTCAGGATACTAGCGAACTCTTCTGGCCTTTGCTTGATACCATACGCAAGGCCCTACGACTCCTCGACTCGTTCAAAAACACAGGAGCTGGGTGAACATGCGGTGCAGTCAGTCAATAAGGGCATCAAAGGAATGAAAGTGAGCGTATGCTTTGGCCTGGAGAGCGAGAGCGAATGTCAAAGCCATCAGTGATGCCGTCGGAGACAAGGTTCAACTAATGGTTGATGCGACCAATGCCTACGGCGTCCGTGAGGCAATAGGAGTGGGAAGAATGTTTGAGAAGTATGACGTATTCTTTTTTTGAGGAACCTATTCGTCCAGAGAATATCGGGGGTTATGTTGAAGCGTATCTTGTGAGACAACCATATTCTTAGACACGCTTCGTCACTGTGGCGGTTCAGCCGGCCTCCGGCAATAGCGCTGACGTCCGCTCTGCAGGAAGACACAAGTCTCGTGTCTGACCATGATTTGGACGCAAACTTCCTGAAGTTTGGTCAAGAAGTGGCTCCTGTTCACTGCTTCTCCTTTCTTACGAACTCTTCAGTAGCTTCTGCCAAGGTGTCTATGTCTTCCTCAGTGTGAACTGCTGAGATGAAAATGCCTCCTGAACCAGGATAAGTGTAGATGCCGCAGTGTGTAGCTAGATACATATGCCACTTGTATAGCATCTGGGGATTCGTTTTCATCATATAGTCTGTAGCGCTTGTGGGTGACTTATCGGTGAATGCAACACTGTTTGTTGAACAGCAACCTACAGCGCAGGCTGCAAAATCGTGGCTCTGAAAGATCTCATTCAACTCGTTCCTGAACCTTTCACCTAACCTGTTTGCATGATCGTTAAGTTTTCCGCCAGCCTTGTCGATAGCATCGAGAGCGGCATAACCTGCCGCCGAGGTGAGAGGGTTACCGCTGAATGTACCTTCCGTACGGGCGCATCTGTCTGGATATGCCCTCTTCTTCGGATCACCCATCTCCATGATCTCTCTCTTGCCAACAATGGCGCCTGACCCGCAGATCGCTCCACCAACCATCTTACCCAGAGCGGCCACATCTACGTCAATACCGAAGTATTGTTGCGCACCGCCGGGTGCATAACGGAAACCAGTTACTACTTCGTCCGCTATGAGTAGCACATCATGGTCGTCCGCTATCTCCTTCATGGTTTTCATGAATTCCAGCGGGTTCTCCCCACCTATCGCCATACCGCCTCCACCGCTACCGTACGCGAAATGAAAGATCACTGCGGCGGGACTCTCTTCCTTGATAGTCTGTTCGAGGATTCTTGTGTTATCTTCCGGAATCTCTATGATGTTTGCCAGGACTTCCTTCGGGATGCCCGCTCCCTCTGACACAAGCTGGTCACCCCATCCGTGGTAGGCCCCTCGAAATCTTATGATCTTGCTGCGTCCAGTGTATGCACGGGCATATCTCAGCGCGCCCATGGTTGCCTCTGTACCAGAATTGACACAGTCCACAATCTCAGCACAGGGCACCATTTTCGCTATTTTCTTCACAAGCTTCAGGTTTATCTCGGTGAAGTCATGGGAGAACGGTCCGAGCGGGGCATATTCCCGTATGGCCTCGATGACTTCAGGGTATGTGTGTCCAAGGAAAGTGGCCGCGTGACTAAAGTAGTCCGTATAGATGTTGCCGTCAACATCCCAGAGCTTCGTTCCCTCTGCCTTCGCCACATAGAACGGATAGACCTCGCGCTCTGTGTGCCATTGACTGACCATCTTCGGGTGATGAGCGCCACCCGGCGTGACTTGCCGAGCCTGTTCGAACAGAACTCTTGACGTGGGATGCTTCTCCTTCCATATCCCTTCCAAGTAGCTTATGCTCAGTGGCAACTTTCCGTCACATCAACTGTCGGGCCAAGCTTTGTTTTAAGCCTATTCGTATCACCGCGAATGTGTTGTTTCTTGAAATCATTTCACCTTTGCTTCTTGTGGAACATTGGCTAGAAGTGTATCGTGTTCTTTCCGGTGGAGTGCCACTGGAGAATGATTAAACATCCGAATTCCTTCTGCTGCAAGTCAATGACCCTCCACCAATGTTTCTTGTGCGTGCTTCGATTGAGAGTTGATCCTTGAGGGCAGGGGTGAAACGATTTCTTGAAAAGAGAGATCACCGTGAATGCTTCTTCCTTTCAAAGATTGAATTGACAGTGGTTAAGCCGTTATCAATCCCTTATTCTCCCTCATGACAATTGATGTGCCCAAGTATCTGGAGATTACGCTTAAGTAATGCAGAATTGACCTGCATGACTCACCCTCGGCAACAACCGGGTTGCCGCTTTGATCGAGCATGACAGGTATTATTTCAGCACACTTGATCTGTGGACCATCCAACACCACCTTGCCGATGGCGGTTTCGCGAAACCGCCATCGGTACGGTTCGGCCAAGGCCCGCTTTAGCCCTGAGTCCGGTAGCGACGCCAATCCGCGCACGTGGCCAGGCTGGTGGGTATGGTAGATGAAGTGCCCCAAGCTGTAGAATATGATCCGCTTGTTATAGGCTTCAATACCATGTAGAACGTGAGGGCCATGTCCCATTATGACGTCGGCACCACTGTCAATTAGAGTGTGCGCCACCTGTACTTGGTAGTCAAATACCATTGGCTGCCAAGATTGACCCCAATGGATACTCACAACCGCTATGTCAACCTCATCCTTGAGGCTTCCTAAGGTGTGGACAAGTCTGTCAAGATCTTCTTTGTCAGGATCCATGTTAATTGAAGGTAGCTTTCCAATCCACTCCTGCTGCTCTCTCGCATTGATGTTCAGAGAAACGTTGATCCTTAAGGGAGCCAACCCCGGTCGGTCCTCCGTAGCAATCGAATGGCCCGTGGGTTGGCACGAGCAGGCCAGAAAGGCTACTCTCAAATCATCAAATCTAGGAATTACTGGTCTCAAAGCCTCTGCGAGATTGTGCCCTGCTCCTGCCGAAGCAATACCATGCGCGTCTAGAACTTCGATCGTTTCAATTAGGCCTTCGAAATCAAAATCCATCGCGTGGTTGTTGGCGAGTGCCACGGCCGTCATCCTCATTCTCTTAAAGTCTTCAAGAATCGAGTGTTTAGCCCACAAGTTGAAATGTTTGGCAGCAGGCCGTGTGCGCGCCTCTTTGGCAAGAGTTGTTTCGAAGTTCCCGAAGACTAGATCGGCCGTATTGAGCAGGCGAACAACTCCGTCGCTCTTCGAGTCCAAACGGTCATGAATCAAGATGTCTCCCAAAAAACAGATTGATTTTTGCGTTTCTTTGCCTTCAGAGATCGACATAGTCAATCATGCCTGCAATCGCTGCAACGACTCCTCCTTATCCGATTGAGCATTTAGCATATACGGTTTGACCGAGGCTGGCGCTGAGGAATATCCACGAAAGAAAGAAAAACTAGAACTCCCTTGTGCTCAGGCAATTGAGGGATGGCAAGCTTGAGAGCTCAGGTAACACTTGTCCCCACCGAATCCAAGAAGTTGATTGGGAAAGCGGTTGCAAGGATGGATGTGGTAAAGAATGCCTTGAATAAAGGTATTGTCGTAATCCATCCAAGCACCACCACATTCTTTTTGATGGAAGAGATTCTGGGAGAGGCGCCAACAGTTGATCTTGCCGGGAGAATTGTGAGTGGCATCGTGACTCCGAAGGGAACCTGCATCTCGCGAGAAGGGTACCTTGACAACTTGGCGATCATGGCTGCTAGAAAACCGTTGATGTCGCGACCTTGGGTCTTAAAGAGCGGGAAGATTCAACGAGATGTCTTGTTAGTTGACATCTTAAAAGAAATGGGCCCAGAAGATGTTTACGTTAAGACAGGGAATGCACTTGACCATAGCCGACACGTCGGGGTTCTTGTCGGAGCTCCTGACACTGGTGCAATTGCGCGAGCTTATGCAGTCTGCGCGGCGACTGGGGTCAACCTTGTAATTCCCATAGGTCTTGAGAAGCTGATACCTACCTCAATACGTGAGGCCTCGAAGGAGGCGGGCATAAAGAGACTGGACTACTCTATGGGCATGCAATGCGGACTGTTCCCAATCGATGGAATTGTTGTAACGGAAGTTGAGGCGGTCAAGACCTTGACCGGAGCTCAGGTCATTCCGATTTCCTCCGGAGGAGTTTGCGGGGCTGAAGGTGCAATCACAATGATCATAAAGGGAGAGAAGAAAGAGGTCACTGAAACGATTGGCCTGATCGAGAGCATCAAAGGTACTCGTCTACCGAACATCTCTCCAAATGAGTGCATTGAGTGCAAATGGTTCAACTGTCCTTTCCAAGCAACCAAACACTAAGTCTTGGACTTTGATTACGCAACCCAATCGAAATACTTTTTTGGAATTCTAGGGGCCTTGTCCAGCATTCAATCCAAGAGGTGAGTCGCGATAAGAATTCTTGAATATGAGGTGAAGGCAATGATTCGCGAGGCAGGCATAGATGTGCCGGTAGGCGACACAGTAACAAATCTCTCTCAGGTTCAAGAGGTTTTGAAGAAGGTTGGCATGCCTGTTGTCGTCAAGCCCCAGACGTTGACGAAAGGAAGGGGAAAGGCCGGATTAATAAGGTTTGCACATACCGTGAACGAGACCGAGAGGACTGTGTTCGAACTCCTTCAGTCTGATTTGAGGGGAGAAAAAGTGCAGAAGGTTTTGATAGAAGAGAAGATCGAATTGGATAAGGAGCTGTATGCCGGTCTCTCCATTGATCGAACCGTAGGAAAACCTGCGATCATCGTCTCCGGGGCGGGTGGGGTTGATGTGGAGGAGACTGCTGCAAAGTCGCCGATGGAGATTATCTCAACTCACGTTGATGTGGTTCGTGGAATACGTGAACACGAGGTTAGGAGGCTCGTTAAGGAGATTGGGCTTGCCGGCAATGCGCTGGCAGACTTCGCTGCAGCCGTTCATAAGCTCTATGTGATCTTCCGGCAACTCGATGCATGGACAGTCGAAGTGAATCCGTTCGCTCTGACCAAAGATGGGAGGTTGATCGCCCTGGACGCCGTTATTGAAATCGACGATGACGCTCTATACAGGCATCGAGAACTACAGCACCTTCTTCGAGAACCGCAAGAATCAACTCGACTGGAAGATGAAGCGCGGAAAGCAGATTTCGCATACGTTGAGATGGACGGAGATATTGGGGTCCTAGGGAATGGGGCGGGACTGACTATGGCTACGCTGGACATAGTCCAAAGATTCGAGGGTCAACCCGCCTACTTCTTAGATATCGGTGGCGGAGTTTCGCCAGAAGAGATGAAAAAGGCGTTGGAGCTGGCTCTGATGAATAGGAACGCAAAGAGCATACTTGTGAACATATTCGCTGGAATAAATAGATGCGATTCCATTGCGAACGGCATAAAGGAGGTTCACAAAAGAGGCAAGCTCGACATACCACTGGCGGTAAGGTTGGCAGGGACCAACGAGAAGGAGGGAAGAGCCATACTCAAGGAGATCGGCATAGATGTCTACAATAGTACTATAGACGCTGTCAAGAAAGCCGTGTCGTTGTCGAAGGTGAGGTAGATGGCAATACTGATCAGCGGAGAGACGAGAGCAATCGTTCAAGGGATAACTGGCAAACATGGCAGCTTCCACACAAGACTCATGAAGGATTATGGAACGAAGATCGTGGCCGGAGTGACGCCTGGCAAGGGAGGCCAACAGGTCGAAGGTGTGCCAGTGTTCGACACTGTGAAAGAGGCATTACAGGAGAGGCATATGGTGGATGCCTCGATAGTTTTCGTTCCTGCTTCCTTCGCAAAGGATGCGGCGTTTGAGGCGATTGAGAACGGGGTGAGACTTGTCGTCTTAATTGCGGAGCACATACCCGTCCATGATGCGATGGAGATTAAAGAGATTGCAGGAAGGTACGGCGCGATAATGATTGGCCCGAATACACCCGGATTGATATCCCCCGCCAAATCCAAATTGGGGATCATGCCGTCTCAGATCTTTCGTGTGGGAAGAGTAGGCGTCATCTCCAGAAGCGGTACCTTGACCAATGAGGTTGTGAATCACTTGACAATGGCAGGTATAGGCCAAAGCACGTGCGTCGGCATAGGTGGTGATCCGGTTACAGGAACATCCTTCATAGAGATCCTGAGCCTTTTTGAGAATGATCCTGAAACTGATCGAGTTGTCATGATTGGTGAGATTGGGGGTCAGGCTGAAGAGGATGCTGCAGTGTTTGTCAAGAAGGAGATGTCAAAGCCTGTTGTGGCCTACGTGGCCGGAAGAGCCGCGCCGCTGGGCAAGAGAATGGGTCACGCAGGTGCAATAATTGAGCGTGGCATGGGCACAGCGCAAAGCAAGGTGAAGGCTTTCCGAGAACAAGGAATTCCGGTCGCTGAATTTCCGTGGGAAGTCTCGGACCTGATGTGTCGCACCCGAAGGTCATAGCGATAAGGTGCAACTGAATTGGGGGCCTTGCAGCAGTCAGGTGTTGCACCTGGATGGATGATGTGCCTTGTTGGATTTGGTGTCGCGTGCGCAGTCCAAATATCGTCTCCAATCTTGGCCTTATATGTGATCGACTGTCTGGGGGGCTCGATCGCCTCGGTCAGTCTAGCAGTTTCAGCGTTCGGTCTTGCGTCAGGGGTATTCAAGCCAGCCGTCAACTTTCTGGCTAGAGGAAGACACTCGGTCCATGTGTTTGCCGCAGGTTTACTCATAATGACTTTCTCACTCATTGGTTACACTTTGGCTTGGGACCCCTATTCGCTGACGTTCTTCCGCGCGATGCACGGGCTCGGCTTCGCATTCTTCCTGACCCTTGCCGTGTCTTTGATAACATTCATGGTCCCAGCGACACAACGTAACGAGACGCTTGCCAGATTTGCGGCGACTCAAGCACTTGGCTTGATGGCCGGCCCTGCAATAGGAACAGTCAGCGTAGTCACGCTTGGTGTACGCCATACGTTTCTCCTTGCAGCCACCTTCGCAGGGCTTTCTGCAGCAACGGGACTCGTCATGTCTCGAATGATGCTCCGGGCGACTACTGAGTTGCAGAAGATCCGATTCACAATTCAAGAAGTCAGGAGCGTATTGTCAAACAGAATGTTCAAAATCGCCTCCTTCGCTCTTTTGTCAAACTTCGTTGTGTATTCTGTTCTCTTAGCATACGCGCCGATCCACGCGAAGAGGGTCTTTCAATTCTCTGAAGCAGGCATAACGCTGCTTTTCTTCGGATACTTCGCGTCAACCGCTGGTCTTCGCGTCCTGCTTGGCAAGCTGAGACATATGCGAAAAGAAAGGATCCTCGTGTTTGGTTTGGTGAATAGCTTTCTGACGGCCCTTGTTATCGCTCTCAGTCCATCATGGCAGATCTTCGCAGTCGCATTTCTTCTCTCCGGGTTGACGATGGGGATAATCTATCCCATCTCTGCCATGATGGTGTCCGAAAGTACTGATCCGAGTCACCTTGTTCTGGCAAACTCTGTCTACCTTGTTTGTGGAGACGTCGGCTCAACCATAGGACCCTTGATTACGGCGTCGATCGCGGTACATGGGACACACTACGCAATTGGGCTTGCAAGTATCGTCCCTATATTGGTAACAGTGTTCGTGCTGCATATGAGCCAGGGCGGCTGGTCCAAATAGTGGAAAATCAATGCTGAAGAGACTGCCCTCAAAGGCGTCACGGGAACGATCCTCGAAAGACCATGACCTATGCCGAATTCTGCTCACCTTACTTGGTCAACGAGGTATTCTTCTCGAGCCGCATCATCGGGATCATTAGCAGTGAAAGAGACGTGCGTATCACGCCCAGCACCAACCAACCGAGACTAAGTGAGCCGGCTACATCGAACGCGTGACCGACTGTCGTGCAGAAGTTCACGATCTCTGTCGCAGTGCTCCAAGATCCGAACGTGGCGGAGATTATTGAGGAAAGTGCGATTGAGAAGCTCATTCCAGAAAGATTCATTGTTGTGAATAGGCTAACCGCAGGTCCCCTTCCTCGATGGGAACCATCTAAACAACAAGGCGGAGCTGGGAGCGAAGACACAGCCAGCCGCGAGACTTCACAAGCTATTGGATTCTTCCATACTTCTGAAGAATTGTTCTGGTCTGATCCAATGGGAGCGCCGTTCGCCTGTTTCCGTCTCTACCAACCATGGTCTCAGCCGTGAACAACGAGTTGAGTATCGCTTCTTCAGTCGCTTCGGCAGTGGCTCTAAACAGCCAAGTCAGATCCTCCTCAAAGACTGAACCGACAGGGGTTATGATCGCTTCCCTGTAGTGGGGAATGCAGCTTGTCGTGGAGAACGCTATGACTATGTCTCCACTTCCATGAGCTGAGACTGAGCCTGTTCTTGCTAGGCCATGTGTTGCTCTCTTAGCCATTCGCTTCAGTTGCCTTGAGGAGACCGGGGCGCTCGTAGCAATGAGAATTATGATCGAACCATTTGCCGAAGGTTTAGATGCCATGCGTTCAGACAGTTCTCTTCCGACTGGAACTCCGTCGATGATCAGGTCTGTGAGCCTTCCGAAGTTTGAGAGTACAAGAGAGCCCACAACATATCTTCCATGTTGTGATGGTACGATCCTTGATGAGGACCCAATTCCGCCTTTCAGCTCAAATGCTGACATACCGGTCCCGGCTCCGACCGCTCCCTCCTCCAACTGTCCATCGGTCCCAGTATGGAGCGCCTGTCTAACATGCTCAGGCTTCACGTGCCTTCCCCGGATATCATTGAGGAAGGAATCATTGCATTCTCCGACCACCGGGTTAATCGTTCCAGTGGTCACGCCGATGTCGGGATTCGCCTCAAGCATATGTTCGATCAAAGCGTCGGCGACTAGGCCCACGTTCAATGTATTGGTGAGAAGAATCGGAGTCTCAAGCGTTCCAAGCTCATCGACCTGAACCAGACCTATAGACTTACCGAAACCGTTGATGACAAAGGACGCCGCCTTGACCTTCTCTCTGAAAACATTGCCTCTGTGAGGCAGAATTGCCGTCACCCCTGTTCTGACTGGGCCATGTCCAGGCCTGAGCGCCCCCTGACCCTCAATCAACGTGACATGGCCGACACTAACGCCTTGAACATCGGTAATGCAATTGTACGCACCGGGTTCAAGCGATCCAATCTTGATCCCGAACTCTCGGACTCGAGGCCGACCGGCCGACATATCCTCCACGGGTCTTCGTGTAGGCAAGAACCGAATTTAAGCCTAAATGGAACCGAGAGACATGGCGAAGCACAGACGGAAATCCTCAGTTCGACAAACTGGACGTCTGCCTGTAGTACGATAGTTGGCAACGTACATGAATACCCACTCTGGAAAGGCCGTGTTTGCTCAGAACGTTTAAACATGCATCTGCCCAGTAAGGACCGGGAAACAGAAATGAGTGACCAAGGTGCCGAACTGCTGAGATCTCTGGGATTATCCGAGAACCAATGCAAG
>Ga0315308_1000235_pt1 | contig 30227 bp, 30 predicted proteins | sample TDP3_MG_FD_203078 | JGI IMG/M metagenome (GOLD analysis project Ga0315308, IMG submission 203078) | Freshwater sediment microbial communities from Lake Towuti, South Sulawesi, Indonesia - TDP3 | ecosystem: Environmental > Aquatic > Freshwater > Lake > Sediment | place: Indonesia: South Sulawesi... | reverse complement strand
GCAACCGCGTCAGTTGTCATGCCAGGCTTCAAACCGCCCATAACCACAACCCTGCCTTCACCAACCAGCCTAGCAGCATCGTCAACGCTCACAGGAACCACACCCGCCCCCCACTTGCCAAGCTTCAACACAAAAAGCTGAGCCAAAAGCCTAGAAACCGAAATAGCCACCTCATCCTGAGCCGACTCACCCAAACCCATAGCCCTAGCCGTCCGAATCAACTCCCGCGAAAGCAAACCACCACCCACAACAGCAGCAACCACATGACCCCCACGCTTCAAACCCAACAGCAAATCCACATACTCATTCATAAGCTCAGAATTAAACGGCGAAGCCACAACCGAACCACCAACACGAATAACAAGCCTCAACTGACCACCGCCCAACCAAGAACCTAAGTTAAAGAGCACTCTCAAAATAAAACTTGCATCCCCACACTAGCTTTAAAGGGAAACAAAACAGTCTCACTACACAAGAACCTGCCCAACGAGAACAACAAACATGACCACACCGACACCAGCGCTAGAACTTGTCTTTCTCGGAACAGGCGGCGGAAGATTCGCTACGATTACCCAAAAACGCCGAACAGGCGGCATCCGCATCCTACATGACAAAACCAACATCCACCTAGACCCAGGACCAGGCGCATTAGTATACTCAATCGAAGCCGGACTCAACCCACAAAAAATCAACGGCCTACTCATCTCACACGATCACCCAGACCACTACAACGACGCCGAAGTATTCATCGAAGCCATGACAAAAGGCATGACCAAAAAGAAAGGCACACTCGCAGCAGCACACAGCGTGCTACATGGCAGCGAACACCTCGAACCCTCAATCTCAAAATACCACCAACAAATGCCGGAGCAGGTCATAGACGCCAAACCCGGCACAGAATTCAACATCCACAACCTACACATCTCCGTGGCGCAAGCCCAACACACCGACCCAGACGCAGTCGGCTTCAGAATCGAAGCCCCAACAATCGGCAGCATCGCCTACACCTCAGACAGCGAATACTTCACAGGCATAGGCAAACCCTACAGAGGCGTACGCCTCCTCATCCTCTGCGTACTGCGACCCTCAACAAGCCCATGGAAAGGACACATGACTACAGACGACGCCATCAAAATAGTCGAAGAGGCAAGACCTGAAATGGCTGTCCTAACTCATTTTGGCATGCAGATGATAGCCAGGACCCCCAACAACGAAGCCCAATTAATGCAACAGCAGACTGAAACGCCAACAGTAGCAGCCACAGATGGCATGCGCATAGTAGTGGCAGAACAAATACAAATCCAAACACCGAGAAAACAAAAAGGCTTGAACGAATTTCTCTAGAGACAATTGAAACCTGTTCACTAACCAACCTAGTCAACAAACACGTTGCCTAAAGCCTTCGCCCTCGCTTTAACCTCTCTCGGCGGCCGGCCAAACTTGAGCTGCCTAATTTTGTGCATGGCTTTCAGATCAGCTTCAAAAACGTGCAGTTCCTTCGGAGCGTAGACTGTTGCCTCAACCTCTTGGCTCAAAGCAATGCCCCTGTCCTTCTTGAACTTCCAGACTGACGTGTTGAAATCCATCAACTGAGGCAGCAACCCTTGGAAACCGCTCTCAAACTCCCTATTCTCTTTGGGGAAGGCTTGCAGATGCACACTCTCGCTCGAGTAGAGCTCACGCCACAAAGCTTCAGTCACGAACGGGCATATAGGCGCCAGCAATCTGATGACGGTATTCAGGCACGTGTGAAGCGTGTACCACGCACCACGCTGAACCTTCTCGTCGAATTCACCCTGTTGATTGTAAGCCCGCGACTTCGCAGCCTCAACATAATGATCGGCGAAAACGTTCCAAGCGAAAACTCTCATAGCGTTGGCTGGAACATGAAAGTCCAGCTCATCGTACCCGTTCTCGCAATCTTTAATCAGACTATTGAGTTGAGAGAGTATCATTCTGTCAAGGGCAGCCAGCTCGTAATCTTCGGTCACGGCGGCAAACGATGATATGAATCGCGCTATGTTCCAAAGCTTGGTTACGAACAATGCTGCACCTTTAACGCGTTCCTCCGAAAACCTATAGTTAGAACCTAGTTTGGCTTCAACAGCACTCCAGAACCTAAAGGCGTCGCCACCGTACTTTTCAAACATGCTCTCTGGATAGACAGCGTTCCCTTTCGACTTGTGCATGGCTTCGCCTTTCTCATCCAAGCCCATGCCAGACAACCTAACGTTACGGAACGGCGCCTCTCTGAACAACAGATAAGTACGCAGAATAGAATAATACAACCAGTTGCGCACGATATCTATGCCCTGCGGACGCAAAGAGGCAGGATAAGCCTTCCTGAAAAAACCGTCATCCCTAAGGTACCCGATTATATAGAGCTCACTTATACTCGAATCAAACCAGGTATCAAACGTGCGGTGTTCTCCCACAAACTCCCCGGACCCACAAGACCCACACCGCTCAAACGGTGCCTTTTCCTTCCAAGGTCTATAATATTTCCCAGGTTTGGGCACATGCGGTTTACCACATTTCTTGCAGTACCATATCGGGATTTCTGTTCCATAAAAGCGCCTGCGGCTGATAGGCCAGTCAATCGTAAGCGAGTCAATCCAATTCATCAATATTTGCTTCGATTCCTTTGGGTAGAAACACATCTTATCTGTGAGACGCCTAATGTCGTCCAAGTACTCGATCTGCTTGAGATAGTACTCTGGCATCTCAATCAATTCAATCGGATCCTCAGACCTCCAGCAAATCGGTGTGCGATGAACAATCTTCTCTTGCTTAACGATCAAGTCCTCCCTCAGCAAATCCTCAATTATCCTCAGCCTAGCCTCATCAACAGTCAAGCCTTTATAGGGTCCAGCAACCTCGTTCATTCTACCAGCTTCATCAATCGCTATCATTCCTTTGAGGTTAAGCTCCCTGAAAAGCCGCAGATCAGAGTAATCACCATATGAACACGCCATCATTAAACCTGTTCCAAACTCAGGCTTAGCAAAACTGTGAGCTTGAACTGGCACCTCATGCTCGAAAATGGGCACAACAGCAGTCTTCCCCCTCAGGTGCTGGTATCTTGAATCGTCTGGGTTGAACAGAACCATGGCACAAGTGCAGAGCAGCTCAGGCCTTGTAGTCGCTATTATAATAGGCTCACCCGTTTCCTTAACCATAAATTTAATGTAGTTCAAACTAGTCCGAATTTCAGCATAATCAATCTCCGCATCAGCAACAGACGTACGACATACCGGACACCAACTGGTAGGACGATTATCCTCATGAACCAGACCTCGATTCCACATCTCGATGAATGTTGCCTGAGTCGTCATGCGGTATTCGGGGCTATCAGTGCAGTAGTGACTAGCGAAGTCACAGCTCATGCCCATTCTATAGGCAGCTTGTATGATCTGAGCTTCCACTCTATCTAGGAAATCGGAGCATAGCCTAATGAATTCTTCCCGTGAAGTGTCATAGGCATGCATCTTATGTTCTTTTTCCACTTCAACTTCAACTGGTAAGCCATTTCGGTCAATGCCCAATGGAAACAGCACTTCGCGACCTTGCATGCGGAAGTAGCGGGCAACCATGTCTATTTGGGCATAATGCGCCACATTCGCTACATGCCACGGTCCAGAAGCGTAAGGCGGAGGCGTATCAATCGAGAACAGAGGCTTCTTTGAGGCTTTGTTGAATCGATAAGTGTCTTCCTTCTCCCAGAACTTAATCTGTTCTTCTTCACGTCTGATATCCCATCTGGACGCCTTTATCTTCGGCTTGAAAGCTGGCTTGCTAGCATGTTCTGTCATTTTCTTGCCTCTAAGTCAGATTGACAATGGTTAGCAGCGAGATGGCTTGAATGGTGTGGACTAATGCACTTAAAAGAATTTGCGGCAGGCTTATTCGACTTGGCAGGCGTTCATCTCTAACAGCCTCGCTGCTTAATCAACATCCTCTGAGCATTGATTTAAACATTACGAATTCTTATTGCATTCTAACTGCTCATGAGAATGAGCTTCAGTGATCCCGGATTTAGAGGTTTTAGCTCGATAACTTGAATCTGAGAATGGCTGCGATTCCGCCGAATGAGTTCTTGAGCATCTGTCCTTCTTCGGATTCGATTGATATGATTTCCACGTTGGCGCCAACTTGTTCTGATACTTCAGCAAAATCGTCTATGATGTCTTTGGATTCAATCACTGAAAGAGATGGAGCCCTACAATTTGGACATTGTTGCCCAATCAGGCTCTGCTCGAATGACGGAAGAATCGATTCCTTCATGGTTTCTTGTCGTTCGAAGCCGCAAGCGTTGCACTTAACCGTGACTTTTGCAATGCTCAGCCCTTCGGAAAGCAACAGCGTTTGAACTGTGCCTGCTTCCAGAGCCTTTTTTACGTCTTCTTGACCGTATGTAGCTAGGCCAGTGTCATGTCCGATGTGATACAGGAAATCTTGCACGATTTTCTTCTCTTCCACATAACGAACGCGTTTAAGGATCTCAGGTGCTCTGTCCACAACTTCCTCGATGCCTTGTTCCCCTGTGTATGCAGTGTCAACTGTGTCTAGGATTTTCTGCTTGAGCATGTAGTTCAGGAAGTCGCCTTTCTGAAAATCATATTTTGTTGGACCCGGTCCTCCCATGATCAATCCTCTTAGGTTTGGTAATGCCAGAAAGATTTCGTTTGCGTGGTTTCCAACACGCTTGAAGTAAGCAAGTATGCTGGCTTCCCTAAGTCTCTCGAATCTGCGAGCGGATTGTCCACCTGCCCGGTGCTTGCCAGGAACGCCTGAGGTTTCTTCTCGGACTATCTGGAGGCGGTTGCCTTCAAGCGTTGCGATTGTGGTTTCCATAGAATCGATCACCATGATTCCGTAGGCTTCTTCCTCTCTTAACTGTTCTTCCAGGTATTCTGTGTGAAACTTGGGGTCGCAACGATAAAGGTATACATTAATGGGTTTAGGCGGCGTTATGACGTAGGTTTCCAAGCGCTCGCTTCCGGGTCCGTTTTGAGGAATTGCACCTGAGAATATGACTACTCCGGTCATTGGTATTTCTCTAAACAGCTTCAACCTTTGCATCACTTTGGTGATGGCGTCTTGGACGTTCTTTCGAGTGGTGTCAGATTTAATGTTAGAGGCTGTGCCGTATTCCTGCCTCAACATGGTCATTACGTCGGCGACTTGCTTTCCTGGGGGAACAAACAACGATACGAGTTCGGTTCCACGTCCCTCTTTCTTGCTCAGAGTTGCTAGTGCCTTTTTGAGTTTGAACCGCTCCAGCGATGTGTGTTTCTTAGAGACAGAGGAAGTGTTCACTTCGACTTGTTCGCCTATTGAGTCTGTTTGCTATGCCTACTTTAAGATGGATACAGATAAGAATTGCTTTGCAAAGATGCCAAAGATTACTCATGCACTTATGTTTAGTTTTGCCATTCTGGCAATTCATTCGAGCGGAAGCAGGCTGATAGATGTTCTTTTTTCACTTCAGTTAATGGCGGTTCTTCTCTTCGGCATCTGTCTATGGCGTGTGGGCATCTGGGATGGAACTTGCAGCCTGGGATATGAACCAATGGGTTTGGTGGTTCCCCTAGAAGCCCGTGTATTTCTCTTTTGATGTCGATTCTTGGAATGGAAGCTAGGAGTCCACGAGTGTAAGGGTGTCTCGGATCCCTGTAAATAGAGACTACGTCACTGTGTTCCATGATTTTTCCAGCATACATGGACGCCACGTAATCTGACATCTCAGCAACCACTGCAAAATCATGTGCTATGAGCAGCATGGATAACCCGAATTCCTTTTTTGTTTGCTTCAGCAGCTCTATGACTTGCCGCTTAACCAGCGTATCAAGTGACTTGACAGGTTCGTCAGCTATCAATAGTGATGGTCCGGCTATTAGCGCCATAGCCAGCATGATGCGCTGCCCCTCCCCGCCGCTAAACTCGTGTGGATCCTGTCTGTAGCGTTTCTTGACGTCCTTTATTTCCACCTTGCCAAGATATTCGTAAACCATCTGCTGGAGTTTGTCCCATTTTGTTCTTTCGTGTGCTTGGACGGCCTCGCCTACTTGAAAACCGATGTGTTCCAATGGGTTGAGTGCTGGGATGGGGTTTTGGAATATCATGGCTATTTCCCGTCCTCGATACTTTCGCATCTCTTCTTGCGATAGTTGGCGGAGGTTTACGCCTTTGTACCAGATTTCACCCTGGACGGCGTCTGGGATGAGGTTTAGTATTGATAGGGCGAGTGTGGTTTTGCCGCAGCCTGACTCTCCGACGAGTCCTAGGGTGCTGCCTTCAAGTATTTGAAATGTGACGCCGTCGACTGCCTTGATTAGGCCTTCGGGTGTGTGGAAGTGGGTTTTGAGGTTTTGGACGCGCAGTAGTTCTTTGTGGGTCATGTTGTCCAGCTCTCTCTGTGAATGTTGTGGCTATGTGATGGTGGAGGAGGCATAAATTAGTTGAGGGTTTTCGTGCATTTGGGATTCTTGTCTGATGAGTTGGTGGACCGGGCGGGATTTGAACCCGCGGCTTCCTGATTGCGAATCAGGCGTTCATGCCAAGCTGAACTACCGGCCCTGTGTGGTGATTTATGTCGTGTGAATGTCCTTTTTTTCTTTTGTGATGTTTGATGGTTTGGGGTTGGTAGGGTTAGTATGAGTCTGGAGAGATTTTTTTGCGCTGAAAGTTAGAGTTTTCTGTTTGTGTTCTAGGCGCTGTTGCTGGTTCTGTATGGTGTTTCTGGCGCTGTTGACTCGTGTTCATGCGTGACGTTCTATGTTGCCAAAAGGCACCGTCAATGTTGCCAATCGTGACGTTTACGCATGTTGAGAGGCTCTGTGGGAAGAGAAATTTCAAAAGAAGAAGAAGTTAAGCGCCTTATGCCTTCTTCTACTATTGTTGGATTGCGTTGTGCGCTGAAGGCTGTATGGATGTCGTCGTAAGAGTGTTCCCGGTGACATCAACGCTCTCCAGTGTTATGTGTTAAGGGCTGTGGCTGTTTGGAAGTTGTTGTTGACTAGCGTAGCTCTTTGCTACAACAACTTCTTGAATGTTGGAGGATGGTTTCTGTTTTCATGGGGCGTTAATTTCGGCTTAAAAACAATAATAATACCGAAGCGTGTGTGAGAGGGATGGTTTCCTGTTCATAGGTTATTTTGATTTCTGCTTAGAGACAGTGATAATGACTTCTAGGGATGTGGACTCTATGCTGAGAGGAGGCCTCTGTCAACAACTAGTGTTCCGTTTACGTAGTTGGATAGGTCGCTGGCGAGGATCAGGTGCCGTGCGTGCGACTTCGTCTGGTTTTCCTGGGTAGATTAGAGTCAGCCTTTCCTAGCTGTTGTTTCGCTTGATATTCTTCTGAAGTTGAGGACGCAGAGCCTTACTATCTCGCCTTTTGGGTTTCTGCCTCTAAAGATTATTTCCCACCGACCAGATTTGAATCCTTTCCGCTGAATTTCAACGAACAAGTCTGAAGTCTCGGAGAAATGGCCGTTCAAGAAGGAAAGAACTTCCTGTGTCGGTTGGTTCTTCAAGGTTTTTGATTCGTTTGGGAATTTAGAGCCTGGCAGATAATAATAGTACTTAAGGATGTCGATTTCTTTGACATCGCTTAGCCATTTCTTGATTTCTTCGGCTTCGTAGCCTTTTATGGTTTTGTCGAAGGTTTTTTTGTCGAAAAGAGGCTTCAAAAACTCCAAAGCTCCTTGACCATGATGTTAGACTAGCCCAGACATAGCTTTTGAGGTGCACATCCTGAGTCCTATCTATGGAGCCGGGGATGGGAGTTGAACCCATGTAAAGCAGCTCTGCAGGCTACCGCCTAACGGCTCGGCCACCCCGGCGTAAAATTCTCAAGCAGGCTGTGGCTTTTAATCTTTGTCTTCGCATAATGTTGATATGAGCTGTATGTCCCATTGTACACGTGTATTGTGGTGTTGTCTCCATGAGCAAGGTTCATAGATTGGTGTTGAATGTTAAAGAGATTCGTGGAAGATGCCCTGTCCACAAGGTTGGAGACAGGATTGTTGTGGATTCGCCCAAGATTGATACAACTAAGACCAATGCCCTATGTATTCATGCTTTAGGCTCCATGTTAACCATGCTCGTTCCGCTTGCCCGAGGCGTGAGCTTCAAAGAATTAGGCTTGGCTGCTCAAGAAGGAAACGTGGGCTATGTTCAATGCTTGGACCCTGGACCGCCCTACACGCTTGGAGGAACCGTGATCTTCGAGATCAAGCGGGAAACCTGACACTTCAAGACCTCTCTGTGTTTTCTGCGTAGGGATTTTGGCTTCACAAAAGACTTGTAATGGCATGTCCGATACTGCTTGGATATGAGTAGCGGAAAGAGACGCACTATCCTACTCGGTTTGGTTTTCCTTTTCTTTCTGACCTTGGCTTACGTTGAGAACACTTCATTTTTTGTCTACATTAGGGACAGCATCACCAATCTGCCATTGGGCATTGTGCTTGTCTTCATACACAACGTATTGGCGATCTCTCTTATCATATTGGGCATGACTTTTTACGTTGAGGTTGTTCTGACCTTCATGCCTAAGCGGAAAATCGAGTATGTCGTGCTGCAGAACCCAGAGATTTTTGCAGTCGTGTTTGCAGTTATGATCCTTTTGATCAGCATTCTGAGAGCCAGCATGCTCGTTAAAGGACAAGTTGAAGTCGGCACATTAGCCATGGTTGTGTTGCTGAGCTTGCCCGCAGGGCTTATTGAAGCCTATGGCATTTACCAAGCGATAAAGAAAACCTTGAAGAAAAGCCTTCAAACACGGGATTTGGCATTGATCTATGCAGTTTTCTTTGTGGCTGCTTTGGTCGAGGTAGGATTTGTTCAAGCTTTGCTGTTGATATCGGCTTCTTGAATGTTGCAGAAGCGCGTTTTTGTTCGGATGTTATCGACTCTGGCTTAGACACAGTAAACAGTAACTCTGGCTTCATTGTATGATTTTAGAAAAGCTTTTGTTGAACCGATTCACGCTGGAATAGTCAAGTGCGAAGGGTGTTCGATGAAGCCTGCGGTTATTGTTGTTGATATGATCAATGATTTTGTGACTGGCGTGTTCAAGAGCGGCAGAGCGGCGAAGATTGCTCCTAACATCAAGGCGTTGTTGGACCACGCTGGGAAGCAGAAGGTTCCTGTTATATACGCGACAGATGCACATTTGCCTGGGATTGACCCTGAATTTGACGTTTGGGGCAGGCATGCTGAGGCTGGCTCGTGGGGCGCTGAAGTAATCGACGAACTCAAGCCTACAAAGGGCGATTTTCGAGTTTATAAGAGGAAATACAGCGCTTTTCAAGGCACCGACTTGGATCAGTTGCTACGTGAATTGAAGGTTGACACGGTTATTCTCACCGGCGTCGTCACTGATATCTGTATTCAGCATACGGCAGCAGATGCGTTTTTCAATGGTTACAAGATAATTGTTCCCAAAGACTGTGTAGAAGCAGTTGACGCGAGGACTCAGGAAGCAGCTATGAACTTCATCAAGAAAGCTTATGGACCCACGATCACATCATCAAAAGAATTGCTGAAAAAGAAATGGACTTGAAGAAGGGAGACAACCAACGACTGAAAAACCCAGCTTCGACTTCGTAGATGAAGACCACATGAGCCTGCTCACTGACTTGTATGAGCTGACCATGTGTGCTAGCTACTTTGACAATAAGCGAACTGAGCACGCCACTTTCGACTTGTTTATCCGAAAGTTACCTCCAAACAGGTCGTACTATGTTTTTGCGGGTTTGGAGCAGGCGCTACTTTACCTGAAAAGCTTGAGATTCACTTCAGAACAGATCGATTACTTGAGAACTCAGGGGTTTAAGCAAGAGTTTCTCAAATATCTGCAAGGATTCAAGTTTTCTGGAGATGTCTGGGCGGTTCCAGAGGGCACTATTGTGTTCCCAAATGAGCCACTGATTAGGGTCACTGCGCCCATCATCGAAGCTCAACTTGTTGAATCATTCCTGTTGAACACTGTGAACCTTCAAACAATGATTGCGACCAAAGCGTCCAGAGTTGTCCAAGCAGCACACGGAAGAGCCGTGATTGAGTTTGGTTTAAGAAGAACCCATGGTACCGATGCTGCGATGAAGGCGGCGCGATGCAGTTACATTGCAGGTTGCAATGGCACTTCCAGCGTTTTAGCAGGTATGAGGTATGGCATTCCAATCTTTGGGACGATGGCTCATTCGTTTGTTATGTTTTTCGACAACGAGGTCGAAGCTTTCAGGGCTTTTGCCAAGACTTTCCCTAGAAGTTCTACGCTTCTGATTGACACATATGATAATGTCAAAGGCGCTGAAAACGCTGCAGCAGTTGCAGAAGAACTTGAGAGGAAGGGCTTTCGACTTGGTGGTGTCAGGATTGACAGCGGAGACTTGGTTGAAATAAGCAAGGAAGTTCGTAAGCTGCTCGATGAGAAGGGTCTTGGGTATGTGAAGGTTTTTGCCAGCGGCGACTTGGATGAGTACAAGATTCAGGAGTTGCTGCGTAAAGGCGCGAAGACTGACGCTTTCGGTGTGGGCACCCGGATGAGCACGTCACAAGACAGACCTTATGTTGACATTATTTACAAATTGTGCGAGAAAATGGACAAGTCAGGCGAGTTTGTGCCGACGATGAAGCTGAGTCAGGGCAAGATCACTCTTCCAGGGAGAAAGCAGGTGTACCGAGTGAAAGACAAAAGCGGCAATTTTGTGAAGGACATCATTGCACTGCACGACGAAAGCGTTGAAGGCACACCGCTATTAGTGAAAGTGATGGAGAAAGGCAAAATAGCCCACAGATTACCAAAGCTTATAGAAATACGTGAAAACGCGTTGGAAAACCTCTCCAGACTTCCAGACAAGTACAAACAGTTGAAAAGAGCCCCTCGATATCCTGTCGTTGTGAGCCCTCACTTGAAGAACCTATTGAAAGAGCTAAGGAGCGAACTGAAGAAGATCGAAGGCTCTACCTGACCGCTAAGAGAAGCGTTTTTCCTATTCTGCTCTTTCGACCACTATGGTGCAACGCGTTGCCAAGGCAGCGATTGCGCCTAATGCAGCAAGCCATGGAACAAGGATGGCTCCGACTACACCCACAGTTGCGGGTATCTCGAAAAGAGTTTTCCCGCGTTCATCCTTTACCATAATTCGTGTGACATTGCCCTCGTGAATAAGTTGTTTGACTTTCTCGATGAGGTCGTCGGCTGAGACTGAGAACTCCTCGACACGGGTCTTCACCGCTGAACCGCAGGTGTGGCAGTATTTTGCGTTTTCAGCCAGTTGATTTCCGCATCTCCAACATTTCACCACAGTTTTCACCAGTAGGAGGCCTTGTGTTTCAATATGCAGTCTTCGAGGATAAGTCTCTTTCGTGTAGCTGGAAAACTGTGTGGAAGAAGAAGGTGATTGAGCCTTAAGCCCGTCTTCTACCTTTTTTGAGCAAAACATTCTTTTATTCAGTCTTTATGCTATGTGGTATTCCAGAGGGTTTAAGGGTGGAGCGGAGAACTCGCTACGAGATATTCGCTGATTTGCTTGAGATTGTCATGAAGCGGGAACTCTGTGCCGTGACTAGAGCTTCTTATGGTGCTAATCTACCCGTGGACAGGGCTAAGAAGTTTCTGACTTTTTTAGCTTCGAGAGGATTTGTGAAAGAAGAGTTTGCTGGTGACTCCAAACGGTACAGGATTACCAAGAGAGGCTTAGAGTACCTTGAGACATATTCGAAAATGCAGAAGATGTTCGCTGCCCTAGCTGAGAAATTGCCCGAGTAGCTATAGGTGAGCGAAAATTCGCACTAACAACTTGTGACTACGATGCGTGCGCTCCACATATGAGTCGCCTTAAATACCTAGGCTGACGGCTTATTCAATCAAAGGCGGAAACACGCATGCCAAATGTTGAAGTGCCCCCGAGAGCTGTCCAAACGTTGGGCGTTGTACAGGGCGACTTGATAACAGGAGACTTTGCAACGGTAAGAGGAGAAGGCACGCCACCAAAAGTGACGGTTACGGGCACGGTTAACTGCCATGGTGACTGCCTGTTTGAATGCAGTCTTTCAGCTGGGAACCTCGTCGGCGACGGGTACATCGTGGTCAAAGGAGACTTGGAGATCAAGAACCATGTGAAAATGAGCAATGGTTTTGGTTTCCACTGGGGTCCACATGCCAAGGCTCAGTTAAATGTTGAAGGAAACATGCGAGCTGAAACCGTTGATGTGGACAGCAAATTGTCTGTGGGCAAAGATTTTGAGGTTGACGATGTTGATGTGGGCGGCAGACTGGAGGTTAGAGGCAACACTAAGGCTCAGAAAGTTGCTGTGGGCGGAAGCTTCTCAGCTGAGGGTGAAGTCGAGGCCCAAAGCATTGACGTAGGCGGCGCAGTACGCATCGAATCAAAAGTCAAAATCGAAAAGCTCAACGTTGGAGGCAGCGCCAAAGTAGCAGGCGGACGAGTAAATGAGATAGACGTGGGCGGCTCGTTTGCTTCAAAGGACTCACTTGAATTCTACTCCATAGACGTAGGCGGTGCCGTAAGATTAGCTGGCAAGAACGTAGGCGGTAACATCGACGTTGGCGGAGTCTGCAAAGTTGAAGGCGACCTGCAGTTTAGCGACATCGACGTTGGCGGAGTTGTCGATATTTCAGGATCGGGCAAAGGAAAAAGCATCGACGCTGGCGGAGTTGTGAAAGTCGGCGGCTCACTACAACTTGACGGAAAAATCGACGTTGGTGGCAGAGTTGATGTTGGAGGAGATTTGACGGCTTACGATTTGGATGTTGGAGGCAGCGCCAGAGCTAAGAGCATAACCGCCACGACTGATGTCGATGTAGGCGGTTCCATAGCCACTGTTTCAGGCACGTCGGCTTCTAGGGTGAAAATAGGCAGCCGTGGCGAAGTCATTGGCAACATAAGAGCAGACGAGGTTCTAGTCGAAGGCAGAGCGCAGGTCGAGGATGTCTATGCCAAGACCATACGTATGGAAGAACGCAGCCGAGCTCGAAACCTCCAGGGGGAAAACATAAGCATCGAATCTGACTGCCAAATCACCGGTGAAGTCCTTTACACGGGTGATCTGCGAACTGAAAGAAACGTGTACTTTGCTAAACCTCCACAGAAAGTTGGCAAACTGCCGCAACAGCGTTAGACTTTCGTTATGGTTCCATATCTGCCAACATTGATTCTCCAAACACCTTTAAAAGAAGTTACAAAACCATTCTCAATCATGATAGCGTCGTTCTTTCTCAAACCGTGGATAATTTTCTCGTCCCATAAGACTAGTCTAATCGCACCGCTATTGTCGCCCACTTCTAGCTCCAAGAGCTCGTGATCTATGCCTGCACTTGTGACCACTTGCTTCGAATCTGACGTATTCAAGACTTTCACAGTAATGTTGACTTGGCTCATTCCAGGCTTCATATCACGCACATTCATCCACGTTTCCTCGTCAACCCTTCTGAAGGCTTGCAATTTCTTAAATATTGCCTACTACCACATTCACTCGGAATAGTCAGGCTAACCCGAGGTGAAAGAAATGGCTCAGATCCTGATCAGGTCAAAAACCATGCAACTGTCAATGACAGCCGTTTTCACAGCTCTCGTATTTGTTGCCACAACAGTGTTTTCGGTATATGTGCCTCAGACAAGAGGCTTCTTCAATATAGGTGAAACCATGGTATTCACTGCAGCATTACTTCTGGGTCCAATAGTTGGCGCGTTTGCAGGAGGTGTCGGCTCTATGCTGGCAGACCTTTTTTTAGGCTATCCGCACTACGCTCCAGCAACGTTAATCATAAAGGCCTGCGAAGGCGGATTAGTTGGGTTTCTGGCGCGCAGAAGACTGGGAAAGCTGACAAAACCTCAGTGGCGAGTGTTTACATTCCTCACAGGTTTGGTGATCGGCGTTCTGCTAGCCAGCATTGGTTCTATTTACTATAGTGGACAAGTTGAACTCTATATGGGCTTTCCGCCTGCCTCAAGCCCGATCACTACATTAGACATTCCAAAAGAATTCTGGTACATTCTGGGTGCAATCGTGCTGGTGTTACTTGCCTCTTCAGGTTTTGTCTTCGAACCAGAGTTTGGCTGGTTAACTTTCACAGTTCTAATCGGCGGCTTAACAATGGTAGCTGGCTACTTCTTGTATCAACAGTTTTTCATCGGACCATTGTTTGGCATCCAAGTGATAGCTGTAGCTGAAATTCCCATCAACATAAGCCAAATGCTTGTAGGCCTTGTGGTTTCAATTCCAATCGTGCGAACGATTTGGCGATCTCTACCGTCCCTTAGAGCATGATAAGCGTACTCTCTGCGATTCACTTAGCTTTTAAATGACACCACTTCAAATGATAATCGTTGACTAAGGAGACTTCCTAAGATGGCTCCAAGCTCGTTAGAGGTTGGCAAGCTTCAACCAAACATGCTTAAGCAAATCGTACTAAGTCGCCTTGGCGCCGACAGCCCACGTGTGCTTCTAGGTCCACACGTAGGTGAAGATGCGTCTGTTATCGACTTTGGGCAAAAAGCCCTGGTAGTTCACTCCGACCCTATCACTGGCGCCGTTGAAAGCGTAGGCTGGTTAGCAGTGAACGTGTGTGCGAATGACATAGCGACCCGCGCGGTACGACCTAGATGGATGCTAATCGCCATCCTTCTGCCCGAAACCATCACTGAAGCACAGTTGAGGAATTTGACAACTCAAATCGATGAAGCAGCCAAGAAACTGGGCATAGCGGTAGTCGGTGGACACAGCGAAGTCACCCCGAGCATCAACAGACCGATAATTGTCGCGACCGCCATCGGCGAAACCCCAAGAAATAGATTCGTGAAAACCAGCGGCGCTCGACCGGGCGACACTCTTATTGTGACAAAAGGCGCGGCAATTGAGGGCACAGCCATACTTGCCTCAGAACTAACTACGATATTGGAAAGCAAACTAGACAAGAAAACGCTTGAAAAAGCCAAGCAGTTCATCAAAATGACAAGCGTAGTCGAAGACGCGCTGATCGCGGCTGAAGCAGGCGAAGTTCACGCCATGCACGATGCCACAGAAGGAGGAATAGCAGGCGGTCTGCAAGAAATCGCTTGGGCATCCAATGTTGGACTGGTCGCCTACGAAGCTGAAATTCCGATCAGCAACGAAACCGAGACTATCTGCGGGTTATTGGACGTTGATCCGCTTATGACCATTAGCTCTGGAGCCCTACTGATCTCCTCGGAATCAAAAAGCGCCAAGAAAATAATCGCTGCGCTCGAGAAAAGAGGCATCAAGGCATCAATCATAGGTAAGATCACAAATGAGAAAGACGGAGCCTACATCATCAGAAAGAATGGCACCAAACTTGACTTGTCAAAACCTGTAAAAGAGGAATTGTGGAAGGCCCTTAAGAAGCGGCTCTGAAACAAATAGGAAAATGGAAGAAGAACCGTTGTGTGACACCCCACTTGAAATATCTGTTATCATTCCCACCCTTCAAGAACAAAACTACATTGAAGCCACACTTTCAAGACTGCTCAAGGTCAAACCTTCTGTTGAAGTCATAGTCGTCGACGGCGGGAGCCAAGACAAAACAGTCGAAGTGGCGCAGCGCTTCACAGACAAAGTTTACCAAATAAGCAAACGAGGAATTGCAGCAGGAAGAAACTACGGCGCTGGAAAAGCCAACGGCGACCTTCTTGTATTTTTAGACACAGATGTGACCTTCTCCGCAACATTTCCAGAGAAACTGCAACAGACATTCAAAGACTCAACTGTAGTAGGAGCCACCTGTAATATCATGCCACTTCAGTATCACAGTGGAACAACAGCATTTTTCAGGCTTTACAACCTAACTATACGTGCCACGGCCAAGTTCAAGCCTCACGCAAGAGGCGAATTCTTCGTGGTCAGAAAAACAGCTTTCCAAAAAGCCAAAGGCTTCGACGAAACCATGCCATGCCTTGAAGACCACGACCTAGCGAACCGCCTATCAAAACTCGGCAAATTCATCTTCATCTCAGACCTAACAGTCTACGAATCCCTAAGGAGAATCAAGAAACTCAGCTTTCGAAAAGTAGTCGGCACATGGATCGTTGACTACTTCCGGTTCACGATCCTAGGGAAGCCCCTTTCATCAGAATGGAAGCCCGTCCGTTAACTCTGAGAACAGTTACAACCTGAATTTTGAATATTGACTAAGCTTTACTCTGAAAAAAGACAAAACATCGCTGCGCTTCGAGATAAAGCGTGAAAATCCAATTAACCCACAAAGCCCAGCAAGATGCGAAGGCCGTCAGCGTAACTCTGATGCAATCACCCATTCATGCAAGTTTAGTCGTCATTCGGCCAGATTAATAACAAGCTGGGAGCACAAGATAAATGTTTTCAGACAGTTCCAAGAAAAGAAACAAGGCTTGAGGATGAGACTATTGAAGATAATCGCTGCAGACTCGGCTGCTGCAACACTAAACGAACGGTATGAACCCTTGCAAGTTGTAGCTGCTTGCGCGGTTTTTGTTGAACCACCATACACGAATGCCACTTCCAGTCTAGCTGAACCCATCTTCGCTCAGGTTGAAGACGGATACAAACTGGTCTTGCATGAACTGGAACTTTGCATGAACCTTTTGAAAACAGCCAAAGCGGACACGGTGCACTTGGACGTGTCATTAGGGGGTTTAAGCTTAGAGGAGCTGTCAGCAGTCAGTTTGTCGCAGCTTCATTTGTCAAACAAAGCAAGAGGACACCTACTCAAAGTAATGCCCAAGCTGAGAAAACTCGCCCTCGACATAAAACAAGCCTACAACATCGAGGTCTCCGCCATAGGCAAAGAAAGCATTCCAGTCAGAATAGCTGAATTAACCTCAGGGGCACACGCAGTGCTGTATTCAGCTGAAAAAGCCGTAAAAGAAGCAAAGAAAATCCGGCTAGGGCTGCCATCGCGATGCTCTCTCAGAACAAGCAATGAACGAATAGTTTTGGAATCGCTTATCCCTGCTGAAGAAGACATAAAAGGACACGCCATAGACGAAAACAGCTTGCTTGACAAAGTTGACCTAAGTGAAATGCCCAACCCATGCGCGAGAGGTTTCAGACTCTTAGAAATCGCCCCTAGACCGTAAATCTCTAAGACGAGACCGCTCTTCTCACTTTTGTGATCTCGAGGCTTAAGTCCAGTGCCTTGACACTTTGGGTGATTTCTCCGAGGCTCACAATGTCCACGCCGGCCTTTGCATATCTAGTCAAAGTCTGCTCAGTTACTCCGCCGCTTGCTTCAACAAGCACCTCATCCCGAAGCTTGTTTGCCTTCAGCAGATCAACTGCTTCCTGGGCTTGTTTAGGCGTGAAGTTGTCAAGCATTATGGCATCGACTTTAGCTTTGGCTGTTTCCAAGACATCGCTCAGATTAGCCACTTCAACCTCAATTCTTTTAGAAAACGAGGCTCTTTCTCGAACCCTCGCCACGGCTTGTCCGATGCTTCCAGCGATTCTTATGTGATTGTCTTTGATTAGAATCATGTCGTCCAAGCCCCATCGGTGAGGGTCGCCGCCGCCTATTATCACTGCTCTCTTGTCGAAGTACGACATGCCTGGCACGGTTTTTCGTGTAGCAGCCACAATGGTCTTGACGCCAACCCTTCGAACTTTCTCCACTAGTCGATTGGTATGCGTGGCTATTCCACTCATCCTTGAAAGCAAGTTCAGAAGCGTTCGTTCAATGGTGAGCAGCGTGGCTGGATCGCCGTTGACGCGCATTACCGGTGTCTTGGATCCTACTTTTGAGCCATCTTTAGCTAAGGCTTTGGCTTGGAGTCCGAAGGTTTCGGCAAAAGCTAAGGCTTCTTCCACTCCTGCGATTATGCCTTTTTCCTTCGCTATGACTTCTGCTTCAACAATGGTTCCAAGCGGTATTGCATAGAATGTGGTCACGTCGCCATGTCCAACATCTTCCTCGACGAACCTGCGGAACTTCTCGCGTAATATTTCTTTTGGCAATGACATGGCTACAACGCCTATTTATTGTTGATTTCTTTGCGAGTTATTCTGCCTTTAGGCGTAGTCTCCTCGAAAATTATGGCTTGAAACCTGTAGACCTTAGTGCCGTTTAACAGCCAAGAGTCGGGTTGTAACCCAGCTTTTACGCAGCATTCGCAGAGAAAAGTTTCCTCGTCCCAGTCTAATTCCACGGGCACCTGAGGCAATAACAATCCTTTGCAGTAAGATCGCTCAACGATTAAGCCATCGCGACCCACTTTGATCTTGTTGCAATAGTCCTGCGGCTTGTCAACTTCAACGGGTTCAGGCGGAGTGAGTACACTGACTTCGAAAACAACTTGGCCGAGTTCATGAGCAGTCATGGGTGGAAAGCGTGGGTCTTGACTCGCTGAGCTGATGGCGGATTCTATAACCGCCTTAGCCAACATTGTTGTGGGATATGGAAGACCTATGCATCCTCGTAGTAGATGCCGCTTGCCCTGTAATGTGTTTATTGTTACGAAAACGCCGCATTTCTCCTTGAATTTTGGCGGCGCATCAGTTGGCACTTTCAGGATTTGTCTCTTTGTCAGATAGGTTTCGGCGGCTTTTCGCGCGAGCCTTACGAGGTATTCGCCTTCTTCTTGTGTTAATTTAAAGGACATTGTTTTCAGGGCTCTTACTGCCGAATGTAACCTTCGAACCAGTTGCTTATTAATCCTATCTGAGAGCTACTGTTGGCGCAATGAAGAAAGCACGTTTAGAACTTTATGCTGTCTTCAGTGAGGCCTTCTTTAGTGATGGTGAGGAAGTCGATGCCGTCGCCGCTCATCACATCTCGGCTTATCGCTGACTTCATAGCCCTAGTAACAAGGTCTTTGGCTTCTTCAACCGTCATATTATCCTTGAAGCCCTGTTCAAGCAGTCCATAAGCGATTTCAGCACCAGAACCCACTGCCGCGTACTTGTCAGGTATGACCGAACCCAAAACATCAAGGACATATATTGCCGCGCCTTCATCGTCCATCCCGCCCACGATGGTCTGCGTTATCAACGGGAACAGACGCCTTGCAAACAGAAGATTCGACATCAACTTAGCTGCAGACTTGACTGCAATGGGATGATTTGCGTCCAACCTGTACAGGTTAGCGTAGGCTTCAACCTCCCGAATCAGAATCTGCATATCAGAGACTAAACCTGCGCAGGCAGCGCCTATGCGATCTGAGACCTTGAACACTTTCTTGCCCACACGACTCATCACCATGTAGCCGTATGAAACCCGTTTCTCAGAGGCTAGAATGACGCCGTCAGAGCAGACCACACCGATGGTCGTAGCGCCTGGAATAAACATGTATGGTCCCTGTTGTCCTTGTTCAGTCAAACACTATTCCTCTCCTAGTGACTGCACTATTTTCACACGGCAACCTAATAAGCTTTTGAATTTACAAGAGCCTTTAAAAGCCTTCACTTAAGAATCTATTCGAAAGGAGAGATATGCCATGGGCAAATCTGGAAGAGTCAGTCAAAGCATGGTTAAACGTGGCTTGTACGTTGGACGATTCCAACCTTTTCACAAGGGTCATTTAGCTGTAATATCTGATATCCTAGAAGAAGTGGACGAACTCATCATCATAATCGGCAGCGCACAATACAGCCACAGAACGGACAATCCCTTCACGACCGGCGAACGCCTAACTATGATTCATGAAGCTTTGAGAGAAGCGGGAATTCGACTGGAACGCTTTTGGATTATACCAGTTCCAGACCTTCACAGACACATGTTGTGGGTCGCAGAGGTAGTCAGCTACACACCTAGGTTTGACACTGCTTACGGTAATGATCCCCTAACAAGCCGCCTCTTAAAAGAAGCAGGATTCAAAGTAAAGCCCTGCCCCTTCCACAAGCGCAATCTCTACTCGGCAACAGAAGTCAGAAGGCGAATGCTTGAAGGAAAAGACTGGGAATCGCTGGTGCCCAAGAGCGTTGCAACATACATCAAACATATCGACGGCGTCCAACGGCTGCAAGACCTGAACGCAACTGACAAGGCCTAGCATGTGTCTTACATATTGGGCAAACACTTGTGAAACAACGCTGCTTCCTTGAAACCAAGTCATTCTTTGACTAATGAAACAACCACGCCATCGCCAGCTTTCGCATTAAGCATCTTAGCAGCATTGCCCTGATTCACTGCGATTTCCAGAAAATCATGGCTGCCAGTTAGCGCCAACACAGACTTTGGCGCTACGTTTCCATAAGCGTCGCAAAGATTCGCACGGAACCACTTGCCTTTCAGGCAGATCGAAAGCTCTTTCGGCTTTAACCCCGCTTTTTCCAGTTCTGTGCCCATTATGCTAGTGATTACGTTTCCGAAACTGTCAACGTGCAATATTTCGCCCATGATACTTTCAGCTTGCAATAATGGAGCTGCATAAGTCGGCACAACATAATCCTTGATTCTACGCCCAAAATATGATGGTGAAGTTCCATTCGCAAGATGCGCGGCTGCAGGCGCGAACACATCCCGACCGTGAAACGTTGACGAAACTCTACGGAGCATGAGTTTCGTGTTTGTTATGGAATAAACATGCTTGATCTCATCTCTTTGTGCTGCCAGCATAAGCAGTCCATTGTCTGGTCCTATAAGAAACGCCTGTCTAGTTTCCACCAAAACTGCACGCCGTCGCGTCCCAACGCCCGGGTCGACAACCGCAACGTGAATACTGCCTTTGGGAAAATACCGAGTTGCTGAAGCAAGAACAAATGCGCCCATTCTTATGTTAAACTTCTCAATAGAATGGCTTATGTCGACAATCTTAGCTTCTGGGCAAATGGTCAGAATAACAGCCTTCATCTCAGCCACGTAAGGATCTTTCAACCCAAAATCCGAAAGCAACGTGATTAGAGGCGAAACCATAGTTCTGCCGCTCCTCTTTCTACAGGGTCCGATTCACTAAACCTTTTATAATCCAATCGTTTTATGCTTTGACTTCAAACTAAACCGGAGAATGGACGAAATGGAAAAGGAAAGACAGCTAATCATGTTGCCGGGACCCACCAACGTGCCAAGCCGTGTCATGCTGGCTATGATGAAACCCATGATCAATCATCGGGGACCAGAATTCAGCGCATTGCTCGACACTGTTGAGGAAGGATTGAAGTATGTTTTTGAGACCAAGGAAGAAGTCTTCGTGCTGACTTCTTCTGGCACCGGCACTGTTGAATGCGCCATAAGCAACGTCGTGGACCCAGGCGACAAAGTAGTTGTCCCAGTCTTTGGATACTTCAGTGAACGCCTAAAAGATAAAGTCGCACTTCATGGCGGAAAGGTTGTCGAAATGCCCATTGAATGGGGGAAAGCACCCACAGCGGAGCAGATTGAAACCACAATCAAAAGAGAAGGCAATGTCAAGCTAATCGCAATTGTACATAACGAAACCTCCACTGGCGCCACAGTGCGCGACTTGCCTAAGATGGCAGAAATTGCCCAAGAAAACGATGCTCTATTTATGGCTGATTCAATTTCCATTTTGGGCGGTGACCACCTTCCAGTTGACAAATGGGGCATAGACCTCTGCGTAACTGGAATCCAGAAATGCTTAGCCTGTCCGCCAGGTTTGGGGCTGGTTTCCGTTGGCAAACGAGCTTGGAAAGTAATTGAAAAGAAAAGCAAGAAGCCACCTTACTATTTTGATTTACCGTCTATCCGAGACCATTGGCTGAGAAAAGAGACACCGTTCACTCCAGCCATATCACTATACTACGCCTTAGACGAAGCCTTAAAGATGATACGAGAAGAAGGCTTAGAGAAACGTTTTCAACGTCATGCAACATGTGCCAAAGCATTCTACGCTGGTTTTGAAGCCTTAGGATTGAAGCCGTACGCTGCAGAGGACATGAGGTCTAACACCGTGATAACGGTCAAAGTGCCTTCCGGAGTTGACCCGGGCAAGGTGAGGGAAATCATGAAAGAACGGTACAAAGTCGTAATCACCGGTGGGTTGGGCGAGAATAGGCTTTTGATTTTCCGCATTGGCTGCATGGGAATAATATCCGAAGCAGAAGTGTTAGCTACAATCAATGCCTTTGAAAACACTCTAGCAGACCTAAAGAACCCAGTCAAGCTTGGCAAAGGAATTGAAGCTGCGAGGAAGATTTTCCACTCATAAGAAGCATTACTGAAGCCTCCAAGAGCAGAAAGGTCTCTTTCCTCTCCACACTTTTATTTTGGAACTCTGAATGTATCAGACTTAGATAGCCGATGCAGTGCATTCAACCAGTACCCATCGAACATCTTCACAACGGGAAATATGCAAGAGTTCTTTGTTACCCGAAGCCCAGTTCTACAGAGATCATGAAGCGAATTACACAGCTGAGGCAACTTGGAATCAAGAGTATAGATTTCACGGGAGATAAGAGAGCTTTTGACCTGCCTATTCTAGGAAAAGGACACGTTGGCGTCGTTGTAATAGCTCAAACCAGAACTGGCCCAGTTGCGTTAAAGATCCGACGAGTAGACGCTGACAGAAAACAAATGGAACACGAAGCTGAAATGCTTACAAAAGCCAACGAGCTTAGAATAGGCCCACGCCTTCTAGACAAGCGAGAGGATTTCCTACTCATGGAATTTGTCAATGGCTCACTTTTGCCAGAATGGGTGACGAACCTCAAGGGAAAAAGTGCCAAGAGCAAGATTCGTGATGTTCTGCTTGATATTCTAGAGCAATGTTATCAACTTGATCAAGATGGTTTAGATCACGGTGAACTGAGTCGTGCACCAAAGCACATTATAGTTGACGCGTGGAACAAACCATGCATTGTCGATTTTGAAACCGCCAGCATAATGCGCAGAGCATCAAATGTTACTTCAATCTGTCAGTATCTCTTCATGAAGAGTCGATTGGCAAAAACTCTGCAACGTAGATTTCGCGAGACAGATCGTGAAGCGTTAGTCATTGCCTTAAGAAACTATAAACGTCAACCGATCAGAAAGAACTTCAACAAAATCCTTAAAACATGCGGGTTAGCAGAGTTGTAGATTCAGCCTCATCCATCACAGTTATCATCGAAAAGTCTCCGAAGTTCCTTAAACGTGGCATGCTTTTCATGCTTGTATGTCGTCAGCCAGATATTTTAAATCAAAGAGTTTGATGCTCATCCCGTTGCGCAGGCTTACGATAAACGACTGGAAATCACTGACATGATCGGCCCAGTCAACGGCAAAACCTCTCATGAAGTTAGCATATTCTGAATAGTTTCTGTGAACAGACACAATCACGGTGTCCTTGCCCAGCCCTTCCCCATCTGATGCCATCACCACATTAGGGCGTTTTGCAGTCCATTCTTTCGACCTGTGCAACATCTTTTCAGCATCTTCGCGTCGATAGGTCTTTGCCTTCGCAAAAGTGAACGCAATCATCTCATAACCTATTTTTGCGAAATCCGGGATCACAGTGTAAGTTCGTATAATCTTTTTCTCCAAAATCTTCCTAGTTCGCGTCACCGTAGGCTGCGAGGTCTTCAGAATCTTGCCCAGTTCCCTGTCGCTTCGCTTCGAGTTTCGCAGCAATTCACGCAGAACTAGAATCTCTTTGTTTTTCCTCAAATAAATCCTTCCTCCAATCGAACAGACTAGCACGCTAAATGAACTATTAATAATTTTGCCTCGTTTCGCCCACTGAATCAGCATCTGTTTACAAAATCGCTGAAAAGGCTGGAAAAAGACGCGAATTCGCAAAAACCCTACTAAAAGCCTAAGAAGCAGATAAGGCATCGGGAGTCAATGCCACTTCGATATCTCCGCTGTTGCAGCCTAAACCGGACAGGAAGATAAGCCTTTATAAATACTTGATTATTAATCAGTGTAGCATCGTTCTAAATACGAGGAGAGTCGTGTAGAATTGCCTAAAGTCAAGGCTACAGTCAACATAGAAAACGTGGTTGCATCAGCCACACTGAAACAGAGAGTCGATCTCAACGCTGTGGTTAAAGGCTACCCGGGTGTGGAATATCGTCCAGAGCAGTTTCCAGGCTTAGTCTTCCGGTTGAAGCGTCCTAAGACGGCTACGTTGATTTTTAATTCAGGTAAGATGGTTTGCACAGGAGCCAAATCAGAGAAAGAAGCGCGGCGTGCTGTGATGCGTGTCATAAAAGAATTGAAGAAAAGCGGTATAATCATCATCAGCAAGCCAGAACTGAAAATCCAGAACATCGTAGCATCCGCCAGCTTGGGCGGAATGATAGACTTGGAAAAATCAGCTTACAGCCTGGGACGCACAATGTATGAGCCAGAGCAGTTCCCAGGCCTAATCTACCGCATGGATGACCCCAAAGTGGTAATCTTGCTCTTCGCAAGCGGCAAACTAGTGTGCACAGGCGCCAAACGAGAAGAAGATGTTTACCACGCGGTGAACAAACTGCATCAAAGACTGGAAGACGAGAAACTAATCTACTACGAGTAGACAGCGTAGTCCTCACGCTCCTTTTCTTTCCGCCCAAAGGCATGTGCAAAGGCACAACATTGTTGAAAACTCTTTAATAAACAGCAACAGACTACTCTAGACTGGCAGCAGACTAGAGGGCCGGTAGCTCAGCATGGTTAGAGCGTTCGGCTGATAACCGAAAGGTCGAGAGTCCAAATCTCTCCCGGCCCACCTTCTATTTCTGCTAGGGAGTTACCTGCACACTTGCGTTTCTTGAAGACTGTAAGTAGGCTCGCGACTTTATTGTTACCGTTTAAATAGTCTGAAAAGAAACCCTCAATCGTCAGTAAGTAGAAAGATCACTGGAGGAATAGGTGTGAGCAAGAAAAAGCCAACTGTTTTTCCATATATCCCGAACTCTGTCTCTACAGTGAAGAGCCTGATGCTCAAAGAGGTTAGAGCAAAGAGCGTAGAGGATCTGTTCGAGGATATCCCTGAGAAACTCAGACTCAAAAAGAGCCTAAATTTGCCCCCTCCTCTCTTATCCGAATACTCTTTGAGAAGGCACATAGAAGGAATTCTCTCAAAAAATAAGACCTGTCAAGAATATCTCAACTTTTTGGGAGCTGGATGCTGGCAACATTATGTTCCAGCAATATGTGATGAAGTTAATCAGCGGGGAGAGTTCTTGACGGCATACGCGGGAGAGCCCTATGACGATCACGGAAGGTTTCAAGCACTTTTCGAGTACGCGAGCATGATGGGAGAGCTTTTAGACATGAATGTTGTGAATGTTCCAACGTATGACTGGTTACAAGCAGCTGCTACTTCTATTCGTATGGCATCAAGGATCACAGGTCGACGGGAAGTACTGGTGTCTAGAACAATCAGCTCTGATAAGTTGTCGAAAATCAGAGACTATTGCAAACCCAACATAAGGATTAAACTACTAAACTATGACTCTCAGACCGGTCAGCTGGACCTCAATTCCCTCAAGGCTGAGACTTCTACAAAGACGGCCGCAGTTTATTTCGAGAACCCATCCTACCTCGGCTTTATTGAGGCTCGTGGAAATGAGATTTCAAAGATAGCCCATGACCGTGGCGCGCTCTCCATCGTCGGAGTCGATCCGATTTCGCTAGGAATCCTGGCTCCCCCAAGCAAGTATGGAGCTGACATAGTATGCGGCGACCTACAGCCGCTTGGTATGCACATGCAGTTTGGCGGTGGGCATGCTGGATTCATTGCAACTCGGGATGAAGAGAAATACGTGATGGAGTATCCTTCTAGGCTGTTTGGAATAGCTCCGACTGTAGTTGAAGGAGAATATGGATTTGGAGACGTTGCCTATAAGAGGACTTCTTTTGCGTTGAGAGAGGAAGGTAAAGAGTTTGTAGGCACAGCGGCTGCTCTATGGGGCATAACGGCTGGTGTTTACTTAGCACTTGTGGGGCCTCAGGGTATGCGGGAAATCGGAGAAAGTATAATGCAAAGATCGCGTTATGCGATTCTGCAGCTATCTAAAGTAAGGGGCGTTGAATGTCCCATTTTTCAGTCGACTCATTTTAAGGAATTTGTTGTCAGTTTTGATCGAACCGGTAAGACGGTTGCGGAAATCAACAAAGCTCTATTGAGGCACAAAATATTCGGCGGGAAAGAACTGAAAAATGAATTTCCCGAGCTAGGGAATAGTGCACTTTACTGCGTCACTGAAGTCCACACCAAAGATGACATTGATAGGTTAACCGACGCACTGAAAGAGGTTGTGGAATAAGATGGACGGTAGACTCAAGAAACGATGTGCGGATGAAAGACCAAGACTAAGGCGGTTTCATCAAGCCAAGTGGGATGAATCAATAATTTTTGAATTGAGCAACGAAGGAGAGAGAGGCATCCTTATGCCAGAAGTTGAGGATGAGGTAATAAATGAGGTCGGAGATGTTCTGTCAACCATACCTGAAACTATCCGAAGGAAACAGCCGCCTCGATTGCCGGAACTTTCCCAACAACGAGTGTTGAGACATTACGTAAGACTATCACAAGAGACTTTGGGGACAGATCTGAACATTGATGTAGGACAGGGGACCTGTACAATGAAGTACAGCCCGAGGATCAACGAGCAATTAGCCAGATTGCCTCAGATGGCGGAGATCCATCCTTTACAAGATGAAGAAACTGTGCAGGGTATACTTGAGGTGATGTACAAGTTTGAACAGGTGCTCAAGGAGATTTCGGGGATGGACCAGTTTTCCCTCCAACCTGGTTCTGGTTCGGCGGCCATATATGCGAACGCCTCGATTATAAGAGCACACCATAAAACTAAGGGAGCAGCAGATCAGAGAGACGAGATCATTACAACAATATTCTCTCATCCTTCAAATGCAGCATGTGCTAAAACAGCAGGTTTTAAGATCATAACCCTGTATCCCGATCATGAGGGCTATCCTGATCTTGAGGCATTAAAAGCGGCTGTCTCAGAGCGTACGGCTGGGCTAATGGTGACAAACCCAGAGGACACAGGCATCTTCAATCCAAAAATCGAAGAATTCGTCAAGATTGTCCATGAGGCAGGAGGGTTGTGCTCCTATGACCAGGCAAACGCTAACGGGATACTAGGTATGACTAGGGCTAAAGAGGCTGGTTTTGATCTCTGTCACTTTAACTTGCATAAGACATTTTCAGCGCCCCACGCCTGCGGTGGACCCGCAGTCGGTGCCATTGGCACCACCAAAGAACTTGCCAAATTCCTGCCCGTTCCTGTTGTTGAATTTGATGGTAGCCGATATCATTTGAACTATGATAGGCCTGAGAGTATAGGAAAGGTAAGATCATTTTATGGCGTCGCACCCGCAGTCTTGAAAGCATATGCATGGGTGATGAGTCTTGGCGCAGAGGGTCTGAAAGAGGTCGCTGAGATCGCTGTCCTCAACAACAATTACCTGCTCAAGAAGATGCTGGAGATACCAGGAGTAAGTGCACCCTACGCTAAAGGCAAACGTCGGATTGAACAGGTCAGGTATAGTTGGGAGAAATTGACGAAAGACACGGGGGTTCATTCTGAGGAGATTGGACTCAGAGCTGCAGATTTCGGTGTCCATTACTGGACAAGTCACCACCCGTGGATAGTTCCGGAGCCTTGCACCCTTGAACCGACTGAATCCTATTCCAAGGCTGAACTCGATGAATACATTGAAATACTCAGGCATGTATCCAACGAGGCGCATAAGAACCCTGAGTTGGTTAGGAGCGCTCCTCACAACAGCACCATTCACAAAATCCACCACGCGCCATTGGACGATCCGTCGCAATGGGCAATAACGTGGAGGGCATATTGCAAGAAAGCACGAAAGGCACGTCCGAATGACTGTGTTAACTTTAATGTGCAGAGAGGTGAATTTGGATAGATGCCAGACTCTGTCGAGCCTAAATCTCATAGAATGTTGAAAGGCAAAGTCGCCCTTATCACTGGAGGCGCTTCAGGCATTGGGCGGGCGACAGCGTTGCTCTTTGCCCGAGAAGGCGCCGCAGTGTCAATTGTTGACGTGAACGAACCTGAGGGACGGGCCGTGGCTCAAAAGATCATCGACGATGGGGGACAGGCCATTTTTGTGCGCTGCGATGTGACCAAGGCGGCAGATTGCCAGTTAGCTGTGCGGCAAACCGTTGAAAAACTGGGTAAACTGAATATCCTCTTCAACAACGCAGGAATAATTCGGCGCGCGTCGGTATTGGAGACCAGTGAAGAGGAATGGGATCGGATAATGGCAACCAACGTCAAGTCGGTCTTTTTGCTTTCAAAATATGTTATTCCGATCATGGCTAAGGCGAGCGGGGGCGTGATCGTAAACACCGCATCGGGATGGGGGATGGTTGGTGGACCAAAAGCAGCCTCGTACTGTGCGTCAAAGGGAGCAGTAGTGCTGCTGACCAAAGCTATGGCCCTCGATCATGCTGCGCAGAATATTCGCGTCAACTGCATCTGCCCTGGTGACACAGACACACCTATGCTGCGCAGTGAAGCTAAACAGCTTGGCAAGCCCGAGGAACAGTTTCTGTTCGAATCAGCACGGCGCCCATTGGGAAGGATTGGTAAACCAGAAGAGATCGCTCAGGCAGCACTGTTCTTGGCCAGCGACGCATCGTCGTTCATCACCGGCACAGTGCTGGTAGTTGACGGCGGCGGGCTGGCTGGGTCAGGATAAGAAGTCAGCGTATGCACAATTTGAAAGGTAAAGTGATCACCAGCAAGAAAGCATTTAGTTGTTCTTGCCCGCTTAGTATCAACGACTTGAGTAGATCATGCGTATCATCTGCAGCATGAAATATCTAGTATAAAACTAGAAAATCCAGCGTTGCAAGCCCGATGTAGGCACGTATAACTTCGGGGCAAAAGCTTTGTAGAACGTCAGTTCTCGTTCCAGCACGATTCTAGCTGGTCTACGTCTCTTGAATAGGGAAATGTTTATTATCAAATTTTCTATATTTATTATTGATTACTTGGAAGGATCAGAAATGTCCCAGCCTGAGTCATGGGAGAATGTCTGCTGCCGTTGTGGCAGCGACGTCAAAGATATGGTTTACCCAGGCCGAAGAGCGTGCCATGTTACGTGCGGCATCTGCTTCTACCCCGACAACCCAAAATGCGCCTCATGCGAAATCGTTGGACACTGCCGGCTCGCTTTGGAGTATTTCAAACACCTGAAACCCAACGGCTTCAAGAAAGGATGCTATTTCAACGAACAAATAACCGGCGAGGAAACAATGTATCACCTACTAGAGTTTGTCAACGCACATCAGCGTCTTGCCAACGAGCTTGGCGAGAAACAGTATCTTGAAGAATTGAAGAGAAGCAACTACAACAGCCCATGCCTAAAAAAGTAGCCTTCACAATAGCAAGGACGTAGATGCCTACTCTCTCATATCATCTTCTCAAGAAGTTTGTTGATGGCTCCGCCTCTATAACCTGTTACTCCTTCTGAGGCGTAGCTTCGCTTCACCTTTCCCTTGAAGCCTTTACTTGGAGGATGAAGCCGGAAAACGGGCTTTATATTCGGCAGACTGTGAAACTCCATTTCACCTCTAACCAAGGCTTCCGCCAACTCATTCAGCGATTTCCTTCCGATTTCCTGCGCGTATTCATCAGTTAATTTCCTATTGCCTGCAAGTCGTCCACGCTTCGTCAGCAAAAGTGTCAAGGTTTCTTTTGAGATCTCGCCCCATGTTAGATAGTTTTGCGCCTTCTGTAGCATGCCCAAATATGCCGGTCTATCGTCTACGAGTGTGGCGTGGCAATTCCTTTGAAGACGCAGCATGTTCATTGTCTCTTTGATTTCTCTGTGAATGTCGCTAACTCCCCGAACCCGAATGACCACTAGACACTTGGACGTAGCTTGCGCCATGTCTTTACCTCACCCACTCCACAGGAGTCACCAGACTATACGTTTTTCTTAAAGCGTCGAACACGGCACAGGCAAAAGAAGGCACGGTTCGAGTAGAACCAAAGCTTCGCGTCCAAATATCACTCACGCCAGCCAACCCAAGGATAACCTTAGCCGCTTCACTCGCAACGATGCCCAATCCTCTAGGTCCAGGCACAAGCAGGATCTCGACGCCTCCACATTTGCCTCGAACCTGAAAAGGAAGCGAGTGAGGCTTACCGCATCCGCATTCCCAACTGCCGCACCCCCTGCGAACCAACGTTATGTTTAGACGTGCGTCCATTCCAGCCTTTTCAATAGCTGTGCGGACCTGTTTGGCTTTGCCCGAACCTAACCCTGCATAGCCATCTCGGTTACCTACGGCTACAATCGCCTTGAACTGCGATTTTTCACCAGCATCAGTCTG
>Ga0315308_1000234_pt1 | contig 30247 bp, 29 predicted proteins | sample TDP3_MG_FD_203078 | JGI IMG/M metagenome (GOLD analysis project Ga0315308, IMG submission 203078) | Freshwater sediment microbial communities from Lake Towuti, South Sulawesi, Indonesia - TDP3 | ecosystem: Environmental > Aquatic > Freshwater > Lake > Sediment | place: Indonesia: South Sulawesi... | reverse complement strand
GGCGGAGTCACCACTTTTCCATTTCTCCCCGCCATAACACAAGCCCCAGTTGCCTCACTAACGAAGCCTCTGTTGTCCAGAAATATCGCGCCATCAAGACCCAACCGGGTTGCTTCTCGCAGGGCCAGGGCAGAATTGGCGTAATTCGCCCAGCTCTTCGCCTGAGGAGGAAGGGCGTCAGAAGCGATGCGCCGCCACGTGCTAATCATGAACCTGCGACTCTTAGAAAACTGCGGGTTGTCTTTACCAAGAACGGTTTCGAATTTCCAGACTGGAATGACAACGTGAACCTCTTCCGCAGCTTCGGCTCTCGGCCAAATTCTGGGCTGAATATAGACGTTGGTGTCGAAACCATTAGCCCTAATAGTCTTCCTCGTAGCATCCAAAAGCTCCTCATCAGTGTAAGGTATCTTCATTCCGCAAACCGCTGCAGACCGCTTGAGGCGTTCAATGTGAGATTTCCACCGAAAAATGTTCAGTCTCCCCTTACCGTTAACATCATTCTCCACGTACGCCTTTATTCCCTCGAAAATGCCCAGATGAATAGGCTCCATAGCAGAGACAAGCGCCTTTCGAGTCTCAATGATCTCACCGTTCATCCAACAGAACTCCGCACCGTGAAACGCAGCGGACATAGACAGCCAGCCTCAAGCAAAACTTAAGCTCACAACCTTTGTATTATGAGTTTTGCGCACACTCATAGAAAGCGAACCAATCTCTAAGTTTGGAATGAGATTGTCTTCCGTCGCGCGTTTAAAGAGGTAGCCAGCATGTTGGAGGATTTAATGAAAGAAGCTGCTCGTTCGATAGTTGCCCGCTGCGCCGGTCTGAAGAAGGGATTTAATGTCGTAGTTATTTGCGGCAGACACAGCAGCGCTTTTGCAGAGGATTTGGTGCTGGAGTGTTACAGAGAACACGCTCATCCCTACTTGTGGGTGTTTGACGAAAATCTGCTCAAGAGAGCCCAAGCAGTTGCCGAAGATGCCGGGACCAAGCTTCCTAGTCATGTGCGTTCTCTTCTGGAAAGCTCCGACTTGACTATCTGGCTCACTCAGTTTGAGAATCCAAAGAGCGCGCTATCTGAACTTGGAGCCGCCGTTTGCTCTTATTGGGACCAAGTCGACGAAGTTTTGAAAGGCAAGCCTCTTCTCTCTGTGAACCTGCTATCAGCAAAATGCCTGAAAACCATGGACATAGACTATGAAGAGTTCCTCGTGACATTTGCGAATGCCGTGAACGTGGATTACAATATGGTGAAACAGGCTGGCTCAGCCATTCTTAAAAGCCTGCATAAAAAACGATTGATTAACATTACCACTCCAGATGGAACTGACTTGACTTTCAGCATTGAAGGCAGAAGAGTAGGCATGGAAGCCGGCACCTTGGAAGAATGCTTTTCAACCGGAAAAGAATGCAACGTAGAGATTCCCGCTGGAGAAGTGTACGTAGCTCCCGTAGAAAACTCAGCCCATGGAATGCTGGCAACCGATGAGGTCAGAGACTTCGGCGTTCAAAAGCTGAGCATGAAATTTCACGAAGGCAGAATAATGAGTTTTGAAGCCGAGAAGGGCAAGGCTTCGTTCAAGCGCTTGCTGGATGAAGCGCACGGGAACAAGGACCGAATAGCTGAATTTGGTGTAGGAATAAACCACGGCATGAAACCCATCGGCCTACGCATCTTCGACGAAAAAGCGCAAGGAACCGCACACGTCGCCATAGGCAACAACACACATTTGGGCGGAATCAACGAAGCATCGATACACATAGATTTCATACTACATAAGCCGACCATAAAGGCAAATAACGACTTGATCATGAAAGACGGCAAAGTCATCTAATAGGGTTAGGTGGTAGCATTGAAGAGATTCTGACTTTTTCTCACTGACGGACGTTTGCTGGTGAATTGGTGCTGAAATCCCTTCCCCGGCGCTAAACGTCATGATTACCAGTGTAGTTGTCCAAAGGCGCATCAGTAAGAAGAAATCCAAATAACACTGAAGGGCAATACCTATGTTTTTGGAGGGTCTTTATGAATGAACTGTTTGTTCAAACCACAGATGAGGTTGGTTATGATTTTATCGAGTTTGCGAAGGCTAACCGTTACGGAATCGAATTAACTTCCTTCGCGCTCCCTTGGACACTTGACGAAGACTGGGAATCTATACTCCAATCCTACAAACGAGCCTTGAAAGATTTTAGAAATGATGTTGCAATACACGGCGTCTTTATGGACATGATTACTGCTAGCAGAGACGGCAAAATAGTTCGTGTGGCAAGAGAACGGATAATTCACAACATCGATATCGCAAGGAAACTTGGGGCGAAAATTGCAACTTTCTGTTCATGCTTCAACCCATGCATCGCAACAGGTTCACCCAAATATGTGGATGGATACAAGCAGAGACAAATCAAGTTTTGGACCGAAATAGCAGAGCTAGCTGACGACAATCTCTTATTAGTCTTCGAAAATCTATGGGAACCACAACCCGAGCTTGTAAGAGAAGTGTTAGACGGCGTAAACCATGAAAACTTCAAGGCACTGCTCGACACTGGACACGCCAATGTCTTCTCTAAAGCGCCGATTGAACGATGGGTCGAAATCCTTGCAGAGCATTTGTCGTATATTCATTTGAACGACAACCACGGAGATTTCGACAGTAACCTCGCACCTGGAGAGGGAAGCATCAAATGGGACAACTTCTTCGGCGCACTGAAACACTATGGACCAAAACCTCGAATATGCCTTGAAGTTGAAGCTTACGATAATTACTCAAAGCTTGAGAACACAAAAAGAGCAATAGAATATCTCAAGCAGATGAAATTCTATCCCTTCTAAGTCGGAGCAGTTTCTCTCCTTACAAGTCAAAAAATCCGCCGAGAATTTTAAACCGAGATGTAAACCAATTCCTCGGCACTCTCTTTCTAAGAGGTTTTTGAGCGTCTTCAGGCAAAACGGAGCCCTACTTCATGGTCTTTTCCACATCGATACAAAAGACACGTAAATCAGAAAGCAACTCCACTGTCACAATTCGCATAAAAGATAAGTTTTGAAGTGGTTCCAAGTCGCGTCTGTGTCTGAATTGAGTCAACCTAAAGGCTAGCTAAATCCCCAACGTGTGATTTTTCTTGGAGCAATTCTCAGTATTCGTCTCTTCTCAGGATCCCTTGGGGCGAAGCTCGAGTCTGCCCATTTCCTGTACTGCGGATATTTTTGTATCAATAGCTTCCAACCATGCATAAACTCGTCCCTCTCTCCATCATAGGTCAGGATCTTGACATCGCCGTAAATCAGCAATCCGCATAGAACCTTCCATTCGCCGCTTGCTTCTAGATACCTATCAATCAGGAGTGACGTTTTGCTTCCCGCCCTTATGTTTCTCAATCTCTTGCTGCCGGAATGAAGCGTCGTATAAATGCTCTCTCCGTCAAAGACAAAGCAGACAGAAATAACGTGAGGCCACTTGTCGGCTGCGTTCACCGTAGCCATCCGAGCCACTCTTTCAGACAACAAGAGATCCGCTTCGTTCGCTGATAGCATTTGCATCCCTCTAGGAATCCAAGCGTACACATTTAAAATGTTGTGAAAAACGGACCTTGATAGTTCAAGTTCCTGAGTTGTTCAGCCTCAAGCAGTTCGGGCGGTTTTCAGAGTTTCCAAGAAATCATCTTCTCTGGCTCGATAACCACTAGAGTTCTCTGTACAATTGCCCTTGATGACATCAATTTTCGAAGAAACGATTCGGCGTCTTCTTTTGAGGGCAGGTATTTTGTCAGAATCTTCAAATAAGCACTAGATAGCACACCACTGTTTTCGACGATTCTGCCTTTTCCATGAATTAGCACGCATTTTATCTCTCCTGCCCCTTCTCCAACATTAACTCCAAAGCAAACACTTCCATCATTTCGTATATACCTCAAGCTCACGTTCTGCTTATGAACGAATACCACGTGCACCTTGCCTTCGAAAAAGCCATAATGTATCGGAATCAAATGAGGCTTCTTTTCGGGCGAAACAGTCGCCAACCAACCCGTCTTCTCATTAGCAAGAAGCTCACGAATTTCCACCTCATTCAAAGGTGTACCTACCTTTACCAATCCCACACCACCAACTGCTAGAACACGGTTTGGATTAAACTACATTTTGCTTCCACGCTTTTTTTCCAACAATAATGGCGAAACCAATGTGGCCCTGTGCTATCCGCTCTATTTTCGAATGCGGACGCACACATTCTTCGTCCGAGAAGAAAATAGTTTTAATCTCTCGGAGTCTGCTGTTCTCGAACATTTCGACATAGTCCTCAATCGCCACCGCTTGGAATATACACGCAAAGTCTTGACGAAATCGTTCAACTTGACTTTTCGTGAACGGTTTTCGTAATACGCAATCGGCTATGACAAGTCTTCCTTCACTCTTCAACACTCTCGCTATTTCCTTGATCAAATTTGACTTGTCTTTGATTAGAGATGTTGTTCTGTCGCTAAGAACAACATCGAAGTAGTTGGTTCTGAAAGGCAGTTTCTTTATTTTCGCTTCCGCAAGCTTGACCAGATTACCTACTTTATGGTTTTTGATGTTCTCCTCCGCGTCTGGGATTATTATTCTGTCAAGTTCCGCCAACACTACTTTGCCGTTATCACCTACAATCTTTGCAAGATAGACCGCCAAGTATCCGGGATTTATTCCTATCTCAAGGACCTTTTGCCCCACTGAAACGTTCGCTTCTCTCAGAAAGTCGTCCAGATACCGAGGTTTTTCAGAGGGAATATTCCTTTCCAATAATGTCTTGAAGGATTCATATTTCTTTAGCACAGCTTCTTTGTTAAAGAACGCTGACTCTGCTTCATCCAGAGGGCGGCAGCACCCTTCAACCATTGGAAGGTCCAACTCCACTCTGTCGAATGCTTAGTGTTTCGCCGTATTGTCTCCAGCATTCTCTGATCTTTGAAAACCCCTGTTTTACTGATACTTTGTTAACATTGCCTCTGAGTCTGGAATTCCTATCGATCCACTCATCGGCGTGTTTCTCAGAGCAGAAGAAGTTTACCAGAGGACAGCAAGTTTCGGCTGCAGGATATACTCGGGTTTTGGGGCTACAAATGGTTGCACTAGGATGAGACAGGAAAGTGATCTCTCCGCTTTTAATTTCAAAAGCTACTTCCTGTTTACATTCTTTACATTGAGATACTATCTTAGCATTCTTATTGAACATCACAGGCATTCCGAGAGCATCGACTGCACACATTGCGAAAAGCCTGGTTCCGTCTTCCAGAATAATCTGATGTTGCGTAGGTCTCAAAGAGAGCGGATAGACACTAATAATTTCTTGAGTCCCCTTTTTTCTTAACAGGAGATCTTTTTTCTCAAGTTCATCTAATGCATGGATAATTTCTTCTTCAGATCTATTAAGAGGCAACTGAAGCTCTTTTACAGTCGGAGACCTCGAATGTTTTACCACGAATCTAAGGATCTGCCTCAGAATTCGTATTTCCCTTGGTTTCAACTCGCATTCGCATTCCATCATGGTCTCATCTCGTGTAAGTACTCTTTGAGGGCTCTATCTTCCATAACACTTAAGTGGAGAGCTCTTTTAAATTTTCATCTAAAAGGAGCCCCCCCTGAGGTCATGTCTATTCGGGTGATAGATGACCCTGAGACGGTCAAGATTCTTGTGGATGAAACTCGAAACAAGATAATTTGCATGCTGGGAAGAGGCTCGATGTCATTAAGTGGGCTCGCACGAGCGCTAAATAAGACCCCTGCCACTATTTTCTATCACATCAAGAAGCTCATGTCAGTTGACCTAGTTAAATTGGAAAAGACAAAGATCGTAAACAACAATCTAGTTGAGAAATACTACTCGTTAGCCATTCCTTCTTCATGCCTGATTAGTTTAAGGGTACCGGAACCAGAGAGAGGCCTTGTCCCACCAAAGAGGTTAAGCAAAATCGATTGGAGAGCCCATAAGGTCTGCAGCGACATAGGTTGGGACGATGTGTTTACAACCTTAGAACTGAAAATGGAAGACAAGCGCAAACAGCAACTCGTAAACATTCTAAACACGATTTTTAAGAAAGCGATCTTCGAAGCGGGCGAAGCATTCAAAGAGGCTACACAGCAGGTTAATATAAGACTCTCTCCGCAGGACCAGAGAAAACTTCAAGGATTAGCACGCACAATGCCCATATTGATATTTTGTAAAATGATAGAAAAACCAGAAAATGTCGGCATATTAAAGAGCCTCCTCCAATCACTACCTCCTCTTCGATCAAATTACTGAACAGCAGTCGGTTTAAGTTCGGATTTTATGGAGTATAGGTCAGTCACGGCTTTGCTGCTAGACTGGTGTTGAAATTCCTTCCCCAGCGCCAAATGTCACGACTAGTATTTAAGGTCGCGATCTTTTACATTCAGAGATGCTCGCTTTTGATTTTGGGGAAGAACTTTCCTGTGTCCTGTTGATAACGAATATATGCGTTACTAAATCTCCTCGTTAAGAATTCTTCTTCTATGTTTGCCTGGCGAATTTCACTTGGAATCGTTAAAGGCGGTAGGAAGGCGATTAGGTTAAGAAGGGTTAAGAAAAATCCAGCGAATACGACGAAGTACCCAAGGTACTGGGGATGGCGTACATAGCGATAGGGACCCCAAACTGTAAGCTTATCATACTCTAAAGCGTTTAATCCCCAGAAAACAAGAATATATCCCAACACCATCATTAGAATACCAAATCCCTGTATCAGCGAGTCGAAGGGAAAACGAACCTGCAGAAATGAATCTGTCAAGATCGTTTGCCGACCAAACAAATCCAGAATTACGTAAAGAATCATCTCTGCATAGAACACCAGCGCAAAGACAGCCCCAAAAACAAGCAAGAACTCATTTGCAGCCGGCTCCGCTTCTTCGTGTATAGCTTCGGTCTTGCCGCCTCTGGATTTCTTTGATTCGTACACGAGTCTGCCAAAAGCCAAGGCCAAACTCAACGCTAGAAAAGATGCCACTACAATATCGGGTAACATACATCAGTAATAGCTTATCACTGATAAAAAGCCCAAGGGCATATGATTGATAGCTCCAGTCTGAGTTGAAGAAAAAACTGGCATTTGAACCTCCCTGCGGGCAGGGCGTAATGGTAACTTGGGAAAGGCTCAAACCATGGAAAAATAGAACGACCTCCAGACAAGGCCTGCTAGACACAAGCCCGTGTATATGAGAACTAGATCTTCCACGAACTAGTTATCTCTGGCCTGATAATTACCAGAGTTCTTTTCCCTATTTCGCCTGAGGCTACCAGTTTTTGAAGAAAGTTTTCGGCTTCCTTTATTGACGATAAGTATTTTGGAAGAATTTTCAGGTGCGCTTGTCTTAAAACGTCAACGTCATTGATTAATTCAGCCCTTCCACGAATAAGAACACACCTTATTTCGCCTTGTCTCCACTCAACATTTATTCCAAAGCACACTTTCGGGTTCTTTTCTATGTTTCTTACGCTCTTAGCCTTGTTGCTAACAAATATTATATGGACTTGACCATCAAAAACCCGAAATTTATCGGAATAACATGCGGTTGCCCCTTGGGTGAGACCGTTGCTAGCCAGCATATCTTCTCCTTCACAAGCAGCTCTTTAGCCTCTTCTTTTGTTAATGATATCCCCACCATAACCCGCCCTCATACCTCTCCATAAACGAATGTGCTTTACAAAACTAGCAAAATTGCGGGGCATGCAGCTTAACTAGCAAACTGATGACAAGTCTCCTCCCCGGCGCCATTTCTTTAAACGTTTCTTGAGGTCTTTTCGGAAGAAGAGTTTGTTTTTGGTCCTTATGGCCTTTCTGACAGTATATGCTCATGGCTCTCCTCGACCACAAAACCGAAAGTCTTATTATTGACTGACCAGTCAGTATGTTTTGTGAGTTTATTAGATGACGTACAATAACATTCTTAACGCGGCTGCGAGATGTTTCTCTAGAAACGGGTTCAATGAAACCACAATGGATGAGGTTGCAAAAGAGGCAAAAGTGAGCAAGGGAGCCCTCTATTGGCATTTCAAAAGCAAAGAAGAACTCTTCATCAAGTTAAAGCAACAGAACGTCGCAGAGGCTCTGCAAACACTCGAGAAGCGTTTTGCGTCTGCGAGAACTTTCGACTCTAAACTCGCGAGTGGTTACGACCTGTACTTTTCTTCTCTGACTCCCAATCAACGACCAGCCGCTAGATTAAACGTGGAATTCTGGACTGCCTCGCCAAAGATTCCCAAATTGAGCAAAGTGCTAAATGACCAATATGGCCGCGTTCAGGGCTTTCTCAAATCCACCATCGAAGAAGCTATGGCAAAAGGAGAGTTACGAAAGGAGATAGACTCCGAGTCTCTCTCAATTGTTCTGCTTGCCGCGCTGGACGGCTTAGAGTTACACTGGGCGATTCTTGAGAGGAATTTTGACTGGCAGAAGATCAGGACCACTCTCAGTGATGCTATAATGAAGGGACTAGAACCAAGGTAAGAAGATAAAGCAAATGAGACAGAACCTATCTCTCAAAGGTGAAAAACCCATCGTGAGCAGAGTTCCCTACACAGGAGACTTGAAAGCGTCGGTTGAGAGTTCGGTGTCGCTCATCGGCGGAATCAAGAGATTCATAGAGGAAGGCGACACCGTTCTTTTAAAGCCCAACTACAACACTGCCCATCCTTTTCCAGGGTCAAGCGATCCGCAGTTCATTAAGACCATCATAGAGTTGCTCTACGAAGCCGGCGCCAAAAGAGTCATCGTGGGAGAGAGAACGGCTTTTCTGAACAGCCTTGAAGTCTTGGAGAAAGCAGGCATCATAAAAACTGCCACGCAAGCGGGAGCAGAGATCGTCGTGTTCGGAAGCGACGGTTGGCGCGTAATATTTGATCGGAAGAATTGGCGGAAAGTTAAGGTTTCTAAGGGTCGTTGCCTGCGCAAAGTCACGATTGCCAAAGAAGCCCTAGAAGCAACGAAAATCGTTTACGCTCCTCTCATAAAAACCCATCACGCCGCTGACTTCACCGGAGCCATCAAGCTCTCAATGGGATTTGTCAAACCCTTTTTCGACCAAATCACATTTCATCTTCGACATCTTCGTGAGAAACTGGCAGAAATGTGTCTCGTCGTTAAGCCTGATCTCATAGTAATGGACGCAAGAAAGACATTCATTCAAGGCGGACCGGCAGAGGGCGAGCTGCGCGAGCCAAACCTGATATTAGCCTCTAACAATCAGGTGGCTATAGATGTCGAAGGCGTCAAAATACTTCAAGCCTATCCGGGTAATAGTCTAGAGGGCAGAAACGTGTGGGACTTGATGCAGATAAAACATGCAGTCGAGCTTGGACTAGGTCCTCACAACGAAGACGAATACAAGGTTACAACAGCCTGACAGCAAGTGTCTCTTCAAGTCGTTTTCAAAAAGAGCATGCCTATTCTGAAGTTGAGGAATGAGGACATTGGTGGCACAAGGTTCAGTTGAAGCTTCAAATCGATTTAGGCTTCTTATTTCCTGATTACTAGAAAAATCAAATTCTTTGGAGATCCATCTTCGTAATGGAGTTGACGAAATCTGTGGATTCGTTAACGATTCTTCTTGCTTTGTTATAGGTCAAATTTCTTGCTCTTAGAGCATCACTAAACATCTGAGAGAAGCTGAGAGGCTTGTCGTCCATTTCTCGAAGCGCTTCAAACACTAATGTTACTTCGTCATACTTCTGATGGTTTACTTCGAAAACTGCCCGTGCAAATTCCTCAAATTCATCTATCACTTTGTCCAGAAAATCGGAGTACAGGTGTCCAATCTTGTAGATAGGCAGGATCCTCCAGCTTAGCGCGCTGTGAAGTGGAATGTTTCTTGTCCAGTCCATCCATTCGGGAGCCACCTTTTCTTCCAGTTTTTTGTGGATCCACGGGTAACCATTTCTAAAGAGGCGTCTGACCAGTCTATCATATTCTCGAGAAATTTTCTCGTCCGCATCCATCAGCCTAAGGGCTTTCAGGAATCTTGACGACATACGTGGCCGATTGACCGCTTGAAACGAAGCCAGATATTTTGCGATCCGACGATGGTGACTAATCACATGACAGCTTTTCTCTACCGCTATCATACCCGCGCTCAAAACAGCCTGACGAGAATGTTCGACGGCAGAAGGAAAGTCATGTTCTTCTAATGAATAGTTTGCTTTCTCCAGAAATCGTTCAGCTTGGTCTTTGTGGACTTGGTTTCGTCTCAAGATCTCCTCACCTGAAAAATGAGCATTGTTTGTCTTTTTCACTTCTTCTGATAGTAGATTCATTGGGTCATACACGACTTTACATCCGAAAAGCGAACTAATGTATGGCTGGGCTTTTGCGTACTTAGCCGTGATGCACACTACATCTACGGGTGTTCCCTCCTGGTCGTCAAATTCCATGAAAAAATCCTTCTCAGCTTTCCTCAAAAGCACAACCAAATCAATATCAGAGCATTGCCATGGATCTCCTCTGGCCAACGACCCTAATACCCCGATTCCGATCACATCGCATCTAACTTTATACTTGTCTATCTCTTTGTTCAAAAGCAACTCTAAAGTTCGAAAATTCCTCATAACGATCAATAGAAACGTTGAACAGTAAATAGCTTATTCTTGAGCTTTACGCTAGGCGTGCTTAACTTCTGTCATGCTTCCAAAAGACATCCACACCGTCTTTTAGTACAAGACGATCATCGATCTGAAGAGTCGCTTTAGTCATTGAAGCCCACCAATGGATATTTCCTCGCGTTCTGTTTTTGCCTCCTTTGTCTTCGTTGCCCCCAATTCCGATGGTGACCCCACCCAACACCTTATCATCTTGTGTAAAACCGTGCTTCAAACCGGAATTGAGGCCTATCCCGAAAAATCCGAATTTGTCCACGTCACCTTGACCTGACTTTATGTAGTTCTTAAATGCATCAATACCTGTTTGTGCAGAGTATTTTACAACTTTTCCATGCTTGAACTCCAAGAACAATCCCTTAATCCTTTTGCCTCCTCGAACTGGAATCGGCGCGTCGAAGAGTAATTTTCCCTCTGCAGTATCCTCGTCCGGAGCGACTTCTACAAAGCCCGAAGGCAGAAACTTCACAGCACCCTCAGCCGCGTCTTCTTGGCTTACTATGCTGTCACCGATAACTGGTTTGCGTCCGGTCAGTTTGAACTTGAGATTCGTGCCAAGGGGGCTTTGTACGATTACCTCGCGCCCTTCCTGCACAAGGCTCGCGAGTCGAGCAGCTTTTTGCGCAATTTCTCTTTGGTTGGTTACGCATCCAGCGAGCATTACTTTCTTCCATTTCTCATAATCTAAGCCGAGAGCTCGCGCATGCTCTTCTGTAACCAAGCAATACTCGACTCCTAGTGTGCGGACAGAATGTTTTCTGACGATCTTCCGCCACTTCTCCAGATACTTGTTAGAGTCGAGATACCAGACATTGGCAAGTTCTCGCTTTTCTGGTGGAATCTTATCCCAATCGATGGGGCTTCGAGGACCCAGCATAAAGATGAACGCATTCGTTTTCTTTAACATAGCAGCCTGATGGGAAGGAAGAGTCTCTAAGAGTTTTTTGGGGGTTTCTAGAAGCGAATGCATCCAATAATTCTCTGTTTCGAGAGTGATGCATGGATAGGCTCCGCGTCGTCGGCAAGCAAAAGCAATCTCAGAGGCAAGATCGATCGTGTGGTCCCAGCTGTGAATCAAGACGTTTTCTCCATCTTTCACGTTCAAGCATACTTCCACCACCTGTCGTACAAGTTCAATGTTGTCTGGCATAAGCAATTGCCTCATGGCAAGAATCGAGCTTTTCATATAAATAAATCTTGAAGAAGGAAATTACTCCACTAATATGGATAATCTGCCAGGCGATTAGCGAGCTACTGCCACTGTTTCCTTATCCACTCCTCTACTCCGATTTCCTTCATCAACTGAAGTCGTGTAATCTTATCAGCTGTGAAGACGTTGCGGTGTTTGCTTTTCTCGCTCCAATTTGCTTCGCATGGAAACTCAGGGCATTCGAAACAGAAATCCAAGCCCTTTGCAGTGCAGCATGCCCGCACTGGGCAGCCGTCCCATCCACTTCCGCCTTTACAGTTGTATGCGCACGCACCTTTCGAGAGTATTTCGAGTCCTGTAAGGGTTTCCTTGGAGTTGCCGCCTTTGGAGTTGATCCACATTGCAACTTCAAAGTGGCTTTTGACTAGATTCAGTAATTGAGAAGCTGGTTTTCTCATGACATCAGTGTACCAGTGACATGTGCGACAGTATTCTCCACAGTAGCTGACTTCGTTCTTTCTTGCTTGTGCACTTTTATTGTCCATCAAGCTTCCTCTTCGCTATATTCCTTTTCGGTTGTCTAGACGTATAAAACGTTACTGAAGACGCGTCCGTTCTCTATTAAGGAAGGCAGCCCGAACTGAATATGCTAAGAATTTAAGCTTCAGTTCCAGAAACCTCATAGAGATTTATTAGTTCCAGAAGTCTCTTGCTTGTGTCAGGGTGTACCACGGTGACTTGCTACTTCAGGCATCTTCAAACGGTTTTCAAGAAAGCTGGAATCGAGGTTACAGGCGACAACAAGCGAGACGTTGACAAGGTCATTCACGGAATTGTCGGCGTCAAATACAAGAATTGCCCAGTTGCTTGGAGAGAAGTGAAGAAGAGAATAGCAGAAGATGAGAACGGCTTCGTTAATCAACTGAAACAAAGATGGAATAAGCAGCACTGAAACCAAAGCTTAGGTGTTGCAAGGAATGTAGGCTACTTCGTTCCTTGGTAGAGGAACGGTAGCCAACGTCTCTTATCTGGAGGAAGTTTTCCATGTTCTTCTCTGATTTTTGGAAAGAGCCATGCAGCGTCTTCCTTCTTTAAACCCATAATGGTCAGCGAATAAAGTTCAGACTTCTTCACTAGTTGATCTGAAACGTTGAGTCTCTTGTGAAGAACTGAAATGGCTTCTGCTCGGACTTTTCTCAGTCCAGAATTGTGTAGAACAGCAACAAGCTCAGATTTATCAACGTCTCTTATACCGGCCTTCTTACGAAGATTTGCCCAAAATCTGACTGGTGGTTTCTCATACTCCACGCAGACAACTTTTCCCTTAGGCTTGACAACCCGCGTCATCTCTCTTATAGATACTTCGCGATGGGAGAACCAAGGCAGACAAAAACAAGAAGTAACAGCATTAAAGTGATCGTCTCGAAAAGGCAAGCTGTGAGCGTCGCCGAGGATAAATTCAACATTGTCAAAACCTGTTGCTCTAGCCTTCTCTAATGCCTTTTTCAGCATAGACTTAGAAGCATCAATACCAATGACCCTCCCTTTGCGTCCAGCCCTCTTAGCCATGTCTAGAGCTACGACGCCTGTACCGGTTGCCACATCTAAAATAGCTCCTCCCGAACTAACCCTTGTTTCCTTGCTTATAGCCCTCAAAATAGGGCTATAATCGGGGACCTCCCAAACAGCATCATAAAAGGAAGCGACATTATCCCATATGTATGCTGAATGCATCATACGTGCCAACCGAGGTTTAATTCCGTCATCTTCTCGCTAAATACCTACTGCAATAGTGTGAGAACTTGGCGCCACGGAATAGGTTTACATCTTGGTTTGAATTCTCGGCGAAAGTTGTTGGTCTGAGGAAGCGAGAGAAATGAGAGTTCGAACGTCTCCCGGGCTACCAAACTCCAAAATCTAAATAATTAGTGATAAGTATAATCAAGCTGAGGTGGGTTTCTTATGAGTGAAAAGAGTCTGTTGGAGGAAAAGCAACCCAAGGTTGTGGAAGCCTTTAGGAAGTTGATGGAAGCGTCTCAAGCCGAGGGTGTTTTACAGGCTAAGGTTAAAGAGCTAATCGCTATGAGCGTGGGACTGGCAATAAACTGCCCAGACTGCGTTCAAGGACATACGGAACGTGCTATTAAAGCAGGAGCTACTCCAGAAGAAATAGCTGAAACTTTATCGGTAACCCTTTCATGCCTCGGTTGCCCAACCTTTCCAAGAGCCAAAATAATAGAGGAAGTGTTGAAAAAGTCAAGGAAATAGCAATCAAGGCGTGCTTTTTTCATTGGCGCCGGGAAAAGGATTTGAACCCGGATAATCTAACCGATATTTCCTTCTACTCAGGACTGGCGTCTTCGTTGATCCGAGTGAGAAATTTAAACGAGATAAGTCACGTATCCCGGGCTACCAAGCCGAATTCAATGCATGCATGCATACAAGCGGCTGTGGTTGGACTGCCGAGAAGTTGAAGTTGAAAACTCTAAGTGCGCACGCGCATTTTGATTTTGAGCTGTGAATAGAACATTGGGGTATTGTTTACCACAAGTCTTAAGTGTAAATCGAATTATGGTAGAATTGGGGAATTTCTTAATTCAAGATGGTTTAGAGGTTTTCCCTGTGCCGAGTGTAGGGCACGCTAAATATACCCAACTTATAGGAGAGAGAAATGAAAATGCTAAAATCGCTTCACAAGAAGCGCACGCTAATCGGGCTTTTCCTTTTTGCGATCTGCGTTCTCAGCCTCGCAGAGGTTCAGAATGTCAGCGCGTATAATGCCAAGGCTCATTCTGAGTCTGAGGCAGATTGGTGGGGTCTCGAAGGATTCAGTTGGGATGCTATCGAGCGAATTCAAGTTTACAACACCATAGTTGACTTAGCGACAACAGCTGAAGCGAACATTGTGCTTAGGATCTATATTTGGTTTGATGGATGGATCGATTGGCTTCCCCCCTACGACTTTACGCCACTGCGTCCCTACAGTCATGAAGTATCATCTAACCTTAAGGAAAACGCGCATTTTCAGCACTGTGCAAATTATAGCCAGTTAAAGCATGAGTGGAGCAGACTTGAGAACAAAACCTATAAAGCCGTAAAACTTGCCAACCAGACAAACGATGTTAGAGGGCTGCTGGCAATCATCGGCATGTCAACGCACACGGTGCAGGACTTTTATGCGCATTCCAACTGGGCGGATCTAACAGATGATGCAGCTGGATCTTGGGGTCGTAGAGACGCTACGTGGTTCGATGTGAACGACGAAGAAAAAGAAATGCTCGGGGATGCAGTGTATTCAGATCATAAAGATGCAGAGCATGATATCTCACACGATATGTTGAACAAAGATTATTTCGGGCGTGAACATTATGAGACGTCATATCGTGAGGCCTATTATGCCACCGTGCAATGGGTGGAACTGATAAAGTCTTGGGTTAAACCTGAATTGTGGGAGCAAGCCAAGGCCTTTACCAATGAAATCCCGGGTGATGATACATGTTTTCAGTTGATGCAGATTACTTGGTGGGCTGGGGCATGGACGTCAGACTACAGCGAAGATTACACTGAGCTTATGGATTTCTTTCTTGTGCACGGAGGCTGGATGCATGATGAATTGCCATGGCCTGAGATTTACTTTGGCACGTTCATGGACTACGCTCGCATAGTATATGACCAGACACCAGAAAACGTTGACCACGTAAGTGAATACAAGTTTATTCCAGAGGTAAGATGGCTGAGAGTAGAAACAATGTTGCTTCGAGATGTCAACGACAATGCGGATCTGTTGACGAATGCAGACATGTTTACGATAGTTGACGCTCAAGTTACTAATCATTATGAGGCTTACTGGGAAGACCAGGAAGTCCTGTACATTGATTGGGTTACCCTTGAACCCATACGATGGAACGTGGAAAGCGTGCCCATTAGATATTGGGTGTACGATGAAGATAACTGGGACGACTGGGAAATGTTTGATGTCTCACCGACAGATGAGCCATACTGGAGTGGTTCATTTCCGGTTTGCAGAGAAGGCTATAGCACATCTTACAACGAATATGTGGAGACGCAGGGTACCGGGGACGGTATGGTTGCTCGCGCAGAATTCTGGTTGATGACCTTCATGAAACAAAGGGTCAACATCGCTCCGAGCGTGACGATGGAGCTTTTTGACCAGCCTAATCCTGCGTTCATTCTGCCGGTCGTAGACACGCTAACGTTCCACGGCAGCTTTACTGACGTCAATGTGTTAGATTCGCATACAGCCACTTGGGATTTCGGCGATGGAACAGTTGCATCTGGCACTCTCACTGAGGGGAAGACTGGCCCAGAAGAGAACATTGGTTCAGAAGTAACAGGAGTGGTAACAGCAAGTCATGCATATTCCAATCCTGGAACCTACACGGTGACTTTGACTGTAACGGACGATGATGGCGGATTCGACACCGCAACAACGCAAGTTACGATAGCAAGTGCCGAAGAAGTGAACGATATCATTGACCAGTATACTCAGGATCTTGCAGACACTGCGTTCAAAAACAATCCAGCGCAAAGAAAGAAAGCATTCAGCAACATGTTCGCTGAGATCGCTGAAAAGATAGAGAATGAAGAATGGAATGATGCCATAAAAGATCTGACAAACAATATACGGGCAAAAGCTGACGGTTTCGTCGATGGAAACCCAAAAGACGACTGGATAATAGACCCGGTGGCGCAACAGGAAATTTGCATGATGATCGACGAATTAGTAGCCTATCTCAAGACATTCCTGTAGAAAAACACTCACGGACTGGATAAAGCCCGCACACCTTCTCCTTTTCTCTTTACATAAAGTGCGCGCTTTGTCATTCTTTCATAGCTTCTGCAACACTGTGAATTTTCTGCTGCGTCTTCATCAAATACTATTCACCTTTGCTATCAATTCTTAATCTCAGTTTTTATGACTTATGGAAGAATCTTACAACGCAACCCAAATATTGAAACAGATATACAGACCTGTTATCTTCATTAGTCCGAAGTGAGAAATTTAAACGAGATAAGTCACGTATCCCGGGCTACCATAAGATTTCCTTAAGACTTTCTTATGGTGAAAGAGGCAGATTTCCAGTCTTTGATATCAAAGCCAGATTTAAGAGCCAACCTGATAGAAGCCTCGTTGTCAGGGTTGATTGTTGATGATATCCTATTCATACCGATGCCTTTAGCATAATCCAAAAGCTTGCGAAGTAGAGCGATTCCGATTCCTCGTCTCCGAAACTCTCGTTGAACAACTATGTATTCGACCCATAACAGCATGCCCTGCATATCATTTACTGTTTGGCTTGTCACATAGCCGACAACTTTACAATCCTCTTCGGCAGCAAAGCTACTTCCAGTCTTTAGGTAGAAATCAAAGCCTGAGCGTGTAACCTGCTCCCTTTCTTGTCGCTCCTTTTGATACCGTTTGGGATTTTCATGCTTCAGAAATTCCAAGTATTCAGAAAACGCTTCTTCAAAGAGTCTCCTATAGGCATTATAGTCCCTTTCTTCGAGTTTCCTTATCAGCATCTATCGCACCAAACAGGGTTTTAATAGTATGTTATATTACTTTCTTATCCGGCAAATCGATATTTTAAATCGATGTTTGAACCTATCCTGGGGCTACCATAAAACTATGGACAGGTGGAGGTTTAGATTATCGATGAAAAGGCTTCTTCCTCTATGTTTGCGCATTCAGTTATTTTTTCATGTGTTTTGGAGATTATCTCCTTTGCGTTTTCAACTTGACTCGCTTTCAAGAGTGAACGGGCGATTTCAGACCACGCGTTAGCAGAGTTGTTGAGTCTTTCCCCGGCTTCTAGAAGGCGTTTATCAGAAATCAACTTGCCAGCTTCTTTGAGAAAGCGTGAGTATAATCTTCTGAAGTTTCCTCCACCCGTACCTGCTTCTTCCATGTCAATGTAGGTTAGAAGTAGAGTGAGCTTAAGCTGCTTAGAATCTAATAATTCTGGCCAGTTCAAGATGTCACCTGCCAGTTGCCTAATGCCTCTGATGCCGAGATTTCTCGTGGGCGGGCTCAGCATGTCTTTACATGTTTCCGTTAAGGCTTTCTTTACCGCTTGGCTTAATGGTTGTGTTTTGGCAGGCACGCTGATGTTAAACCATGTGTTCCTTGGAGGGAAAGGCTTATACCTGGAGTTTCTGGCATCAGCCAAGCTTTTGAGAGATATTGCTTGTAAGCCATTAAGACTGGTATCTGCGACGTAAGCTTCGCCTTTTTCTTCATCGTATCCTGCTAGAACTATCATGTGTGCCCCGAAATGGTTCCAAGGCTCTTTAGGTACATTCATGTAATCAACGTAATATATGTCAACAAAGACTGGCACTGGAGTATCTTTATCTAGTTTCTCCTTAATCGACGCCCAAGCTTTCTTCTCGCTGCTTGTGGTTTTTCGCTCAACACTAACCCCCAAAAATTTAGGCAACGTATTTGGAAACCTGCGAATTTTTCCGCCAATATGGAATGGAGGAATTGCAGATTTTTGCTTCCAGTAAATGAATCCAAAGGTACAATCTAAGCCAAAAACCATCTCTTCACTTAGCCTGAGCCCATGATATTCAAATACGTCTCTTATCGCTGAAGATTCACAATGCACACCGGGTCTATGAACGAAACTCTCTATAATCTTCCTCATCGTATGAACCTCATTTACTTCTCATACCCTTAAGTCGCGCTCTATCAAAATTTGAGGTTTATGCCACAGGTTATGGGCAACCTTTAGAAACTGCTCAAATTCCACTTGAAAGCGCAATCCGATAATTCAAACCCATATTTGAACCCGATCTTCTGCGCCATAAAACAAACTATCAATATCCTTCGACGTAGAAAACCGATAATTTAAACGTTAATCATGATATTTGGCGCCGGGTGTGGGATTTGAACCCACGCGGCCCTTACGGGCCACAGACTCACTATTGTTCCAGTTTCTGGTGACTCCAGGCTTGAGCTAGAGCTTGCGCCCTTTTCTGCTCCCTACCAGACTAGGAGAACCCGGCTTCTCATGCTCGATTTTACGAATGAACTGTGTAAGTGCTTTAAAGGTTTTGAGTTACCGATTAGCTTTCTGCCACATCTTCGGATAAACGCCCCGAGGCATCAACACCCGAGTGGTCTTGGCAATCAAGCCGCGATTCAACCTAACCATTTCCTCAGTCGTGACCAGCGCTCCAGCCAACGCCACCGCTTCGCCTTTCTGCGTCATGACCGCTACTGTGTCTCTTGGTTTGATGCTTGAGTCTATGGCTAAGACTCCAGGCGCCGCCAAGTTTGCTCCGTGACAGATGGCGTCAACTGCTGAGTCCCTTATGAATATTTTGGGCGTGGTTTCCAAGGCTTTTTCCATGGGTTGAATGAACTGCCTCAACGCAGTCTCGTCCTTGGTCTCTTGCCACAAGGCGTGATAATAGGAGATGTCGTGCAAGGTAACCAGGTTCGTGTCCTCTGTGAAGGGTCCAGACCTTGTCCGCCTCAACTCTTGCATGTGAGCACCTACGCCTAAGACCTCGCCCATATCGTAGCAGAGCTTCCGAATGTAGGTGCCCGCCTCGCAGCCCACTTGAAAGAGAACATTTCGATCGCTTGTCCCCAAATGCCTCAGATAATAGATTTTCCTTGTGCGCAGTCGCCGTTTGACAGAAGCGCGAACCGGTGGACGCTGATATATGACACCCGTGAACTCATCTAACAACGACTTGATTCTTCCCTCAGGTACGTCACCATGCAACCGCATAACACACACATACTCTTTACCAGACAAAAGCAAAGCCTGAACGACCTTAGTCGCTTCCTCCAGAGTTATCGGCAACACACCAGTGACCTTTGGATCAAGCGTCCCACCATGCCCCGCGTGCGAAAGGCCAATAATGCGCTTAACCCAAGCCGTAACCTCGTGGCTACCAGGACCCGACGGCTTGTCTAGGTTGATGACTCCAAACCTGATGTACTCTCTGATTGGGCGTTCAGACGGCTTACAGCCGTATCGTGGATCGGTTTTCTCCTCAGCCCTAACTATTAGAGTGCGTTTAACTTTCCAAGGCGCTGTGAGCTCAGACATTTCCAGGTTTCACTTTCGAGGCATGATTTAGCGTCGCGAAGGTAAAACATTTCCTTTCACCAGCCGAATAATATGAGACTGAGGCTGGAGCTGAAATGGCAAAAGCTACACCTTCACGTTTGAAGCCGTATTCCGAGAAGAAGATGAGCCTTGAAGACGCCCTAAACGCGCGCGAACTCAAATGTTGAGCTATCTAATGAGATAACCAGGCGGAAGGGTCTAGAAGGATTTACAGCTTGGTTCTTGGCGAGCACCACTCGAATGATGCACGTGTTCAAGAAAAGCAGGTATCCAATCAAGTACTCAGTGGACGGAGACCTTTATCACCTGACTCTCGACTTCAACTATAGATATACAGAAAAGAATGGAGGGCTGGGCCGAGAGGAACGAGCTGGTTTAGTGTTCTTGCTGTGGATTTCCTAAAGGAGGGACGAGGCCTAAATTAGCCTCAACACTAGGAGCTTCTCTATGAGGTTGATCTCTATCAGATAGATCGGCCTGTTGCGCCTTTCAATACGGAACGAAGAGTTGTCTTGCATGTCTCGACCACACACTCCATTTTCTGTTTTTGGGGGTGTCATAACGTATATAGGAAGACTTAATATAGCATTGTTTCAGCAACCGACACATTCAAAAAACCGAAATATCTCAAAAGATGGACATATCACTAAACGCCCATGGAGAACAAACTTAGAGCCCTTCAGGCTTCTGTGTTGTGCAAAAATAGTAGCGGCTGAGAGGGTGCGGTCAGTGTTGTGTCATGTTGAGGGAGCCAGTTCTTTTGCCCTTTCAGCCGCCTTAGTCACAGCCATAATCATTGATGCCTTGACGCCGTTCTTCTCTAGCTCTAGCAGTCCCTCAATTGTTGTTCCAGCGGGGGTAACAACCATGTCCTTCAGTTTGGCAGGATGCTCGCCGGTCTCAACCACCATCCTAGCAGCGCCTAAAGTTGTCTGCGCCGCCAACACTATCGATATGTCTTTGGGCAGGCCAAGTCTGACGCCTGCGTCAGCCAGAGCTTCAATTATGAGGTAGATGTAAGCTGGGCCACTGCCGACTAGACCAGTTGCTAGGTTCAGGTACTTCTCGTCCAACTGCTTGACAAGACCCAGTAGGCTCAGCATGTCCGTGGCCGTTTTCAGCTGTTCCTTGGTGACATTCTCAGACGGGCAAACAGTCACCATGCCTTCACGAACTTGAACAGCCATGTTGGGCATTATGCGAATAACAGGAGCATGTTTGGGCAGGTGCTTCCGATAGAAGTCAAGAGTCACGCCCGCAGCTATGGATGCAAGTATTTTTCCGGGCTTCAATGCTGATGCAATCGTTTCGAGGACCTTGCCTACGTCGCCTGGTTTAACCGCTATTACACTTATGTCTGCAAAGGCCACTGCTTTCTTGGGGTCAGTTAGGCATTCGACTTTGTATGTTCTGGTTATGTATTTGGCTCGGTCTTCAATGATCTCGTAGGCGCGAATTTGTTCAGGAGTGTACACACCCGACTTTAGCAGGCCCGCGATTATTCCTTCACCCATCTTGCCCGCACCTATGATGGCAACCTTAGGGGTCTTCTTGCCTTTACTCAATCATATCTCTCTCCAATTGCTCGCTTGATTGTGTGCCTCAAGGAATTAAGTTTTTCATCTTAGATGGGCCAGATGTTAAGGGGTCTTCTTTCGCAACCTATTTTTGTTTGATGATGGACACTTTATGGGCTGGCTGACCTCAATTGGTTAGACTAAGTGGAAAGAACGAGATTGATAGGTTCAGGAGTGTCGCTGAACAGCTTGCTCTGCGAGTGTCTCCTCTCAAAGGAGTGGCAGGCGTCATCTTCATTGGCGGCTTGGTGAGAGGCTTTGCTGACAGGTCTTCTGATGTGGACGTAACCGTGTTTCTAAGTGAGCCTGATGAAGACCTGAGGAGACATATCAGAAAAATCGGTGTAGATGAAAGCCGCAATTCCGGCTTGGACTTAGACCTTGAGATTCATGTGCTCTCGGATTTTTTCAAGCGAAAGTGGGATGAAATAAGCATGTGGGAGTTCGGGAGAGCTGAAATTGTGTTTGATCCGAAAGGAGCTGTCAGCAGGCTTCTTAGGAAGAAATTGCAAGTTTCTGAGGCGTTTTGGATAAGACGCATCGCGGTCTATGCAGAGTATCTCAAGTGGTATTGCTGTCCGCTGAGAGAAGAAGTACGCACCGTTGCGGAAACGTGGGTACACAGAGGCGATTTGTTTTCTGCACACTACTGTTTAAACTACTCTGTGGACTTGGTTATTCGATTGTTATTCGCTCTAAACAGAGAGTTTCTGCCAGCCCCGAAGTGGAGAGTGTTCTACTCCTATGGTCTAAAGCTGCTGCCAAAGAATTACAAAATGCTTCTCCAAGAAGCTATCATTGTTAGAAGCGTGTCTGTTGGCGATCTTAAGCGGCGAATGAAGGCAATCAGACTCTTGTGGCGTGAGATTGTTCATGGCATCGAAAAAGACGCGGGGCTCAACTTAGATCAACTTTCTAAGTTCTATGTGAAGGATGTGCTACGTCAGGCTTGACGAAATAAAGGATTGAGGCATTGATTGGAGCTTCTGCCGTTAGCCTACGCTCGGGTTGGCTGCATTATTGCGAATTGATCTCGCTCAGTTGATGAAGGCTCTTTCTTCGGTCTTCTCCCTGATGATTTTCACCACTTCTGGGAAATCGATGCCCAGAGACTTGACTTTCTCCAGCGTCGGGATTCCGTTTGAGTTCCATCCTCGCCTCTTGTAGACCGCGTCTTTCAATTTCTCGTATTCGGCCTCGCGGTACTCTCTCAAAGCCTTCATTTTCTCTTCGGTTGACTTGCCAGAGGGGTCATAGCCAAGTTTCTCTTTTAGCTGCTTGTCGTAGCGGTCTGCGCGGCTTTCATATTCGTCTTTGGTGACAGGTCCAACGGCTCGATAGGGTATGTCGTCGTGTTCACGCGTGCCGAAGCCCATTCTCAGGTTGAAGACTCGCTGGAAATTGTACACCTTTTCACTCATCAAAATTATGTCATCAACTGTAACCTTTTTGCCGGTTACCGCTGAGAAGAACTTCATATAATTCTCAACGTGACCCATTATCTTAGCTGGCTCTTTCGTCTGCTTGTTATCTAATGGTATAACATCGTTCCAAGGAAGTTTACATAAGCCGTTTAGACCAAACCAAGTGCGGAACATGGGGAACCAATGCAGGTTTTCTGCCTTCTGCTCAAACGTTGGCATCTCGTTGCGCACCATGTCCGAAAAGATCAACCAGGCCTCATCGTGTTGCGGTCCTTTTAAGGCCAAGCCGTAGCCGCCCTGTTGCGCCAACGATTCTTTGGTCACATATTCTGAGAACTCCAAGCCCTTTGCTTCCATGCCAATGTCCTGCATAGGCTTAGGATCAGCGCCGTATCTCTGAGCGAAAAGTTTCTTCATTCTCCTTATGCCTTGGCCCATTACAACGCCGAAGCCTTCACCCTTCGCCATTTGATGAACGAGTTCAAGGCCTGCGGCAGCACTGCCAAACCGTAGGTCGAGTCCACCTGTTACTTTTTTGTCTGTTAGACCCATCTCGTAGCATTCCATAGCGAAGGCCACAGCCGTCCCCACAGAAATTGTGTCCAAGCCGTAGATGTCGCAGTAGAAGTTCATTTCGATGACGTAGTCAGGGTCGAAAATCCCGCAGTTGCTGCCAAGTCCAGCTATAGTCTCATATTCTGGACCGTTGACAAAGACCTTCTCTCCTTTGTAAGGACCTGTTTTCAACTCGAAGTCTTTAACGCCGTGAGCGCACGCCAACGCGCAGCCCATCCAACAACCGTCAAAACCCTTGTGAAACTTCTTCCTGTAAACTTCTCTGCCTAGATTCTCGGCTTCCGAGTGGCTACCGAACCTAAAGTTGTTAACTGGCAAGAGGTCAAAGTCATTCATTATTAGTACAAGATGCGTTGTGCCGATTGACGCCATTTCATTCTGCTTTGGGTCAAGAGCTCTGATTTCCTGACTGTGAGCTTGACCTACCTGCTTAATCAATTCAGCATCAGCGGGGCCGTTAGCTTCCACTGAAATCTTGCCTGAATATTTGATTGCTATCGCCTTTATCTTCTTGTTACGCAGAACTGTGCCTATTCCGCCTCTTCCAGCCTGCTTAAATCTGTGCATCTTGCGACCAGCATCAAACCAAGAAGAGTTCAAGCATCCAAAGCGCGTGTGTTCTGCTCCTGGACCTGAGGAAACCACAGAAATGCACTGACCGTTTCCCTTAGCATACTTCTTGCTCATCCAGTCTGTAATCAGGTGAGTCTCTGAAGGAAGCGTGGAAGCGTCCTCGACAAGAACTTTACCTTCGTCTCCGTCAATTAGGATGACAACCTCGGACTTTGGCTTTCCTTGAACCTCAAGTGCGTCCCAACCAGCGAATTTCAAATATGGGCCAAAGTACCCGCCTACATTTGAGTCGACCACAGTGTCGGTCAATGGCGATATTGTAACTGCAATGCTCTTTCCGCTTCCGGGATAAGCAGGTGTTCCTCCCAGCGGCCCGCTTGCAATGCAGATTTCGTTTTCTGGATCATCCCACTTGACTATGCGATTCTTAGGTAGCGCGTTCCACAGTAGCCAGAGGTTGAAGCCGCGGCCGCCTGTGAAGGTTTCTTTCATTTTTTGTGAGACTGGTTTGCTGGTGATGGTCATGTTTGAGAGGTTTATGTGAAGGGTTCGATTGTTGTATCCTCTTTCAATTCTGGCTGTTTCATATTTGAACTCGGCTAGCGTCAATTCTTTCTCCCGTCCGAGACAGGATTGAAGACCATAACGATTACCGAGTATGCTAATAGGCTTTTTGGCGATTGCAAGAGGCCAAAAGCAAACATCAAATACTCAAAAGCAAGAGTATTTTGATGCTGGCGTGAGGTAGGTGCTGAAAATGAAGGGTTGGGCAGGCAGAATTTTGAGGGCCAACTTGACCAAGCGAAAAGCCGGAATACAGGAATTCGACTCTGAATTCGCGTGGAAGTGGCTTGGTGGAAGAGGCTTTGCCGCAAAAATCCTCTGGGATGAACTGAAGCCTGGAACAGATGCCTTTTCACCCGAGAATCGGGTGATATGTGCTATAGGTCCGTTGACGGGAGCATCTTTACCCAGCAGTGGAAAACTGCTTGTTGCTGCTAAGAGTCCGTTGACGGGTGGCTACGGAGACGGGAACTTGGGCACTTGGGCCTGTGTTCAGCTTAGGAAGGCAGGATACGACGCCATAGTTTTTGAAGGCCGGGCGGAGAAGCCAACCGTCGTCAAAATCGAAGACGACAAAACAGAGTTTTTGGCCGGTTCAGATTATTGGGGTAGAGGTTCTTTCGAAACTGAGAAAGACATTAAGAAGCAGTATGGCGATGTTACAGGCGTGGTTTCAATTGGCAAGGCTGGAGAAAACGGAGTTAAGTTTGCAAATGTGATCTCGCAGGAGGGCAGAGGCGGCGGCAGGCCCGGAATTGGCGCTGTAATGGGTTCAAAGAATCTGAAGGCGGTGGCGATTAAAGGAACCAAAGACTTGCCAGCTGCCGATTTGGCCGAACTCAAGAAGTTAGGCCTCGACGGCTACAAAGAGGTGTTAGCCAAACCCAACTACAGGTTTTGGAAGCGGCAGGGCACAATGTCCACGATTGAATGGAGTCAGGAAAACAGTGTTTTACCTACTTACAACTTTAAAGAGGGAGTGTTCGATCAGGCTGAAGGCATCGGCGGCTTCACGATGGAAAAACTCAAGATAGGCAATCGCGGATGCCCACAGTGCAACATGACCTGTGGCAACATCATAACAGACACAGACAACGAACCCGCTGAACTGGACTATGAAAATGTCACATTGTTGGGTTCCAATATTGGCTTAGGCGACTTGAAGAAAGTAGCTCACCTCAACCGCCTATGCGATAACTATGGTTTGGACACGATATCAACGGGAAACGCCATAGGATTCGCCATGGAAGCCTCAGAGAAGAAACTCATAAATGACAAGCTTGAGTGGGGAGACTTTGAAACCGCCAGGATGCTGACGGAAGAAATAGCTAGCAACAGCGGCAAGCTGGGGCAGCTTCTAGCTCAGGGCGTCCGTTCGGCTTCGGAAAAACTGGGCAAAGACTCGGCAAAATGGGCCATGCACGTGAAAGGTTTGGAGGTTTCAGCCTACGACTGTCACACGACTCCGGCTATGGCTTTAGCTTATGGAATCGCTCCTTCGGGAGCTCACCACAAAGACGCATGGATCATCTCTTGGGAAGTCCAGCATGGACGCGAAAGCTATGACGAGGCGAAAGTTGACAAGGTCATCGAGCTTCAGCGCGTAAGAGGCGGCATGTTTGAAAGTCTGACCACGTGTCGACTGCCATGGGTTGAAGTAGGCTTTGAACTGGATTGGTATCCACGCTTTATGAAAGCAGCCACAGGCATGACTGTGTCTTTTGATGACATTTACAAAATCGCTGACCGAATCTACGCTATCATCAGAGCGTTCTGGGTGCGAGAATTCGGAAAGCAATGGAGCAGTACTATGGACATGGTGCCAGAGAGATGGTACACCGAACCATTAACTAAAGGCCCCCTTAAAGGATCAAAACTTGACAAGGCAAAGTACGAGAGCATGCTGCAGTTGTACTACAAGAAGCGCGGCTGGGACAGCAGAGGCATACCCACAAAGTCTACTCTTTCAACGCTTGGCTTGACGGATGTGGCTCAAGAGCTCAGCAAGCATGTGCAGTTGACTGCTTGAGAAACAAACTCTTTCTTCTTTCTCTTTCTCACGCGCAGTTGATCTGAATGGCTCTGGCATTTTCGGAGCTCATTCACAGCAATGCTTAAGCACGTGCTTGACCAAATCGCACAGAAACACAGAGAAGACCACGCTTGTCTTTAGACGAAGCCATCAGCAGCCTATGGCAACTACTAATCCAATACAGTTACTTCGGAGTGTTCATAATCAGCTTCATCGGAACAGCCTCTATCATTATTCCGGTTCCCTACACGCTCTTTATTTTCGCGCTAAGCACTACACAAAACTGGGATCCTTGGCTTCTCATAATTGCGGGCGGTTTCGGGTCAGCGGCAGGCGAATTAACTGGATATGCCCTCGGATATTTCGGAAGGAGAATAATAAGCGAAGAACGTCAGCGAAAAATGACCTATTTGCTTAAGCTTTTTGATCGCTACGGACCGCTAGCTATATTCATATTCGCGTTGACTCCATTGCCTGACGACGTGTTGTTCATTCCGCTTGGGATTCTGAGATACAAGTTTTACAAGGCGTTCATACCTGCCCTTATAGGGAAGCTAGCCATGCTTGTCATCATAGTTTACCTCGGCCAACTATATGGTGGCGTCTTGCTGGCAATATTCGGCGAAAGAGGAAACCTTATCGGAATAACAATCACAACTGCAGTGCTCATCATCGTGATAGTTGGGCTGTACCGAATCGACTGGGAAAAGGTCTTGAAAAAATACGTGGGTGAAAGAGGCGAAAGCAAGACTTGAGGGTAATAGCAGACCTCCACATTCATAGCCGTTTCAGCAGAGCAACAAGCGAAAAAATGAATATCACCGAAATCACTCGGTTCGCACGGATAAAAGGCTTGAACCTCGTCGGCACAGGAGACTTTACTCACCCAAGATGGCTAGAAGAACTGGAGCAAGAACTCGTTGAAGTTCCAAACGCAGGCCTCTACAGACCAGTGAAAGACCCAGAATCACCTGTCCGCTACATGGTCACAACCGAAGTGGCCACGATTTTCTCCTATGGCAACGACATAAAGAAAATACACCATGTCATTTTGACCCCAAGTCTTGAAACTGCACTTCAAATAAGCGACCGCCTGAAAAACCGTGGCAACCTGTTCAGCGACGGCAGACCAATTCTAGACATGACTGCATCGCAACTCGTTGAAGAAGTGATGCAGATCAGCACGGAAAGCATGGTTATTCCAGCCCACGCTTGGACACCTTGGTTTAGCCTATTCGGAGCTTTCAGCGGCTTCGATCGCATTGAAGACTGCTATCAGGACGCTACTAAGCATATTTACGCACTTGAAACGGGCTTGTCCTCGGATCCGCCTATGAATTGGCGTCTGAGTAGCCTCGACAAATTCACTTTGGTCTCAAACAGCGACAGTCACAGCCACTGGCCTTGGCGAATCGGCAGGGAGGCCAACGTTTTCGAGCTCAATCAGTTGAACTATAACGAAGTCGTAGATGCCATACGCAAGAAAGACCCCAAACGCTTCAAATACACAATCGAGACCGACCCAGCCTATGGCAAATACCACTGGACGGGACACAGAAACTGCAAGGTTTCACTGCCCCCTCAAGAGGCTATCAGATTCGGCAATGTATGCCCCGTTTGCCGCCGGAAACTGACCAAAGGCGTCGAACAGCGTGTGGAAGAACTCGCCGACCGACCCGCAGGCTACAACCCTACAAACGCAATAGGATACAAGCATTTGCTACCTCTATCCGAAATCATCGCAACTGTTCTGGGTGCAAGCTATCCAAGCGTCCAGAAGGTGTGGGAGATCTACAACACGTTGATTCGCAGATTCGGCGATGAATACACCGTGCTCATAGATGCGCCCCAAGAACAGATGTCTGAAGCAGTTGAGCCAAGAGTTGCAGAGGCAATAGTGCGAGTCAGAGAGGAAAAGATCAAGGTTCAACCAGGATACGACGGTGTCTATGGTCAGATGATACTTTTCCCAGAAGAAGCAAGCAGTGAGACAGAGACGCAGATGAGACAGGAACTCGTAAAGCAGCGAAGCCTAGCTGACTTCATCTAAACGAGCTCAAGGACAACAGTTTTAAAAGCAGACGCACATCCCTATTTTCTTCCATGTTGAGTGATTGCAATGAGTTTTCGAAACATCGCGGAAGCAATACCTGCCGAAAAGCGGCAGACCGTTTCAAACAAGCTGTCAGATCTTATCTTGTCGTCAAAGAACGATGACAAAATGCCAAATGACTTGGCAAACACTTTATTGTACTTCTGGCAGCGGAACGTCTTGGCGGGCGAGCAGGGCTTGGCAACTCTACTAGAAGCAGCCACCTTGCTCGAATCAGAGAAAGTAATAGCCTCTCTTGCCGATCTTGGTCTGCCAGACGTGGCTGAGAGAGTAAAACAAACTACGACAAAGACCTAGCATTATGGAGGGACAATGGTTGGTCAAGTTTGGAATTGAATTCGTGCCCAAAGAATATTACTGGAAAATCATGTATTATGCCATTCAGGCTGAGCGAGGCGGTTTCTCCAACCTGTGGATAACTGACCACTTCAACAACCGCAACGTCTACGTCACGCTGACTGCCGCTGCATTATACACAAACAAAATAACGTTTGGCCCGGGCGTAACCAACCCGTACATGGTTAACCCTGTATTCACGGCGCAGGCGGTTGTCACATTAAACGAGTTAGCGCCTGGCAGAGTTGTTTTAGGCATGGGCGCCGGCGACAAAACCACACTAGACAGCGTGGGAGTTGAGATGGAGAAACCATTGACAGCTGTCGAAGAAGCCATCAGCATCATAAGAAAAATGATTGACGGCGAAGCAGTTGCCTGTCAAGGCGAGGTGTTCAGAGCGGCTGGCGCCAAGTTCCTCTTCAAACCCAGAGGAAGGATTCCTGTATACGTTGGTGCACAAGGGCCAAAGATGTTGGCGTTGGCTGGAAAAATCGGCGAAGGCGTCCTCATCAACGCGTGTCATCCAAAAGATGTGGAATACGCCGTTAGCTACGTTAAAGAGGGAGTGGCTGCTGCAGGCAAAAGATACGAAGATGTCGATGTCGCTGTGTACACATCGTTCTCTGTACACGAGGACATAAAGAAGGCTAACAAGGCAGCGGTGCCCGTGGTTTCGTTCATCGTCGCTGGAAGCCCGCCTCAAGTCTTAGAAAGGCATGGCATCGACGTGAACAAGGCCTTGGAGATTAAGGAAGCGCTTAAAGCAAACGACTGGGGGCGTGCCTTCGGCGGAGTTACACCAGAGATGATAAGCGCTTTTTCGGTGTGCGGCACGCCAGACATGTGCATTGAGCGCATCGCTGAACTGTTAAAGTCAGGTGTCTCTCAGTTCGTAGTGGGTTCTCCAATAGGCAGCAATGTAAGAGAGGCTATAAATCTCGTCAGCGAGAAAGTCATCCCCCACTTCAAAACATAAAACGTTGAATGCACTATTCAAAACAGAATTTGACTTCCTGAAATTCAGCTGCAAATTTCGCTACTTCTTCTTTGATCTTCTGAGGTCTTTCTCTAAGGTTTACCACTCTATCTATGAATTCTGCGATTTTTTGCATTTCTCTTTGCTTCATTCCTTTTCGAGTTGACTCGCACAC
>Ga0315308_1000233_pt1 | contig 30508 bp, 33 predicted proteins | sample TDP3_MG_FD_203078 | JGI IMG/M metagenome (GOLD analysis project Ga0315308, IMG submission 203078) | Freshwater sediment microbial communities from Lake Towuti, South Sulawesi, Indonesia - TDP3 | ecosystem: Environmental > Aquatic > Freshwater > Lake > Sediment | place: Indonesia: South Sulawesi... | reverse complement strand
AGTACCTCTTGTGATAGTCGATCCCGATTGCATACATCCGGTCCATTATGCACCTCCTGTGCTGGTCTCCTCGATCCTATCTGGATCCTTTTGGAAGTGCATTCGGCTTTCATGTTACCTATTTAATAGAGGAAACGCCAGCCAAGATTAATAGAGTATTGCCCCACCCCTCCATCGATATCGGCATCCTTATTTGTGAAATTTGAGCTAAAGATGCGTGCTTCAAGGAAGGCCTCCCCTATCCCCGCACCGACCTCTGCACCGATAAATGCCTGAATTCCAGGTGCCGAACCATGCTTTGTGACTTTAGGCCCCCCATCTCGCCAATAGTCCATTGAGGAGATGAAATATCCTGCGCCAGCTCCGGCATATGGGAGGATGGTTGAAGCAAACGGATATTTGCATCTTGCATTCAGTGTCACAGGAATCACCTGAAGGGTCCAGGAAAGAGGGATCCCATTGAAAGAGTCCTTTTTATCCTGGGAGTAGTATCCTCCCTCAAGTAACAGGGAGAGGGATCGACGAAGCATAGGGAGGACGAAACTCAGGTCTCCGCCAAAGAACATCGTTGATATGTAATCTGTGCCCACGATATATCCCAGCCGAATTCCCAGGCCGAAGTTTCTCTCCTTTTTCACCTCTTCTTCTACAGCAAATCTCTCAATATAACTCTTCTGGGGGCCAACTCCTTTAACGGCGGTATCTGACCCCATGGAGTGCCAGAGATCAAGCTCTTTATCAGAGACGATCTCCCTGTCAGGAAAATGGACAGCCGCTCCCCCGGGACACGGATAAGGAAAATATAGGATATAAGTGTGCTTTCCCGAAGGGACGGAGATCTCTATGATATTTGCCTCTGAAGGAGACAGGGAGCCAGCGTGGAGAAAACTCGCTGCAAAAGACTCTTGAGGGACGATCCGGAACCTCTTGATAGGATGATTGTCAATATACAGGACGAAGTTCACAGGAGCGAGGGTATCTTTGTTCCCTGTTACTATGACCTTCCTTACATCGGCTTTCAATGTCCCCGGCCCATAAACGGCGACCTTAAGGGAATATTTCTCAGGGATGAAAAAATATCCTTTCTCTATCCCTCGCTCGAGCAGGGAGATGGTTTGAAAAGGAGAAAGGAGCGCAATCGCATTTGTCGGTTGGGACTGCCCGATAACTACACAAAAAATAAGGACTGAAAAGCTCACAACCTCTATTATAACCCCATATTATATTAGAGTGCACCCTCATGTCGCATCATGCCCGCGACGCGCAAGTAACTTCAGGGCCGCCTGATTTTTTATTACGATCCTGTTCCTGACTATCTCTATATGGCCCCTATTGATAAAGCCAGCAAGGGCTAACAAGACAAAGCTCGGGGTTGTCCCGGTAAGGTGAGCAATGCTATGCACGCTCAGTTTAATACCCAATAAAAGACCGCCTTTCGATTCTTTCCCGAATAGCCTGGCAAAATCCAGAAGAAGCGAGGCAATCCGCTCTGGGATATCCGTATATAGAAGGAGCCAGATATTATTTTCAAGCCTCCTCCGTTTGAGTATACCTGTATAAGAACTGAAGGAGCGTCCCTGTGCTTCTTTCATAAAAAATCTCTGAAAGTCCGGTTTAGAGAGCACCCAAATTTCCACATCATCCAGCGCTTCCAGAAAAAAGGGAAAGACATGTCCACCAGGATCGGGAATCTTGCCAAAGATCTCTCCACGGACGATCTCCACAGATGCACCCTCATTGTTCTCATCTAAAAGCCTCATATACCGCATCCTGCCCGAATTCAGGAGATATACAGAAAGAGCAGGAGCATTAGGAAGGGAAAAGATCTGCTTCTGTTGATACCTGTCGATCCTTGAGGCCCTGGAAACCTTATGCAAAGACTCCTTGTCCAGGCCGGAAAGGAGGTCAATCCCTTTTATAAACCAGAATGAGTTCCTCATGCCTGTCTTCCCAAATATTATAATGCTCTGTTATAAGTTGACAAGAGAACAGTCTCATCCTATGCTCGGGAATATGAAATACAAAGAGGCAGGCGTTGACATCGGTGCGGCAAACAAATTTGTTGACGCCATTACACCACTGGCTAAATCCACCTCCAGAAAGGGGGTTCTATGGGATATAGGAGGGTTCGGGGCCCCTTTCGCAATTGGCCGGGTAAACTACAAGGATCCTGTGCTTGTCTCTTCCACTGATGGAGTCGGAACAAAGCTCAAAATCGCTTTCATGATGAATAAACACGACACCGTGGGCATTGACCTTGTTGCCATGAATGTGAACGACATCGCGGTGCAGGGTGCGGAGCCTCTATTTTTTCTCGACTACATAGCTACAGCCAAGCTAAATATGCAGGTCTGCATTGACATAGTGAAGGGAGTAGCCGAAGGATGCAGGAGCGCGGGGTGCGCCCTCATCGGAGGAGAAACTGCACAGATGCCTTCTCTCTATAAAAGGGGAGAATACGACCTCGCAGGATTCACTGTGGGGCTTGTGGAGAGAGAAAAAATTATTGACGGCAGCACCATCAAATTGGGCAATAGTATCATTGGAGTTGCAAGCTCCGGCCTTCACTCCAATGGCTATTCACTTGTCAGGAAGATCTTCTTCAACAAATTGAAGTTGAATGTCTCTGACTATATTAACGAATTGGGATGCACCCTTGGAGAGGAGCTTATCAAACCAACAAGGATTTATGTAAAGAGCATACTGAATATCATTAAGGAATTCGGCGTTAGAGGAATGGCCCACATTACAGGCGGAGGTATTTTAGAAAATCTTCCCAGGATTCTGCCGAGGGCCTGCCAGGCCGTGATCAAGAAGGGAAGCTGGAAAGTCCCTCCCATATTTTCTCTCATTGCAAAGAAGGGAAAGGTTCCTGAGGAGGAGATGTTTCATACATTCAACATGGGTCTGGGCTTGATCATCATTATTCCTTCCCAGGAAACCGAAGGCGTTGTAGAGCGTCTAAAGGGCCTGGGAGAGGAGGCATGTGTCATAGGAGAGATCGTCCCGAGAAATGAGGACGAAGTCTCCATTCGATTTATTGGAGACGAGCATGTCATGCGCCGGGGGCATCAAACTAAAACAGGCTTGGCTGGCAGCACCCCATAATGGAGGCAACGACAAGGATGGGCAAGGTAAACCTCGGGGTCCTTGTTTCGGGAAGCGGAACTAATCTTCAGGCAATAATTGATGCAATAGAGCAGAAACGGATAAATGCGCAGATCCAGGTCGTTATAAGCAATGTCCACGATGCCTACGCTCTGACAAGGGCAAAGAAGCACGGCATCAAGACCGAGATCCTTCCTCATGGAGACTTCTCGAGCAGGGATGAATACGACACAGCATTGGTGAAGCTCCTAAAAAAATACAATGTTGAGCTCGTTATCCTTGCAGGATTTATGAGGATTTTAAGCCCGCTGTTCATCAAGGCATTCCACATGAGGATCATGAACATCCATCCCGCACTTCTACCCTCATTCCCGGGACTCCATGGCCAAAAAAGGGCCTTGGAGCATGGGGTGAAATTCTCAGGATGCACGGTCCATTTTGCCGATGAGGGCACGGACACAGGTCCCATTATCATTCAGGCCGTGGTCCCTGTCTATGACGATGATACGGAAGAAACACTCAGAACCAGGATCCTAAAGGAAGAACATCGCATTTATCCACAGGCCATCCAGCTCTTCGCTGAGGGACGGCTGAAGGTAATTGGGCGGCGTGTAGTGGTAACCGGTGGGACTAAGGCTCCGGATACACCATTATGCAATCCTCCCATCACCACCGATTAAACTTCTCCAATATCTTATTAACCCTTTTATGACTATAATAGTCAGCTCTTGTCTTTTGGGAGTCCCCTGCCTAAGATCCCCCTCACCAGGGAAAATCGGTCACCCTCTCCCCTTGCAATGCTTCGCGGCAAGTGGGCCCAGCCCCCTCCGGCAGGGGTCTGCATTCTCTAAATCATTATTAAACCCGCTATGACGATAATAGTCAGTGCTTGTCTTCTGGGAGTCCCCTGCCGGTATGATGGGAAACATAAAAAAAACACCCGTGTCATCTCATATCTCAAAGGTAAAGAGGTCCTGCCTATCTGCCCAGAAGTCCTCGCTGGACTCAAGATGCCTCGCCAGCCCGCAAAATTACACGGAGGGGACGGCTTTGATGTCCTCTCCAGAAAGGCCCGTGTTATCAATGGAGATCGCAAGGATCTCACAGCTCTTTTCATAAAGGGGGCTTCAAAGGCCGTGAAAATGGCCATAAGAGTCCGCTCCTCCAGGGCGCTCCTAAAGGAAAGGAGCCCTTCGTGCGGACTAAGGCCAGTGACAGGAATCTTCGCCGCCCTCCTGAAAAGGGAAGGATTCACAGTAATCAGCGAAGAAGACATTTGAAAAAATTATGGAAGCAATCAGCCAGTTAGGAAAGTCTAATCAATTCGGTTTTCAGATACCGCTGCAGACCTCGCAGTTTGGATCTCTTCGAATTTTCACCTCAAAGAACTTCATCTCCAAATAATCTAAACACAAAAGCCTTCCCTTGAGGAGCCTACCGATTCCCGCAAGAAATTTTAAGGCCTCCATCGCCTGAATAATCCCTGTTATCCCCGGGGTCGCTCCAAGGACAGGGAAGACCTCCTTGGGAGGCGAGTCCTTAAATATGCATGCAAGGCATGGTGTTTCCGGTGGATTGATGAATGTAACCCTTCCGTCCAATCCCCATATGCTCCCATGCACCATTGGTATTCTCTTTCTAACCGAGAAATCATTCAGGATAAATCTCGTTGGAAAATTATCCATACAGTCAATGACCAGGTCTGAATCCCCAATTAGATCGTCAACATTTTCCTCTTTGATCTTTTCAACAATTGGCTCAACATTTATATCCGGATTCAATCTCATAAGGGTCAATTTGGCTGATTCTGCCTTTTTCATTCCAAGCCTTGAATCGTCGTGCAAAAATTGTCTGTTTAGATTGGAAATCTCAATGGAATCAAAATCACAAATCCTTATTGTCCCTACGCCTGCAACTGCAAGGTTAAATGAAACAGGGCTGCCCAACCCCCCTGCGCCTGCAATGAATACCCTGGAAGATTTTATTTTTCTCTGGGCATCATCACCCCATCCAGGGATCAACATCTGTCTTGTATATCGCTGCTTGTCTTTTTCAGTTAGTTCAACCATGACCCTGCAGACGATTCTATTCAACAACATCCTGCTCTATCGGCTCCACCTTGACGCCTTTCCTGCGGAACCACTGGAGCGCTCTCTCCACCTCTGACCTTTTCCCCTCAAGCTCCAGGGCAACAAGCCCTATCTTGTCTGAGATACTGGCGCTCCTGATATTTGTGATAACCTTGAACTTCCTGCCAACCCTGTATATGAGTGGTTCCTTAACAAGACGCGGAGGATAAGTAAGATAGACCTTTCTCTTCTCCCTCTTTCCCTCAGGAGCTCCACCTGCGACTGCAGGGATTATTGAGACTTCATCACCGTCCTTAAGGGCGGTGTCTGTGCTCTGAAGGAAGCGTATGTCTTCGTTATTGACATAAATGTTCACAAACCTCCTCACTTTTCCATTGTCCTCACAAATCCTCTCCTTGATCCCGGGATACTCCTTCTCCAGATTGTCAATCAGTTCAATCACCGTTGAGCCTGCAACCTTGACCTCTGAAGCCCCCCCGGTTAATTTCCTCAATGGCTGTGGTATCCTCACATTAACCATAGTGTTCCTCCTTTCTTCACACTTTGATTACAATATCCTCTTCATAAAACTTCCTGTTTTCTTCATCAAAAATCCACGATCGGGCAGACACTTCATCTCCTCCGAGCACAGAAAGAATAAGATAAGAGTAATTAGCCCATGCCATCTCGCTGTCAAACTGTGAAGGACTTGCAGGATGATCCGGGTGGGAATGAAAAAATCCCAGGATCTCTCTCCCTTCTTTATTTGCTTGTTTTTCTATAAGAAGAAATTCCTTGGGATCGATCTCAAAACGGTCCCTCGATCGAGAAGTATTTATATTCGTTGTCCTATGGAGGGCCTGAACGCGCTTCTCTCCATCGGCCTCCAGTGTGCCCAGAAGAAATCCACACCCCTCGTTTGGATATGCCTCCTTGCCCATCTGAAATAGCTCCTCCATCATGTTCCGGGAAATAATAAGCATGATGGCTTCATCCCCAGACTCTTGTGGAAAGATATTTCTCCCCTCCATCAGGAAATATGACTACAATCACCCCTGACGGGAGCCTCTCGGCAACTTGAAGCGCTGCAAACATTACTCCCCCTGCTGACTGCCCAACAAAGAGGCCCTCTTCCCGGGCGAGGCGGCGCACCATCTCGTAGGCTGCCTCAGTGCTAACCTGGATTTTTCCATCTAATGCCTTTTCGTTATAGATCTGGGGAACAATCGAGGTAGCCATATGCTTCAGTCCTTCGAGGCCGTGCATGGGGCAATCCGGCTCAACGGCAATAACCTGGATATTTTTATTATATTCCTTAAGCCTTCTCCCAACGCCCATTACCGTCCCGCCAGTTCCTATACCAGCAAGAAAATGTGTTACCCGATGCCCGCTTTGTTCCAGGATTTCCGGTCCGGTGGTCTCGTAATGTGCATTGACATTTACGGAATTGTTATACTGGTCTGGCCTAAAATACCTCCTGCCGTCTTCCTTATATAAGTTTTGGGCCATCCTGATAGCCCCATCTGATCCCTCCAGGGGATCGGTATAGATTACGGATGCTCCATATGCCTTGATGATCTTCTTCCTCTCCTCGCTGACATTTCTCGGAATGCACAGTTCGACTTTGAATCCAAGGATTGAGCCGATCATTGCGAGGGAGATACCCATATTACCCGAGGTTGCCTCTAGGATGGCCCTGCTGTTGGTGAGCCTCCCCGTCATGATGCCATCACGGATCATCCAGAATGCCGGGCGGTCCTTGACGGAGCCCCCGGGGTTAAATCCCTCCAACTTCGCGTAGATCTCCACTCCGGGGATGTGCTTTGCGATCTCCCTGATCCTGACCATAGGTGTCCTTCCAATTGAATCAAGAATTGTCCCCTTGCCAATGTCCTGATCAGTGATGGTATGGGAAAGGACAGAACGGGCACTCATCGCTTTACCTTTCTCTCAGACTCGATTAGGGCCTCAAACTCAGAGAAACGACTGCTGATAATTTTAGGGGACCCAATTATACCGTTTATTGCCTCCTGTGTCTTGAGCCCATTCCCCGTAATAGAAAGGACGGTTGTCTCATCCCCTTTGATCCTTCCTTCCTTCAAAAGCTTCTTCAATACACCAAGGGTGACACCTCCTGCTGTCTCAGTGAAGATCCCTTCGGTTTTCGCAAGAAGGACAATAGACTCCTGTATATCCTCATCGGACACATCATCTGCCCATCCTCCGCTCTCCCTGATCGTCCTGATCGCATAGAAACCGTCTGCCGGATTACCTATAGCGAGTGATTTGGCGATTGTGTTGGGTTTCACCGGCCTGAAGAGATCTGTCCCCTCCTTCACTGCGTTCACAATGGGGGCACAGCCGGTGGCCTGAGCTCCGTGAACACGGGGGGTCCCTTCATGCACAAGTCCGAGGTCTTTCATCTCTTTGAAAGACTTCCATATCTTTGTGATCAGAGAGCCCCCGGCCATTGGAACGACAATGTGATCGGGCAGTCTCCAGTCAAGCTGCTCAACAATTTCATATCCGAAAGTTTTGGAGCCCTCTGCATAGTAGGGCCTCATATTTATATTCACAAATGCCCACCCGTATTTGCCGGCAATTTCGCTGCAAAGCCTATTGACCTCGTCATAATTGCCCCTGATCCCGATGAGGTTGGCGCCATAGACCAATGTTCCCATGATCTTGGCCTGTTCCAGGTCAAATGGAATAAAGATATAGCTCTTCATTCCGCTGGAGGCAGCGTTGGCCGCCAAAGAATTCGCAAGATTTCCTGTGGATGCGCAAGCAGCCACCGTAAATCCGAACTCTCGCGCCTTGGAGAGGGCTACAGCAACAACCCTGTCTTTGAATGAGAGAGAAGGATAATTGACCGCATCGTTCTTAATATAGAGATGCTTCATGCCAAGTTCATGAGCCAAACGGTCTGCCTTTACAAGCGGAGTGTATCCCACCTGAGACCCTACCGTTGGTTCTCCATCCAAAGGAAGGAGCTCCTTATACCTCCACATGTTCGGAGCACGGCTGAGGATCGTTTTTCTGCTCAGAGCCTTTTTAATAAGATGGTAGTTATAGACAACCTCAAGGGGTCCGAAACAGAATTCACACACATGAAGCGGCTCCTTGGGATATTCCCTACTGCACTCCCTGCATTTCAATCCCTTTACATAGCCCATTTTTCTCAACTCGCCTCAAGAAATTCCTGACTGATTCCCAGCCTCTTACCTCTCGCACAGAGATCTGCAATGGAGATTGTATCAAAAAACTCCGAGATCTTTTGTCCGAGCTCCTTCCATACCGATGTTGTCACGCACCTTCCAGCCATAATGCACCTCTGTCTCCCTTTACTATCACCCACGCAGAATACAAGCTCAATAGGACCCTCAACCGCCCGTATGATGTTTCCGAGTGTTATTTCCCCGGGCTGTTTTGCCAATGTGTAGCCACCACGGGGCCCCCTGCGCGCCTTCAGCAATCCCGCCGTCTTCAGGCGACGGAAGATCTGTTCAAGATACCTTGGAGAAATCTGCTGTCTCCTGGCTATCTCCTTAACTTGTGTTGGCCCGCCCATGTTGTAATATGCAATATCAAATAAGGCCCTAACACTATACTGAATCTTCGTATTTACTCTCATTATTTCCTCCTGAAATAGTCAGGATTACATTATAGAAAATCCTACTATTATTGTCAAGTATTTTCTGGCCTTATGACATGTGGGCAGGCAAACCCTCTTACCCCTTAAATCATTCCGAAAAGAACTCTATGAAATTTTCCTTGTTTGCGGAAGCGTCGGCCATGCCGAGCTTTATAAGCTCCCCTGCATAGTCCCCGTCAAAAAGAAGATAGCTCAGAAGATCACCCTCACCCCTGGGTCTCCCCGGGAGAGCCAAACTTTTAAGAAGCCATGTCACAATGCCCCTGAGTCTCATGGCTGTCCTCCCTTTTCTGGCATGTCGTGCCGCAATTGCACCAATATCCTCAGATGGGCGAATGTAGAGCTCTTTTACCTTTCTATAAGGGGCACCGCGAATGGGAACGATGAAGGAATTAATCCTCTGCAAAAAGTCCGCTCCGTATGCCTTCTCCCCTCCTTCAATCAGGGTATTGAATAGGCGAAGACGATCCAGGTCATAATCCGTGCGGTCAAGGAGAAGGGCGTTAAAAACCTTTCCCAGAAGGAACAGGGGGTTTGAATATGCAATTTGGCCGGTCGGAACTTTTTTGGTAGGCGTAAAACCAACTCGATGGACTCGTTCAGGGGGAACATGTCTGAGTCCCACCACGATCACCCTGTCTGCTCCAAGGCGCAGGGCCGGGCTTAATGGAGTATTCTGCCTCAGGCTTCCGTCGCAGTAATAGGACTTTCCGATTCTTACCGAAGGAAATAAAAGGGGAATAGCGGCAGATGCGAGGGCGTGGCCAGGTCCAATCGTGGCCATGCAAGGAACCACATAGTAATCCCTTGCCCACTGAGGAAATGATTTCTCAGCGGTCTGGAAGAATACAACAGTATCTCCCGAAGAAATATCTGTGCTGGATACGCTCAAGGCATGTATATTCCCTGCGTGGAAATTTTTTCCAATGTTCTTCCAGGGGATCTTTGTTATGACAAGCTTCTCCATCGGGGCCGTATTCAGAAATCCTCCCAGAGTCCGGGGGAGCTTCTTCCCATGTGCCCATCCTGTTATAAAGGGTTTTCTCCTGAGAAGGCGCCACGGAATAACAAGAAGGTCACGAATACCAAGCTCATACATCTCGTCCAGAACAAGCCGCTGCCAAATATCGCCGAGCATCCTTCCTTGATTTTCCGGTTCATGGAGTGTAGAAGCGATAAAACATGCGTTAATTGCCCCAACGCTTGTCCCGCAGATAATGTCAAGGCGCGGCTGAAATCCGAGCGCTGATGGGAGTTCCTCCCTTATATATCTGAGGATTCCGACCTCATAGGCCCCTCTGGCTCCTCCGCCTGAGAGAACAAGGGCTGTTCTCCTCCTTTCCATCACTCTTAAACGAGTATCAGAGGGACGGGGAAAATTCAAGTTGACGCCCGTGATCAACGATGTTACCGTGTGAATTATGACTGTTATTGAAGCTGTCAGAAAGAGAAGAAGCATAAGGGCGTTTCAGGAGAAGGAGATTTCCCAGGAGGCAATAGACCGGCTTGTTGAGGCTATTCTCTGGGCACCAAGCGCTGGAAACCTTCAGTCCAGGTTTTTCTATTTTGTCTTCGAGAAGAAGACGAAGGAGAGCCTGGCCAGGGCCGCCCTGGAGCAATTCTTTATCGCTGAGGCCCCATTGGCCATAGTAGCCTGCTGCGATTTAAGTATTGAAGGCCACTACGGAAGAAGAGGAAAGGATCTCTATACATGCCAGGATGTTGCTGCAAGCATCCAGAACCTCATGCTCGTGGCACATGAGATGGGCCTGGGAAGCGTGTGGGTTGGAGCAATAGATGAAAAAATGGTGGCTGAGGCCATCAATATGCCGCAGCACCTAAGGCCTGTTGCCATTGTTCCGGTGGGGTATCCGGCAGAAACACCCTCCCCTCCACCGAGGGTATCCAAAAAAGACGCTGTCAAGTTCATCCGATAAAACACATATTGATCTATTTCTTTATAATGGAATATACTGACCTTGATGAAGGTCTACCTTAATAAGCTGGATGATAAGTCTGTGCTGACCTTAATAGGTGACCTGACTTTTGAGGCTGAGGAGAAGGTCATGCTCGCTGTGGGGTCTGCCCTGAAATCGTCGTCAAGCCTCTACATTGATCTATCAGCAGTAGAATATTTGAACAGCGGGGGCATTGCTGTCCTCATTGGAATAGCACAGGAGGCCTTGAAATACCATTGCCCGGTTACAATCCTCGATCCTAACCAGCACCATCTGAAAATTTTCAAAATGGTCGGTTTGACAAAGTTTGTCAGTGTCGAAGCACGGACACCATCAAAGATATCCCCGCATCCGGAGAGACGCTCATCAATGCGCAGGAATGTGAGCACACCAGTTGCTGTTTCAGTTGAGGTGTCTCAGGGAACGCAACGGTGGAGCTGCGTCTCGCGTGACATCAGCCTCACTGGTATTTTCCTTCTTACAGACAAGATGGTTGATGTGGGTAAGACGGTCAAAATGGAATTCTCAATGCCCGAAGATATAACTCCCCTTAAGCTTCAGGGAACCGTTGCCAGAACACAGGTTGGAAATATCGGCTTTCCCGCCGGCATAGGAATTAAATTCGGAAGCCTGTCACCCGATATGCGTGAAGCCATTAAAAGGTATGTTGAGGCGTTAGGGAAAATAATCCCTTAGTAATTCATACTGCCCTACTTCTCCCCTGATTTTTCCCTGATGATCTTCCTGAGGGTCTCCCTATCCTCCTCTGTGGGCTCCTCTTCAATGGGTTCAAAGGCATTGGGTTTAGTAGCATGGGGTTTAGTTGCATTTTTGCGGTAAAGGAGCTCTTTCCCAGTGCGAATGGCCTTTTTTTCCGCATCCCTTGCCGTCTCTTTAACCTCCTGAAAACCAGGCACTTCCTTCATCTCGATCTCCACCCTTTTACCCTTCATCTTAAAGGTGAAAAAAAATACAGCCCCTCCCAGCAGAAGTGCAAGGAATATCAAACGCATCAATGTCTTCATCTCAGGACCTCATCCCGATGCTTTTCTCCACATAGTCGTTGATCACTTTTCTTGTGGCCTGGTCCAGCCCTTCGAACTGGATTCCCATGCCCTTCTTTCCACTGCGTCCTTTACCTGTCCACACCACCATCCCCTTTGTCTTTACTGGAACAGAGATCTCAGGGATATGAAACTCAAGGTCTGTTTTGGTCCCTTGTGGAAGAAGCCGGTCTGTCTCAATAAACATTCCCCCGCAGCCCAGGTTAGAGGCGTAGTCCGTGAGAAAGAGGTCAAGGTTTTCATATTTAACAAGAATATTCACATGCGCCCTGGGATGCTTCCTGAAAGGAATCCTCAGGGAAACACCGACCGTCTTAAACAACTCCTCATGTGATACAGGTTTCATAAGGACATTATCCGCGCCGGCATCCAAGTATCTCTTCCTCTCACTCTTCTTCTCCGCCACCATAGCAACAGGAATACTTTTCAAGGCCGCATTCCTCTTAATTCTCCTGAGGCACCCTACTTCGTTCATGCCGGAGCTACGGATGTTCAGAATGATGATATCCGGCCTCTCGCGCACCGCCATATCCAGCGCATCACGGAAGTTCCCTGCCGTCATAATCCTGAAGCCCTCCCTCTCAAAAAATGTCCTATCAGGCTTCGGGAAAAGACTCTCATCGTCCACAAGAAGGATCTTCTTCTCCATTTCTCTATCCTTTATTGTATTATTAGACAAACCTATCATAACACAGCTTGGCGAGTTTGGAGATATTTTTTTCATTAAGGGAGGTCAGAACCTCATGATAGATGTCTTTCACGGATCTCCCTGTTCGCCGAGCCAGATGCCTCATATCCTCATATTCAGGGGATACCATATACCCGGATGGACACCTTGAGATCTTCATTCCGATGCTCCCCCTTTTTAACCTCATTTTCACACGCTTTCTCTCAAGTGTATATCTGCCCACCCTGAACCAGCGAAGCCCGATGGTTGTGGACTGTGAAAATATCACCCGTGCAAGCCTGTCCCTATCTGCCTCCCTTGCCAGGACAGTGAGCAAAATTCCAGGCCTTCCCTTCTTCATCTGAACGGGGGTAAGATAAACATCCAGGGCACCCTCATTGAAAAGCGCCTCCATCAAAGGTTCATAGAGCTGAGGGTTCATGTCGTCAATATTCGTCTCCAGGATAAACGCTGTGTCTTCCCCATGCTCTTTTTTCCCAAGGACACACCTCAAAAGGTTGGGATGCTCATAGTTGCAGGCTCCAGCGCCGTACCCTATGCCCTCCACAGACATGGCAGGGATCTCCCCAAACCCCTCTGCGGTTCCCTTGAGGATAGCGATGCCTGTGGGTGTCACCTGCTCCCGGAGATCCTCTTTTCCGCTCCTGCCCGCAACGATTGGAACCCCCTTCATGAGCTCTGCTGTGGCAGGTGCAGGAAGAGGAAGCAACCCCGCCCTTGAGTTCACCCATCCCCGGGACCATGGAATTGGTGACGCCCTGATCGTTTGAACTCCGAGCATATCAATTCCTGCACAAGACCCCACAATATCGGCAATGGAATCCACCCCGCCAACTTCGTGAAATTCTACCCGCATCAAGGGAACAGCGTGAACACGGGATTCCGCCTTTGCAAGCTCTTTGAAGACCGCCAAGCTCATGTCTTTAACTCTGCGTGGCAGAGAACTCCTGCGAATCATCCGTGCGATCATTGAATATGTTCTATCCTCCTGAAGCTCTTTTTTAACAAAGACAGCTACCCTTGTTCCTCTTATTCCTCCCCTGAGAACCCTCTCTGACTCAATCCTGTATCCTCTCAGAGGAAGCGCTTTAAGACTCTTCGTTACCTCCTTGAGTGGAACCCCAAGGTCCACAAGAGCCCCCAGAACCATGTCACCACTTATCCCCGAGAAACAATCGAAGTAGAGAGTCCTCATGCCCTATAACATGTTGATAAGACTGGCAGCGCACGCAGCTCCGAAGCCATTGTCAATGTTTACAACGGCCACACCTGGGGCACAGGAATTTAGCATTGAAAGCAGTGCAGAGAACCCTCCAAGGGATGAACCATAACCAACGCTTGTCGGGACAGCAATGATGGGCCTGGGCACAAGGCCGCCAACTACGCTGGCAAGTGCGCCCTCCATCCCTGCTACAACGATAATGACCCGGGCTGACAGCAATCTTTCCCTCTCCATGAGTACCCTGTGGATCCCCGCCACGCCCACATCGTAGAGCGTCTCCACATCGTTTCCCATCATTTCCGCAGTGATACGAGCCTCCTCTGCAACATTCAAATCGGATGTTCCGGCACTGACTATGAGGATCTTTCCCTTGCCCTTTCTCATCACATGAGATGTCCTAAGAAGGAGAGTTCTGGACAAAGGATGGTAACTGACGCCATGAACCGCACGCTTCACCTTCATTCCTTTTGTCTTATCAACGCGGGTAACAAGGACAGTGGACTTATGGCCTTTCATCTTCTTAATGATCCTGATGATGTGCTCTGCCGATTTATCCTGTCCGAAGATCACCTCTGGGAATCCCATCCGCAGTCCCCGGTGTGTATCCAGGGTGGCTATTCCTATGTTCTCATAGGGGAGGGATCTCAGCTTCTCCAGAGCCTTCTCTATAGTGATCCTTCTTGATCTGACCCCTGTCAGGAGTTCCCTAATCCTCTCATACATCACTGTAGTTTAACCCTCCCTTTCACCCTGAAGTGCTCATAACCCCTGAATGTAGCACTATAAGGCCGTCCATCCAGTGTTATCTCTATACCCTGAACGGAGGAATCCATAACCCCGATCTCGGTCACCCGCGTTCCCCCTTTGGTCATTGTTAGGTTCTTTCTGACATCCTTTTTTGAAGCAGTGAAAATTATCTCGTAATCCTCTCCTCCGGACAGAGCCAGGCCTATCGGATCTTTCCTCAATGAGGGCGCAAGTGAGCACAGCGCCCTGGACAGCGGGAGCCTTTCTGCAAAAACCCGTGCGCCCAAACGACTCTCCTCTACAATATGCCCAAGGTCCGAGAGAAGACCGTCGCTTGCATCTATCATTGCCGAGGCGATCTTTCGGGATGCCAGAGCCCTTCCTTCTCTGAGCCTTGGTGTAGGATTAAGGTGTCTGAGAGCAAGGGTTTTCTCCATGCCTGTGAGCGTTGCGAGAGATGGATCTCCTGCCTTCTTCGCTATCTCCTGTCCAAGAGCCGAGTCCCCCAGGGTTCCAGTCACGAAAATACTGTCTCCATCCCTGGCTCCGCACCGCTGAACAATTACCTTTGCCTCCCCAAGAATTGTTAGAGAAACAAAGATTCCATCCCGTGAGGACGAAATATTACCTCCTATTATAAGGACTCCCTGCTCCGAGCTTATGCTTTTCACACCGTGGAGAAATTCTTTGAAGAAATCCCCTGAGAGACCTCCGGGAAATGCAAGGGAGAGAAGTGCAAACCTGGCTATGCCTCCCATGGCGGCAATGTCGCTAAGATTCACCGCAACCGCCTTTCGTCCGAGGTAATAAGGAGAAGTATACGATAGGTCAAAATGAACTCCTTCAACGAGGCTGTCTGTGGTTGCAAGAAGCTTTTTCCATTTGTTCTGCTGGAGCACGGCGGCATCATCACCCATCCCGACAAGAACGCCTCTCCTCTTCCCAGGGAACTTCCTCCTCACTATATCAAGAAGAGCCCACTCTCCAATCTCATCTAAATGCATCTCCACTGAAATTCAGAGCCTTTCCGCATCCCTCCTTCCCTGAAACAAAGCAAAGGCCGCTTTCTTTCCACCGAATACTTCCTTGATGACATCATCCATGTGCTTTGCGAATACAAATTTTAAAGTGCGTTTAACATATGGCGGGACTTCCTCCAGATCCTTCTTGTTCCCCTCAGGAAGCAGAACCTTATTCATTTTACCCCTTAGAGCCCCCAGGGCCTTTTCCTTTATCCCACCCACCTGAAGAACCCTTCCCCTCAGGGTAATTTCACCGGTCATTGCGACATCCCTCCCCACGGGTGTCTTTTTCAGCGCCGATAAAAGGGCAACAGCCATGGTCACCCCTGCTGACGGACCGTCTTTTGGTATTGCTCCCGCAGGAACATGAATATGGATGTCGTTTTTTTCAAAAAAGTTCGGATCTATGTTGAAATCGGCAGCCCGTGAGCGCGCATAACTGAGTGCTGCATGGGCGGACTCTTTCATGACATCCCCGAGCTGCCCCGTAAGGGTAAGCCTCCCCTTCCCCTTCATTATTGTCGCCTCAACATGGAGGATCTCGCCTCCGAATTGGGTCCAGGCCAGTCCTGTAGCTACACCAGGTTCCTGTAATTTCTGCTCCGCCTCGGGAAAATACTTCGGCGGCCCCAACCAGCGGTGAAGATTGGACTTTTTGACAGTGAACTTCTTTCCCCGTTTCTCTGCAATCTGCCTTGCTACCCTTCGACAAATTGTAGAGATCTCCCTCTCGAGGTTCCTCAACCCTGCTTCCCGGGTGTACTGCGAGATGATAAACTTGAGTGCCTCCTCCGTGATTATCAGATTATGTTTCTTCAGGCCGTTTTCCCCAAGCTGCTTCGGGATCAGAAATTGCTCGGCTATCCGCAGCTTCTCCACATCTGTATATCCGGAAAGATGAATCTCCTCCATCCTGTCCTTCAGGGCCGAAGGAATAGGGTCTGTCAAATTTGCTGTTGTGATAAACATCACATTGGATAGGTCAAAGGGAACGCCGAGGTAGTGGTCGCTGAAGGAATGGTTCTGCTCGGGATCCAGAACCTCAAGCAGTGCCGCAGAGGGATCGCCCCTGAAATCCATCCCAATCTTGTCGATCTCATCCATCATGTATATCGGATTGTTTGTTCCGGCCTGCTTGATCCCCTGTATGATCCGTCCTGGAAGGGCTCCTATGTAGGTTCTCCTATGGCCGCGGATCTCTGCCTCGTCCCTGACACCGCCGAGTGATATCCGGATAAATTTCCTGCCCAGAGCCCTCGCGATGCTCTTGCCAAGAGAGGTTTTCCCGACCCCGGGGGGGCCGACAAAACAGAGTATGGGACCCTTCATCTTCTTTTTAAGTTTTCTGACAGAAAGGAACTCGAGGATCCTTTCCTTGACCTTCTCAAGGTCGTAGTGGTCCTCGTCAAGGACATTTTTTGCCTTCCTGATTTCAAGTGTATCCTTTGTAGAAACACTCCAGGGAAGCTCAATAAGCCAATCGAGATATGTCCTTATCACAGAGGACTCAGCTGCATCAGGATGCATGAATTCCAGCCTGCCAAGCTGTTTTATGGCCTCTCGTTCCACTTCTGAAGGCATTTTGGCCTTTGTGATCTTCTCCCTTATCTCGTTGAGCTCCTTGGTTTTCTCATCCACATCTCCGAGCTCAGACTGGATAGCACGGAGCTGCTCCCTCAAATAGTATTCCCTCTGAGTCTTCCCTATCTCCTCCTTTGCCTGAGATTGGATCTTCGCCTGGACAGTCAGAACCTCTATTTCCCTGGAAAGAAACTCATGGACTTTCTTCAGACGGACTATCGGATCCACCATTTCCAGAATTTGCTGTGACTCCTCTACCTTGAGCCCAAGGTTTGATGCCACAAGATCGGCAAGACGCCCAGGTTCCGTCACATTCTCCAGGATCATCATTAGATCGGCAGGAAGCATTTTCCCCATGGATATTATCCTCTCCATCAGCTCCCTGACCGTCCTCATTAATGCCTCCATCTCAAGGGTAGGAGTAGGAATGGAAGGCTCAACAATCTCCTGACTTTTGACATAATAGGTAGGAGCATGCTGGACATATTCTAATATTCTTGCCTTGGTTAGGCCCTGGATGAGAATTTTGGCGCGGCCGTCCGGAAGCTTGAGCATCCTCATAATCATAGCCACTGTTCCAACGGAGTAGATCTCTTCGGGCTTTGGGTCCTCAGTGTTCACATCTTTCTGGGCGCACAGGAGTATCAGCCGATCCCTTGAAAGGGAGTCGTCAATTGCCTTGATGCTCATATCCCTTCCGACAAAAAGCGGCAGGATCATGGATGGGAATATTACTACATCCCGGACAGGCAGTAGCGGGATAGTCTCGGGAACCTCAATTTTCTCTTCTTTTTTCTCCTCCATGCCCTTATAGTCTCCGTATTTTATTCTTCATCGTGAGCAACTATTTCTTTTATGTCAAACTTCCTTATCTTCTCCCTCCTGTCCTCAACCTTTGTAAGAACAATAGTCAGGACGCCTTTTTTCATTTCTGCTGTCACCTTTTTTGTATCACATGGTTTGGGGATCTCCACGACTCTCCTGAAGCGCCCTGAGCTCCTTTCCACACAAAGAAAAGTTGCTTTTCCCGCGGGATCTTCTTCCCTCTTGATGCCCTCCAGGATCACCTTATCATGTGAAACAAGACCTTCTAAGTCGGAGGCACTGACACCGGGCAGCTCAATCTCCATAACTATGCTATCGGCAGTTTCAAAGACATCTGCCCTGGGATAAAAATCGAGGCTTTTCGTTTTTGGAACCACTATGTTGCGGAAAAATTCGGCAAAAAGCTTCTCTACCTCTACCTGGAATGACATGAACCTTTCAAGTTGTGTCTTTATATGCGTGGCCATTTTTTTTAATTCTACACCACAATCCTCTCAGACGCCAAGAAACAGCGCCTTCTCATGATCAATCGCCCGACCCAATCTGCCTTTGGAATGGCCCTTCCGTCGGTATCGGGTGCGTCCGCCCGGCCTCAATCTCCTCGATATGTCTTCCCTCTATTCGATAGAGCCCCAGGGATTTATCCACTTCTCCAGAGGCCCCGAAGGAGGTGAGGCCTGTTACACCCTTATAGTTACGGAGTACGGAAAGCTTTTGCCTCAAATCTTCACGCGTTGAGACACCCCCTGACCTGACAACAGACATTATGATATTCACGGAATCATATGCAAGGGCAGAAAGTATGTCAGGATCTTCAGAAAACTCCTTCCTGAAATCCTCTACAAAAGCCCTGACCTCCGGCCGCTTGCTGTCCTTAAAGAAACCATCCACAAAGACTGCTCCATCCACATACCTTCCGCCGAGTTCCAGAAGCTTGGGTGAATTCCATCCATGTGAACCAAGGAGCTGAACACCCACCACATCGTAATAGGCAAGCTGGGGGGCGATGAGGACAACCTTGTCATAATAATCAGGGATTACAAGCGCCTCAAAATCCACCATTGGAGGGGGCTCCCACTGCTCTTTCATAAGTTTCTGGAGCTTCGCCGCCTCACCCCTTTCCTTCAACGCTTCTATCTCCTCCTTCCTTTGTTTCATCCACTCTTTTTTTTCCTCATCCCTTAAATCAAGATAATAGAGACCAACGAGCTTTTTGATCTGCTCCCCGAAGTCTGTCTGGTATGTTTCATACCCCTCTGCTCCCTTCACTTCCCCGCCCCGCGCCTGCACCTCTTCAATAACAGCCCTCATTAGCTCCTCGCCATATGGGTCTCGAGGATAGAGGATAGCAAAAGTTCTGAGTCCGAGGCTGTCCATGGCATATCCCACGAGTGCCCTGGCCTGCTGGGAAGGAAGGACACTGTTGCGAAGGATGTTTTCCCCGATCTGGGTGAGGCCCTCCTTCTGGCTCAGGGAGATCATAGGGACCCCCAGGTCTTGAGCCCTGAAAGCAGCCGCCTCTGAAGTCACACTGAGAAGAGGGCCTACGATTGCCTGCACCCCCTCATCGAACACAAGCTCCTCTACAGCCTCCCCTGCCAAAGAGGGAACCCCTTTGGAATCACGGATCACGAGTTCAATCGGATCCTTTTGCCCAGGGTCAAAAACCCGTGCAGCAAGCTCTATGCCTTTCAGGGCTTTTTCCCCAAATGCCCCGAATTTTCCGGACAAAGGAAGGACGACGCCTAACGAATTTCTTTTTACAATCCCCCGCCTTTCAATTCTGCTCAGCATGACCTTGGCTTTCGGCGCAAGCTCGTGGGAACTGTAAGTGCTCAGAAACTCTTTGAACCATTTCCCTGCCTGTTCATATTTCCGTGCGTCAAGATATCTAAGAGAAAGTTGAAAGGTTGCAATGTCCCCAGGAAAAGCCCCCTTGTTCTCATCTGAGATTTTTTCAAGCTCTTCATCGGTAAGCTTCGTGAGGGCAATCTCTTTGATCGTTTCCCCTGTCGCCTCACGAAAGAGTGGGTCGGGAATGGCTTTCCATGCCCGTATGAACCACCTCAGAGAATCAAGATGCCTATTAAGCTCGCCAAAGGCTTCACCAATAGTATACAAGGCAAGAGACTCTTTGTCGGGATCGAGTCCTTCGTCCAACAAGCCCTTGAGGATTTGAATCGCATCATCGAACAATCCAAGGCGATGATCGCAGAAAGCAAGCTGCAGCCTGGCTTCAAGCGCCTCAGGACTTCCAGGGTATCTCTCTATGATGTGGCTGAAGAAAGAGACAGCATCGTGAAGATTATCCCTCTTGAACTCAATCTGGCCCTGGCGAAGGAGAGCAAGAGGGGCAAGGCGGCTTTCGGGATACCTCTCCACTACCAGTTTGAAACCTCTCTGGGCTTCGTCGTATTTTTCAAGGGAGAAGGCCTTTTCCGCCGGAGAAAAATCAAGCCTGGCTGCCTCCTCCAGCGGCATCTCTTTCCCTTCCCACACGATCGTCCGCGTGGGAGCGCATGAAATTAATGAGAAAATTAATCCAATAATAATTAAGGGGTTCTTCCTGTCCATATCCTCACAACATCTAACACATTACTCAATGGGGTTCAAATGGACCTTCAGCATTCTCCTACCTAATTAGACTTAGGATATACTGCCTCGTTTTCAAAGCGTATTCAGGAGATTCAATGAGAACGGATGCCTCATTGTTAAATTTAAGTGCAGCCTCTGTAAAGTTGTGGCTACCGATAAAAGTTAGGCGGGAATCGATCACAACAAGCTTGCCATGGGACCTCCTCCTGAGGGAATCGAAGCCAACCTCAACTCCCCCCTCTTTAAGCACGAGCGCAGTTTCCCTGTTATCAGAGGTCACCGTATTATTTGGATCAAGGCTCCTCTCCAAAACAAGCCTGACCTTTACCCCTCTTTTAGCAGCTTTAATAAGCTCCTCTGCAAGAACCTCTGCCCTGTTCCCAGGACGACCCTTGATCTTGAAAAGAAACATGGCGATGTCAATCTCTTCCCTGGACTGCCTGATCTCCCTAACAAGTCGTTTGAAGTATTCATCATTCTTCAGGAATGTCACTGACAGTGGCGGTTCGGTCTGAATAACCTCCGAAGAAACTGCCAGTCCCGAAACAAGAATAAATAGAATAAATAGGGACAGCGCCCATTTATTTCTCCCTGCCGGTCTTAAGGAGAAAACGCTATGAGAGTAGGCGGGAGATGACCTCGTAAACACGGGATGCGAGCTGCTCTGGCGTCGCGCTTGTCCCTTTATTCAAATAGGCTGCTGGCTTGCAGAAATTGAGGAACTTCTTAAAATTCTCATCGCAGCGCACAACTGAAAAAAAGAGGATGGGGATCTTCTTGGTTCTCTTGAAACCCTCTTCCATGGCCCTCATGGTTTTCGCAGCGTTGATCCCGTTGATCAAAGGCATCTGGACATCAAGGATGGCAAGATTTACAGGCTCGTTATTCTTCATCTTTTCTGTCAGTGAGGAGAGAAAATCCTTTCCATCCGGACAGGTGATGACGGAACGAGCAACTTTTTTCTCCCTTAGTGTTGTTCCCAGCATCTCCCGAAGAACTCCCGAGTCTTCAGCTATAATAACAGTTTCAAGAGGCTCAACTGTCTTATCCTTAATCTCATCAAGCATAAGACCGCACTGGGAGCAATGAATCTTCTCCTCCCCGCCAGTGATCATTACAAACGCATCCACCGTCTCTCCACAGCTTGGGCAGTATCCTTGTGGTGTTTTAGGGCCCATCAGCCGAAAACCTCCTTGACCTTCTCAATAAAGTTCTTTATCCCTGGACTCAGCTCTTCCAAGCTGATCTTCTGAAACTCCTCCAGGAGTCTCCTCTGCTGGGATGTCAGCTTTGAAGGAACTTCAACAATGACACGAACATGCTGATCCCCCCTGCCGTGCTGGTTAAGCCGGACTGCCCCCTTACCTTTCAGTGTAAATATTCTTCCCGATTGAGTGCCTGAGGGGATCTTGAGATCCTCCTTCCCATCCAGAGTTGGAACCTCTATCTCTGCTCCGAGGGCTGCCTGTGGAAAACTGATTGGCACCTCGCATATGATATCTGAGCCCTCCCTGATAAAAAAAGGATGATCTTCAACTGAGACATCCACATAAAGGTTTCCCGAAGGGCCACCCCTTGGTCCGGGTTCGCCCTTGCCTGCAATCCTGAGGCGCGCTCCGTTATCAACCCCCCCTGGAACCTTCACAACGACCTTCTCCTTCTTTTTTGATCTTCCTGTGCCCCTGCATTTAGGACAAGGATCATCAATAACCTTCCCCTCGCCTCCACAGGCATTGCATGTCCTTGTGATGGAAAGGAAACCCTCGCGAAAATAGACCTGGCCCCTTCCCCCGCATGTCTTGCATGGATGGGGATGGGTTCCAGATTTGCATCCCGAGCCACCGCATTCCTGACATATCGCAGACCTTGGGATCTCGATCTCCTTTTCCACTCCGAAGGCTGCCTCATCAAAGGAAATTGTAAGAGAATATCTGATGTCCTCTCCGGGCTGCCCACGGCCCCTGCGGCGGCCTCCGAAAAGGTCGCTGAAGATATTATCAAATAAATCTTCAAAGGGCGTCCTGGCAAAATCAAATATATCAATCCCCAGAGATTGGGGTCCAAGTGAGTGCCCATATCGGTCGTATAAGGCTCTCTTCTCCGGATCATTCAAAACCTGGTAAGCCTCTGCAATCTGCTTGAATGTCTCCTCAGCTTCCCTGTCGCCAGGATTGCGATCGGGATGGTATTGAAGAACAAGTCTGCGGAATGCCTTTTTGATCTCGGACTCAGCGGCATCCGATGATACCCCGAGAAGTTCATAGTAATCCTTCTTTGCCATTCATTTCTTCCCTTCTTCAGAGGCAGCCGATGCTGTCTTATATAGGATCTCGGATATCCTGTGAGCTGATTGGTTCAAGCGCTCCATTACACTCTTAATAGCCTGTATATCCTGTGACTGAAGGGCCTTTTTAAGCGCGCCCATGTCATCTTGGATGCTCGTTTGCTCCTCAGGTGTCAGGATGTGCCGGTATTCCTTGAGAGCTTTATCAGTAGTATAAATCAGGCCTTCTGCAGAATTCCTCAGATCCACCATGTCTTTCCTCTTCTTGTCCTCCTCTTCGTGTGCTTTGGCGTCACTAACGATTTTCTGGATCTCCTGTTCCGTAAGCCCACTGCTTGCCGTAATCTTGATAGATTGCTCTTTCCCCGTGCCCAGATCACGCGCTGACACATGGACGATCCCATTTGTGTCAATATCAAAGCCCACATCAATTTGAGGCACTCCCCGCGGTGCAGGGGGTATCCCGATAAGCTGAAACCGTCCAAGTGTTTTATTGTCCACAGCCAGCTCCCTTTCACCCTGGACCACATGGATGTTAACAAAGTCCTGGTTGTCTTCCACAGTGGAGAAAATCATGCTTTTCCTCGTGGGAATCGTTGTGTTTCTCTGGATGATCCGTGTGAACACCCCGCCCTGTGTCTCAACCCCCAGGGACAAAGGGGTCACATCGAGAAGGAGCACTTCTTTGACACGGCCTCTGAGGACAGCACCCTGGATTGCCGCTCCCATGGCTACAACCTCGTCCGGGTTCACACTCTTGGACGGCTCTTTCCCGAAGATCTCCCTGACCTGCTTCTGAACCAATGGCATCCTTGTCATGCCTCCCACAAGAAGGACCTCGTCAATATCCTTTGTTGAGAGCCCTGAATCCTGTAGGGCCATCTCGCATGGACTAATCAATCTTTCTACAAGATCACCCACAAGGGACTCAAGGTTAGCCCTGGACAAGCGCATATTGAGGTGCTTTGGTCCTGTTGTGTCTGCAGCAAGAAACGGAAGGTTTATCTCGGTTTCCTTGGTTGACGAGAGCTCACACTTGGCCTTTTCAGCTGCCTCCTTCAATCTCTGAAGGGCCATTCGGTCCTTTCTCAAGTCTATGCCGTGAAGCTTTTTAAACTCACCAACAAGATATTCAATGATTCTCTCGTCAAAATCCTCACCGCCCAGGTATGTGTCGCCATTGGTAGACCTCACCTCATATACACCATCGTTCAGCTCAAGAATAGAAATATCAAATGTCCCCCCTCCAAGGTCAAATACGGCAATTTTTCCGTTCTTTTCCTTGCTCTGGCCGTAGGAAAGGGATGCAGCGGTTGGCTCATTGATGATCCTCATGACATTCAAACCTGCAATCCTACCTGCATCCTTTGTGGCCTGGCGCTGAGAGTCGTCAAAATACGCAGGAACCGTAACAACGGCATCCTGAACCTTTTCGCCAAGATAATCTTCTGCCGTCTCTTTCATCTTCATCAGAATGTATGCAGAAATCTCCGATGGACTTATGGCCTTGTTGCCTACCTTGGCCCAGGCATCTCCGTTCTTAGCCTCTACGATCTGGAAAGGGCTCACCTTGACGGCCTTCTGGACCTCCTCGCTTCGATACTTTCTTCCAATGAGACGCTTTATGGCAAAAACTGTATTACCGGAATTCGTCACTGCCTGTCTCTTGGCCATCAAGCCCACAAGTCTTTCCCCTGAATCTGTAAAAGCCACCATGGAGGGCGTCACCCTGCTGCCCTCTGCATTGGGGATGACGACAGGATCGTCTCCTTCCATAACCGCAACACAGGAATTTGTGGTCCCGAGATCTATTCCTATAACCCTACCCTTCTCCATGATCACCTTCCTTGTCTTCTAATGCTTCTGAGCTATTAACATCGGCTTCACTATCTTTAGGTGCACGAGCTTTTGCAATAACAACCCTTGATGGTCTAAGAAGCCTATTCCTCAACATATATCCCTTTTCAACCTCCTTAATGATCGTCATGGGAGGATGATCTTCGCTTTCTTCCTCCAAAATCGCCTCGTGAATTCCAGGGTCAAACTCCTTTCCCAGAGACGATATGGGAACCACCCCTGACTTCTCCAGAACACTTAGAAACTGTTTGTGGATAAGGTCCACTCCTTCAATAATACTATTGTCAATCCCCGACTCCTTTGCATGTTCAAAGGCCCTTTCAAGATTATCAAGGACAGGGAGAAGTTCCCTTGCAAAAGTTTCGTTGCCATAAAGAAAAAAATCATTCCTCTCCTTTTGCACCCTTTTCCTGAAATTGTCCAAATCAGCCACTGCCCTTAACCATTTGTCATGTAATTGCGCAACTTCTCCACGGGCAGCCTCAAGATCCCTTTTCAGCACCTCAATGTCCTGTTGCTCCTGAACCTGCTCTTTTTCGGGTCCCGGCTGTTCGGATTGGTTCGTATCTTGGTCTTTATCGTTATCGTCCATAGACATTTCCAAACCTTGACTGCACACTACTGTATGAAATTATCAATCTAAACACTGTGAGTCAAGTGATTAGGATCACTTTTTGACCTTTGGCGGCTATATTCACGCGCTCTGGAGCCCAGGATAGCGATCCTTACACGAATATCCCCTGCAGCCCTCTTTGCCATTAGCTCAAGCCATCTGGCCCGTGAAGAAAAAGACTCCATTGTCGGGCGCATCTTTCCTGCACTTTTGGTCAGCTCGCCCAGAAGCTCAAGAAACTCCTTGTTCCTTTTTCTCCATTTAACAATAAGGCGCCTCCCATACACTTTAAGGAGGGAATTATGAAGGTCAAAATTTATAAACCCCTTAATCACCTGCCACCAGGAATAGAACTTCAACAGTGCGCGGAAAGTCTCAGTCTGCAGTTCCCAGATACTCATCTTCTTCGGCTCAAAAACTACATGATGGGCGTCATACAAACTCCATTCCCGTGTAACCAGTCGATCCTGCTTTTGAAGATCATCGTAATAGCGCGACCCGGGAAGCGGCGTCAGAATCATGAACTGGACGGTCTCTATATTGTTTTTCTTAGCAAACTTTGCTGTTTGGCGGATTGTATGGACATCGTCTTCATCCGACCCAAACACGAACATTCCATGGACCTTGATCTTGTGTTCATGAAGTTTTTCAATACACTCCTGTATATCCTCCGGTGTCTGTCTTTTATTGTAGGCCTTCAGGGTTTGTGGATTAATGGACTCAAGGCCTACATAGCATGCATAACAATTTGATTCCTCCATAAGGTCAAGTAATTCCTTGTCCTTTGCCACCTCAGTCCTTACCTGCGCTGTCCAATGAGGTGTAACCTTCTCGGAAATCATTAGACGAAGAAGTTCTTTTGTCCTCTTTGGATGTGCATTGAAAATGTCATCATAGAAAAACACCCAGTTAGGGTCGGCTGGAGGAACAATGCTCTGGAGGCCTTCTACCACCCTTCTTGGACTAACGAATCTGTAACGCCTTCCAAACATACCGGTTACGGCACAAAAGCTGCAGTCATAGGGGCACCCTCTTGAAGTCATGACCGGTGTGATCGGATACCTCTTTACACCCTGGATCAGTGAAAAATCAGGAAAAGGAAGCGAATCAAGATCATAACAGGTGCACCGTGTGGGTGAATGATAGCTTACTCCATTCATCCTCATGGATATCCCTGAAATCATTTCCAAACCTTCCCCCATTTCAAGGGCTTTGATGAAAGGATATATGATGTCTTCTGCTTCTCCACGGATTACATAGTCACAATGCTCGAGGGCTTCTTCCGGAAGAAAGCTCACATGTGGACCGCCCATGAAAACAGGAATCCCATGTTCCCGGGCTATATCTGCTATCTCATAAGCCCTGGGTGCTGTAGAGGTGATCGTTGTGATCCCGATTGCATCCGCACTAAGCACATCCTGTAGGTCAATCTCGGTTCCCCCTGCTTCAACATAAACAACACAGTTAATGCCGTGTTTCCTTAGAATGGTCGCAAGGAGGACGCATCCCAGTCTGGGAAGGCCCCATTTCGAGAATACATGGTAATCGGGCGCACGTGGCTCGATAAAAATAACCTTTTCGATCTTTCTCATTATTAATGAACAGATTATATGATACCATCTGACACAGTCAAGATATTTCACAAACACCCATCCTTGTGATATATGATTACTGTTAGGAAGATCCGATGAACTCTTACGCAAGCATCCTCACATCTTCAACGATCGTTTTATTTGCCATCATTGGTGGAATCATCCCACTTTTCTACGCCTCAAACCCTGGCCGCCTTCGGCACTTTCTCGGATTCAGCGCAGGGGTTCTACTCGGCGCCGCCTTTTTCCATCTCCTTCCGGAGTCCATGGAGAAGATAGGTTCCCTATCAAGCCATATCCTGCTTGCTGGTCTTCTCACACTTTTCATTCTTGAGAAATTTTTCGCCATCCATGCCTGTGAGATTCTTGACTGTGAGAGCCACACCATGGGAGTAGCGGCATTCGTTGGATTCTCCATCCACAACCTGATAGACGGTATCGCTCTTGGAGCAAGCTGGTCTGTCCCAAGTCTTGCTCCTGCTGTTGTATTTGCCATCTCCGCCCATAAAGTGCCGTCATCCATGGCCCTGAGCTCCATCCTGATGACAGAAAAATACTCACGGAAGATGGTCATCACCTTGACCATGATTTTTGCAGCTATGATCCCGATAGGCGCCGTGCTGTCATCCTCTTTCATAGGCATCGGTTCACCTTCCCTTCTCGGATTCGCTCTGGCCTTCTCAGCAGGAACATTTCTGCATATCTCCATAAGCGATGTCCTCCCCGAGGTTCACCGCTCGGACGGGCTCAGATATCCCACTCTTGTCGCATTAATAATTGGTCTTGGAAGCATGCTTGTTGTATGAAAAAGGCCATAAATGGAATTCACGCCATTGTGGACAGCGTAGAGATCGCCAGAGCAATACTCTCAGGGGGTGTCAGAATCATCCAGTTCAGGAACAAAACAGCCACCACAAGGGAATTCCTACGCATCGCCCGCCTTCTGAAAAAGCTCACACAGGACAGCCGTGCAGTTTTCATTGTCAACGACAGGGCGGACATCGCCTGTCTGGTTGATGCTGACGGAGTCCATCTGGGCCAGGATGATCTCCCTGTTGCTGAAGCAAGGAAGATCGTGGGAAAGGGAAAAATCATAGGGGTATCCACACACAGCAAGGAGGAGGCCCTAAAAGCAGAGGAGGATGGAGCCGACTACATCGGATACGGCCCTATCTTTGCCACCGCATCAAAGGAGGGTGCGCTGCCCCCACGGGGGATTGCTGCACTCAAAGAGATCGCATCGGTTGTGGCCCTCCCTGTGATCGCCATTGGAGGGATTCGCGAGGACAACCTCAGGATGATCCTGGATGCAGGGGCTCAAGGTGCTGCACTGATCTCAGAGTTCTCCACTGCCAGGGATGTCATTGGTAAAACCCGCTCCCTCCTCAAGCAATTTAAATAGGGACAGCGCCCATTTATTTTCGAATGAAGGCATGCCTCACAATAGCTGGTTCAGACCCCACAGGAGGGGCAGGGATACAGATGGACCTGAGGACATTCTCAGCCCTCGGTGTCTATGGACTGAGCGCACTGACAGCAGTTACTGCCCAGGACACAAGAAATGTGACCAGTTTACTACCCGTTCCCGGCCACATCCTCAGAGATCAACTCAAGAAGCTCCTTGGGGAGTTCAGGGTGGATGCAGTTAAAATAGGCATGCTGGCCACAAAAGAAAATGTCAAGGTTGTGGTCGGGGCCATTAAGTCTCACTCACTGACGAATGTCGTCCTGGATACTGTCCTCCTTTCCTCAAGTGGAAGATGTCTCCTGGAAAGGAAGGCTCTCTCTTTCTTATTAGAACATCTCTTTCCACTTGTCTCTATCGTCACCTCAAACCTTAATGAGGCAGGCATCCTAGGCGGGCTCAAGGTCCAGGACAAGGCATCAATGAAAGAGGCTGCCATCCGGCTCCACAGCCTGGGACCACAAGTTGTAGTTGTGAAGGGCGGACACCTTAAAGGTCCTCCGGATGATATTGTTTATGATGGGAAGAACTTTTCTTTTGTCAAGGGTACACGGGTCAGGGGAGAATATCACGGCCTCGGTTGCGCCTACTCCTCTGCAATTGCAAGCTTTCTTGCCCTTGGGAACGAAACCTTTGAGGCTGTTAGAAAGGCAAAAAAGCTCCTGGAAGCGTCTCTCGGGGACGCTTTCGTGCCTCCAGGAGGAAGGGGAGTAATTCGCTTACAAAACCATAAATGAAGCTCCCGAGGGCAGAAAATGCGATTATTCCATCTAAAAAATTACGGGATTATTTATTAGCAATCGATCACCCCATTGGCCGCCTTAAATCTGCTTTCTTTTACAATCTGGGTTGCCGGAGGGAAGAATGGATAATATTGGAAAGAGATCTCCGTTCACAGCATCTTGCACTGGATGTAGAGGAAACAATACAATCAAAATATGGAATGAAGTATATTATTAAGGGACAGTTAAAGGGGCCATCTTGAATATCAGCGGAGGTTGTGTCCGTATGGATTATTCGGACACATAAGAATATTCCTCGTTTTATCACGGCCTATCCGGGAGGGAGAAAATGATGTTTAAGCTATTAGAATGTATTGTATTGGATCGTGATTTGCCAGAGCATAATCTTCGGCGGGGCGATCTTGGCACCGTGGTAGAGATCTATGAACCTGATGGTCTTGAGATTGAATTCGGCGCAGCATCAGGAGATACACAGTCCGTCTTGACATTGAGTCCTCGTGATATAAGAAAGGTCACCCCAAATGACATCTTATCTGTGCGTGCCCTAAGCATGTCAATATAGCATCTTAAAAATTATCTGGTTGCCTTCCTTATCACCGGTCCACATCCAATCCACGCTTTCGCAATAGGATCCAGGGCATCCTTTGGTTTTCGAAGGATTGGACACATATCGTACGGAAAGTTAACGCCTAAGGACATCTCGATGTTAGATCGTTTATTTTTGCATACGTTATAAATTGACTCGATCCATTCTGGTTACATTCTGATTTTCTTTGAGCCGCGAATTGTCCGGAGATCTATAATGATTTTCCCGTCATCCACAAGTGGACTACTCCTTCCGAAGGGCCAATGGCGCTGATATGCCTGAAGGACAGAAGAAGCACCCCCAGCCTTTCGAATGACAGGACAAGGGCGCCTTTCAACCTCCTCACATTGTCTCATAAACACCTTCAATCCGAGTTTTTTGAGAATCCTCTTCCATTGACGAGAAAATTTATCCGGAAAGATTTCAATCCCAGCTACCTCTTACCTCCCAACATTCAGCGTAAGGTGAGAAAACTCGTTAAACTTCTCTTTTTCCTTTGCAGTCTTAGGGCGGATAATATTCCATACCGCCTCGCCACCTTTTCCTGTTATTTTCCCCTTCCCCTCCTCTGGTCGGGAGTCTATGTTTAGTTCCCATCGAAGGTCTTTTCGCTTCCTTTAGCTCTTCCATTGCCGAAGAAAGCCGTGCTTTAGCCGTTTTATGGTCATAGATATCATCCGGCCGAAAAAAATCCTGTAAAAGTTGTCATATTAATGATGTTCGCATAATACAGTAATAAATGGAGTCAAAAAAGGCCCGTATATCTCAGGAATCCTCGCCCCATCTCGGGATGGCGCCGCACTCTTTGGATGCCATTGCGCACCTGTCGGCGCA
>Ga0315308_1000232_pt1 | contig 30527 bp, 29 predicted proteins | sample TDP3_MG_FD_203078 | JGI IMG/M metagenome (GOLD analysis project Ga0315308, IMG submission 203078) | Freshwater sediment microbial communities from Lake Towuti, South Sulawesi, Indonesia - TDP3 | ecosystem: Environmental > Aquatic > Freshwater > Lake > Sediment | place: Indonesia: South Sulawesi... | reverse complement strand
TCAAGGCAGATAAAGATGCAACATATGAAAAGGTTTTTGAGATCGACGTTTCGGGTCTGGAACCAATGGTGGCCTGTCCTGAGTCCCCGGACAATGTTAAACCAATTTCTCAGATTTCAGCAGAATGTATCAGAATTGACCAGGTCTTTATTGGCACCTGCACCAACGGACGCATAGAGGACCTCCGTCTGGCAGCAGAGATATTGGAAGGGAAAGGATGCGCTTCGGGAACGAGGTTGATTGTTGCTCCAGCTTCCCGCAGGGTCTACCTCCAGGCGCTGAGAGAAGGAGTTATAGAAAAGCTTGTTAACGCCGGGGCTACCATACTAAACCCGGGCTGCGGGGCCTGTGTAGGGATACACGGGGGAGTTCTGGGTGACAATGAAAGGTGCCTTTCAACAGGGAACCGCAATTTTAAAGGAAGAATGGGAAATCCTAATTCCGAAATATATCTCGGATCTCCAGCCACAGCTGCCTGGGCGGCAGTAAAGGGAAAGATAAGCGACCCGCGAGAAGTAACATAGATGGTAACCTTTGTGAAAAGGCCGCCGGTTCCGATTTTGATCGGGACGACCGAGCGAAGCGAGGGAAAGGCGCGGCCGCGAGACGGTGAGCACCCCGGGCAACCGGAATTCAAAAAATAGTTTGTTCATCGCCAGGGAATTTTCCTACGCCAAAAAACTTGGGACTTTGTAAGGCGCAAAAATAAACTCCTCCGATAAATCGGAGTCGAAAAAATTTTTGCTTGGGAGAGAAGAGGCCGTCCTCGTTTTTTGGCTAAAATTCCAGAGGCTTTTCAAAACTATTTTTTGAATTAAGGGGAAGGCAATATAGCCGGGAGCGAAACGAACGTCCCCATAATATCGGGAGGCACAGGTCCGATAGGACTCCGAAACCCCGAGGGAGGCGTCGGACTCCTTCGGAGCAGATTCACATAGATGATAACCATTGCGGAAGGGGGTCGCTGGAGCGACGAATAAGGAGCTCCGTGTTAGCGACGGGCGCGAGACGGTGAGCGCCCCGGGAAAAGAGTTTCCCCTATTGGGCACAGGCTGATTCACATAGATGATAACCAGTAGGGAAGGGGTGACAGAGAGCGAAGCGAACGCAATAAGGGGAAATCCTTTGAGGTTTCCCCTATTGAGCACAGGCTGATTCACATAGATGATAACCACTAGGGAAGGGGTGACAGAGAGCGAAGCGAACGCAATAAGGGGAAATCCTTTGAGGTTTCCCCTATTGAGCACAGGCTGATTCACATAGATGATAACCACTAGGGAAGGGGTGACAGAGAGCGAAGCGAACGCAATAAGGGGAAATCCTTTGAGGTTTCCCCTATTGAGCACAGGCTGATTCACATAAGGGAGGAAAAAGTGATTCTAAAAGGCAAAGCTCATAAGTTTGGTGATAATATAAGTACTGACTTGATTGCTCCTGGGAGATTCTTCCATTTGAGGGACGATTTGGCGGAGCTCGCCAAACATACATTAGAAGATGCCAATCCTGAATTTGTAAAGAAAGTAAGGCCAGGAGACTTCATAGTGGCAGGGAAGAATTTTGGGATGGGCTCATCCCGCGAGCATGCCCCTACGATAATCAAAATATCCGGCGTGGCTGCAATTCTGGCTAACTCTTTCGCCAGAATATTCTTTCGTAATGCAATTAATGTTGGGCTACCTGTCCTGGAATGTGAGACAGCGAAGATTGCTGAGGGAGACGAACTCGAAATTGACCTAATCCAGGGCACGATAAGAAACAGACAAAAGCGACTGGAGCTAAGGTTTCGTCCACTTCCGAATGTAATGCTTAACATTTTGCAGGATGGTGGACTGGTAGAGCACATTCGGAAACACGGCGGCTTCAAACTGTAAACAATTTGAAATTTGTAGTCTGTAATTTGTAATTTGAAATTTGTAATCTGAAATTTTTAATAGGGGGCAATTATGCACAAAGTTACTCTAATTCCCGGCGATGGAGTCGGGCCAGAAGTGGTTGAATCTGCTCGAAAGTGTATTGAAGCCACAGGGGTAAAAATAGAATGGGAAAGATGTGATGCTGGAGCCGAAATTATTGATAAGTTCGGGTCCCCTTTACCCGACCAGGTAATCAATTCAATAAAGAAGAATAGAGTTGCGTTGAAAGGACCTGTTACCACTCCTGTCGGCACAGGGTTTAGGAGCGTTAATGTTACTCTCCGACAGAAACTTGACCTCTACGCTTGCGTCCGTCCCTGTAAGTACTACCCGGGTGTAAAGTCGCGGTATGAAGGGGTCGATTTGGTCGTGGTGAGAGAGAATACCGAGGATGTGTATTCAGGGATAGAATTTGAAACGGGAAAGCCCGGAACTAAGGACCTCATTGACTTTATTCTGGCGGCCAAGAATGTAAAGATCTCCGATGATTCCGGAATAAGTATAAAGCCGATTTCCCAGAGAGCTTCAGAAAGGATAATTCGTTTCGCGTTCGACTATGCCAGGAAGAATAAGAGGAGAAAGGTCACGGGAGTCCATAAAGCCAATATAATGAAATATTCAGATGGAATTTTTTTGGAAGTATTCCATGAGGTTGCCCGCGATTATCCAGATATTCAGTCAGAAGATAAAATCGTGGATAATATGTGTATGCAATTAGTCCAGAAACCCGAAATTTACGATGTGCTTGTCCTGCCCAATCTATATGGGGATATAGTATCGGATTTATGTGCCGGGTTGGTAGGAGGGCTCGGTTTAGCACCCGGGGCAAATATCGGCGAGGAAATTGCTGTTTTCGAGGCAACTCACGGTAGCGCTCCGAAGTATAAGGGAATGGATAAGGTAAATCCCACTGCCACAATCCTGTCAGGAGTGCTAATGTTAAGGCACCTGGGAGAGATAGAGAAAGCTGATAGGTTAGAGAAGGCAGTGGCTCAGGTAATTGCTACAGGAGAAGCGGTCACCTATGACCTCGGTGGGAGCGCTACAACTTCTCAAATGACCAAAGCAATTATTAGGAATCTGAAGTGAAACTTGTGAGAAGTTCAACAGTCTGACCCGGAACGGAGAAAAAGATGTCAAATTCTGAGCCGAGGAGAAAATTTTGGAACGCACATTGGCAATTATTAAGCCAGATGCACTTTCTAAGAAAATAGTAGGAAAGGTTATTACAACGTTTGAAGACAAGGGTTTAAGAATTGTGGCTTGTAAGATGGTATGCCTTACACGCCAAAGGGCTGAAGATTTCTATAAAGAACATAAAGGCAAAGATTTTTATGAACCTTTAGTGGATTTTATGTCATCCAATCCTTGTCTGGTTATGGTTTTGGAAGGAGATAATGCGGTTCAGGAAATTCGAAATATTGCAGGCAACACAGACCCTCAAAAAGCAAAAGAAGGTACATTGAGAAAGCTTTACGCCCAGGATAACCGGCACAATGTGCTACATGCGGCAGATTCAATTAAATCAGCGGTAAAGGAGATCGAGTTCTTCTTTTCCGGAAATGAAATATATCGCTGGAAAGAGAAGGTATACAGGAAATAATGTACAAGATTTTAAGCAAGGGAAATCTATCTTCCTCTGTAAAGGAGTTTACGATATCCTGCCCGGAGATTGCCAGAAAGGCTCAGCCTGGACAGTTCGTGGTGTTGAGAATTGATGAGAAAGGGGAGAGAGTTCCTTTAACAATAGCAGACTATGACAGAGATAGAGGAACCATTACTATTGTCGTCCAGGAAGCAGGAAAGAGTACCTGCCAGTTGGGAGAGCTAAATTCAGGCGACGCCATCTCCGATGTCATCGGGCCTCTGGGTATCCCAACCCATATAGAACGGATAGGCACAGTAGTTTGTGTAGGTGGGGGCTTAGGAATAGCGCCTGTATACCCGGTTGCTCGAGGCTTTAAAAAATTGGGGAATAAGGTCATATCAATTATTGGTGCTCGTACCAGAGAACTTGTAATCTGGGAGGACAAGATAGTCCCGGTATCAGACGAACTTTACACTACCACCGACGATGGTTCTTATGGCCGAAAAGGATTTGTATCCGACGAACTGGAAAGGCTAATCAAAACGGGGAGGCAGTTCAGTTTGGTGTTTGCAGTGGGGCCCACTCTTATGATGCGTGCTATATGTGAGGTGACGAGACCATTTAAATTGAGGACTATAGTAAGCCTCAACCCAGTAATGGTCGATGCCACAGGAATGTGCGGTGCCTGCCGAGTTTCTGTCGGAGGGAAAACGAAATTTGTGTGTGTAGACGGTCCAGATTTTGATGGTCACCAGGTAGATTTTGAACAACTCCTCCGCCGTCAGAGGATGTACCTTGAGGAAGAGAAAAAGGCATTGGTATGTTATGATTCAGCGCATAGACTCGGTGAACGCAGATGAAAATTTCTCCTAAGAAAGTGGAAATGGCACGTCAGGAGCCCAAAGTTAGGGTGAAAAATTTCAATGAGGTAGCCTTAGGTTATTCGGAAGAGGAAGCTATAGAGGAGGCTAAAAGGTGCCTCCAATGCAAGAAGGCCCCGTGCACCAAAGCTTGCCCGGTGGAAGTAGATATTCCAGGCTTTATTGCCAGGATTATGGAGAATGATTACCGGGGTGCCATCCGCAAGATTAAAGAAAAGAACCTCTTGCCAGCTATGTGTGGGAGAGTATGCCCACAGGAGGAACTCTGCGAAAAGGCCTGTACTCTGAGCAAAAAGTACGAGCCGGTTGCCATTGGACGCCTGGAGCGTTTTGCTGCTGATTGGGAACTGGAGAAGGGGAATCCGGAAGTAGGCCAGCTCCCCTGGCCCACCGGAAAACGCGTGGCGGTCGTTGGCTCGGGGCCTGCCGGTTTATCCTGCGCTGGCGATTTGGCAAAGTTGGGACATAATGTCACTATTTTTGAGGCACTCCATAAACCAGGAGGCGTTCTCGTATACGGGATTCCAGAGTTTCGTTTACCCAAAGATATTGTAAGAAGCGAGGTTGAGTACATCCATTCTTTAGGGGTGGAAGTAAAAACTGGGTATGTAATTGGGAAAATCTATACTCTCGCTGAGCTTTTTTCTCAGGGTTACCAGGCCATTTTCCTCGGGATAGGGGCAGGCTTACCAAAGTTTATGGACATTCCCGGTGAAAACCTGAACGGTGTCTATTCAGCAAACGAATTTCTTACCAGAACGAATCTTATGAAAGCATATCTATTTCCTGAATATGATACTCCAGTCAAAATTGGAAGAAGGGTTGCGGTAATAGGAGGCGGAAATGTGGCAATGGATGCCTCGCGCACAGCTCTCAGGTTGGGGGCTCAGCAGGTATTCAATATTTACCGGCGTTCCCGAAAGGAGATGCCCGCACGCAGGGAAGAAATTCAAAATGCCCAGGAAGAGGGAGTTGAATTCAGATTTCTAACCGATCCAACCCGGATTCTCGGCAACAGGGAAGGCTGGGTCACTGGAATTGAATGCGTAAAAATGGAATTAGGAGAACCGGATGAGTCTGGTCGGCGGCGGCCGGTACCCATCAGAGATTCTGAATTCACCATAGAAGTTGACATAGTGGTAATGGCCATAGGGGCTGGTGCCAATCCTTTGCTTCCATCCGTCACCCCGGACTTGAAATTGAATAAATGGGGCTATATTGTTGCCGACGAAGTGACAGGAAAGAGTTCAAAGGAGGGTGTCTGGGCTGGTGGGGATATCGTGAGCGGTGCCGCAACAGTGATTTCAGCCATGGGCTCTGGAAGGAGAAGTGCAAAGGCAATAAACCAATATTTGATGGAAGGCTAAAGAAAGACAATGATTTTCTCTTGACAATTCTAATTTTAACTTTGTATTATTCTTGATTATCGTTGAGGAGAGTGCTATGCCTAATCCCAAAAGAAGACATTCTGTATCCAGAAGGGATAAACGAAGAGCCAACTGGAAGCTCCATTTTCCCACCCTGTCTCTTTGCCCGATGTGCAAGGAATTCAAACTTCCTCACTTTGCTTGCTTCAATTGCGGCTATTATAATGAAGAGAAGATAATAAAGACAAAAAAGGAGATAGAAGAAGAAAGGAAAAGAAAAGGCAAAAGTTAGGAAGAGGTTCTTTCCATGCGAATTGCTGTAGATGCGATGGGTGGCGATTACGCACCAAGAGTAGTGGTAGAAGGGGCTGTAGAGGCTGCCAAAAAGGGCTCCTATGACATAGTCCTTGTTGGGGATGAGAGCCTCATCAAGGAAGAGCTAAAAAAGTATCGGACTTCGTCTTTGCCCCTTTCAGTTCACCACTCTTCAGAAATTATTGGCATGGACGAGTCTCCCGCAATGGCTTCTCGCCAAAAGAAAGATTCCTCAATCGTGGTTGCTACTCGACTAATCAAGGAAGGGACAGTTGACGCTATGGTTTCTGCAGGAAATTCGGGCGCAGTTATGGCTTCAGCCTTGATGATTTTGGGCAGATTGCCAGGAGTCGACCGGCCCGCAATCGCGGTGTTGATACCCACCATGAAGGGCCCGGGCGTCGTTCTTGACGTTGGCGCAAACGTCAACTCCAAGGCAAAAGACTTGCTCCAGTTCGCTGTAATGGGTCACATTTATATGGAGAAAATTATGAATAGAACATCTCCCCGCATCGGGCTTCTGAATATCGGCGTGGAAGAAACCAAGGGGGATGAGGTCAGTGTAGAGGCTAATCGGTTGCTGCGCCAAAGTTCACTCAACTTTGTAGGCAACTTAGAAGGAAGAGACATCTTGAAAGGAAAAGCGGATGTTATTGTTTGCGATGGCTTTGTGGGTAATATTCTTCTAAAATTTGGTGAGGGTATAGCGGAAGAATTTATGAATCTTTTTAGGGATGAAATTCTTAAGTACCCTTTCCGAAAAATGGCAGTTACATTGCTAAGAGGTGCTTTCAAAGATATCAAGAAGAAAGTGGATTATGCTGAGTACGGTGGAGCTCCCCTTTTGGGCGTGGACGGCTGTTCGATCATTTGTCATGGCAGTTCCAACCCCAGGGCAATCTTAAATGCTATCCGCGTAGCGGGAGAATTTGTGGAAAAGAAGGTCAACCAACAAATCAAAGAAAGTTTGATTGGAGTTTGAAAAAATGAGGGTGCGCATAATTGGAACAGGGTCTTATTTACCGGAGAGAGTATTAACCAATAAGGACCTTGAAAAAATGGTTGATACTTCCGACGATTGGATTGTAACTCGGACAGGAATCAGAGAGAGAAGGGTATGTTCCAATAAGGAAGCCGCCTCAGATTTGGGGATTGAAGCCGCCAAGAGAGCGCTACAAGATGCTAAGGTAAAAATTGAAGATATTGACTTAGTTATTGTGGCAACAATTACTCCAGATATGTTCTTTCCTGCAACGGCCTGCATAATACAAACCAAGTTGGGAATAAAAAACGCTGCTGTATTTGATCTAAATGCCGCCTGCACCGGTTTTATCTACTCCCTTTCTACTGCACAGCAATTTTTGCAGAGCGGTACATATAATACGGCATTGATTATTGCCACGGAAACTCTTTCCAAAATCACAGACTGGAAAGACAGGAATACCTGCGTGCTTTTGGGGGATGGTGCGGGAGCAGCGGTTTTAAGAAGAGAGAAGGGCGAATCCGGAATACTCTCTTGTTATTTAGATGCAAATGGTCAGTATGGAGATTTATTGAATATGCCGGCGGGAGGGTCGAGGCTTCCGGCAACTACTACAACAGTCAGGAAGAGATTGCATTACTTGAAGATGAGAGGAAATGAGACTTTTAGAATTGCCATACCGGAAATGACAAAAGCTGTCAGAAGGGGACTGGAGAATTGCGGACTCCGGGTAGAAGATGTAGCCCTCCTAATACCACATCAGGCGAATATCAGAATAATTAGAGCACTGGCAAGAAGGTTATCCGTGCCGATGGAGAAGGTTTTCGTAAATATCCAGACATGTGGAAACACTTCAGCAGCCACTGTAGCGATTGCTCTGGATGAAGCAAATCACCAAGGCAAAATCAAAGAAGGAGATATTATAGAACTTGTCGCTTTTGGTGCGGGGTTCACCTGGGGTTCCTGTGTAATTAAATGGTAAAAGTTGCTTTTCTCTTTCCAGGCCAGGGTTCACAATACGTGGGCATGGGAAGGGAATTATATGGAAGATACGAGCGGTCGCGCAAAATCATTGACCTTGCGAATGAGATTTTGGGTTATGACCTCAGAAGAAAAATTTTTTCCGGCCCCGAAGAGGAGTTGCAAGAAACCCTGATTACTCAGCCGGCTGTCTTTACCGTAAGCGCCGCTTGCTTAGAAGCTTTTAGGGAATCTCAACTCCACACTTGTGAAGAAATCTTAAAGCCGGAAATTGTGGCAGGCCATAGTCTGGGAGAATATACGGCTCTATTTGCGGCAGGGGTGTTCGATTTTCCGCACGGCCTATCCCTGGTTCAAAAAAGGGCCGAGTTCATTAATGAAGCTTCAAGGGAGAAATCGGGAACTATGGCAGCGATTATAGGGCTAGAAAGAGAGAAATTAGAGGAAGTTATTCGGGAGGTTAAGGGAGAAGAAGTACTGGAAGCAGTAAATTTTAATTCTCCTACCCAGATAGTTATTGCCGGGGAATTGAAGGCCTGTCAGAAAGCTGTGGAAAGAGCCAGAGCAAAGGGAGCGAAGAGGGCTATTATGCTAAAAGTCAGCGGAGGTTTCCATTCCAGTCTGATGGCCCAAGCCCGGGAGAGATTGGCCAGGGAGTTGGAAAAGTACGATTTAAAAGACCCGGTTATTCAGGTGGTAACGAACTGCGATTCGAAGCCGGCAACTTCCAGCGAGGAGATAAGGAGGGCTTTAATCAGGCAAATAGATAGCCCTGTGTTATGGGAAGATAGCGTAAGGGAGATTCTAAAAAGAGGTGTAAAGACTTTTATTGAGGTAGGCCCGGGGAAGGTGCTAACTGGACTCCTGGGCAGGATAACGAAGGAGGCTTCCGGTTTAAATGTGGAAGATGACGAAACCATCCAGGAAACTCTCAAAGAATTGGAAAGGCTTAACCTTAATTAGAGGTGACTGGTTTTGGATTTAAGAGGTAGAGTAGCAATTGTTACTGGCGGAGCGCAAGGGATTGGAAAATCGATTGCCACCCAGTTAGCTTCAGCCGGAGCAAATGTTGTAATAGCAGATGTTGCTGAAGGGATAGCTAAGTCCACTGCAGAAGAGATTTCAAAAAAAGGAACTGAGGCTATCTCTGTTTCCGTAGATGTCTCTAGTCTCTCTTCGGTTCAAGAAATGGTGAAAAAAACTCTTGACAAATTTGGCAGAATTGATATATTAATCAACAATGCCGGGGTGACACGAGATGCTCTTGTAATGCGCATGAAGGAAGAAGACTGGGACTTTGTCCTGGATATTAATCTCAAAGGCGCATTCAACTGTATTAAGGCAGTTTCACCGATTATGATGAGGCAGAAGTACGGAAAGATTGTTAATATTGCTTCAATTGTGGGAATAAGCGGGAACGCTGGTCAGGCAAATTACTCGGCATCCAAAGGCGGGCTTATCGCTCTAACTAAAACTTGCGCTAAGGAACTTGCCAGTCGCCAGATAAATGTTAATGCCGTGGCTCCGGGTTTCATTCAAACGAGCATGACTGAAAGATTGCCCTTAGAGGTAAAGGAGAAGTTATCTTCTCAAATTCCTTTGGGCAAGTTGGGAAAGCCAGAAGATGTGGCTGGCGTGGTCCTCTTCTTAGTATCTGAGGAAGCCAGTTATCTTACCGGAGAAGTGATTAGAGTAGATGGCGGCATGGCAATGTAGAAGCCGGATTTGATCTCAGAATTTTTTTGTGGAGGTGAGAAAACAAATGTCAGTAGCTGAGAGGGTAAAGGAGATCATAGTTGAGCAGCTGGGCGTAGACCCGGAAGAAGTGACTATGGAAGCTTCTTTCGTTAATGACCTGGGAGCTGATTCCTTGGACACCGTGGAACTTGTAATGGCACTGGAAGAGGAATTTAATATAGAAATCCCAGACGAAGAAGCAGAGAAATTAGATACAGTTGGTAAAGCGATCGAGTACATTAATAGACACAAACCTCAATCCTAAACTGACCAGAAGTGAACCGCTATGCAGCAGGAATTTTTTAGCGTGCTAGCGGTTTTGTATTTTATTTCCCTCTGGGTGAATTTTTTGGAGGGTGGATGAACCGGAGAGTAGTGATTACTGGATACGGGGTCATTTCGCCAATTGGAATCGGAAAAGATGATTTCTGGGACTCGCTAGTCAAGGGAAAATCTGGAGTTCATAGAGTCGAATCCTTTGATACATCTGAATTTTCGTGCCAGATCTGTGCTGAAGTGAAGAATTTCGAACCGGAAAGATATATCGATAAGAAAAAGATTAGAAGAATGGATCGCTTTACTCAATTTGCACTTGGTGCTGCCAAGATGGCAATAGAGAATGCAAAGATTGATATAGAAAAGGAAGACCGTTTTCGAGTAGGAGTCATTGTCGGCTCTGGCATAGGAGGAATAGCGACTGTCGCTGAGGAACACAGGACATTATTGGAGAGAGGCCCTCGCCGCGTAAGTCCGTTCATGATTCCTATGCTAATTACCAATATCGCTGCTGGAGAGATTGCTATTGCTTACAATATCCAGGGGCCGAACTACTCAGTATCGAGTGCGTGTGCTACCAGTAACCATACCGTGGGAGATGCTTTCCGCCTTATTCAATACGGGGACGCAGATATAATTCTTGCAGGTGGTTCGGAGGCGGCGATTACTCCTCTTGGGCTCGCTGGCTTCTGTGCGGCTAAAGCCCTGTCTACTCGAAACGACGATCCTGGACATGCCAGTCGACCCTTTGATAGAGAGAGAGACGGGTTTGTTATGGGTGAGGGAGCCGGGATCGTAATATTGGAATCATTAAATCACGCTCTTTCTCGTAAAGCGCCGATTCACGCTGAACTGATTGGCTACGGCGCTACAGACGATGCCTACCATATTACTGCTCCTTCTCCCGATGGACAGAGCGCCGCGCGAGCCATGTCTAATGCTCTGGCTGATGGCGGCGTGAGGCCTGAAGAGGTGGATTATATAAATGCTCATGGCACTTCTACTCCTTTAAATGATAAGGTTGAGACCCTTGCCATAAAGAAAGTTTTCGGGGAATACGCATACAAGGTTCCCATTTCATCAAATAAGTCTATGTTTGGGCATCTCCTCGGAGCAGCGGGAGTTGTAGAATTGATTGCTACGATCCTTAGCATTGAGAAAGAGATGATTCCTCCCACAATAAACTACGAATTCCCGGATCCCGAATGCGATTTGGATTACGTTCCTAATAAGGCCCGCCCCAAAAAAATCAATGTAGCCCTCTCCAACTCTTTGGGTTTTGGTGGTCATAATGCCACCCTGGTAGTAAGAAAATACTAATTAATAAAAATACGATTTCATGCGATTTTGCCATAGAGTGGACTTCTTTCGAGACCATCAGGCACAATTTCCCGATTTTGCAGTATTTATAGGAATGATTTTGGCATTTGAAAAACGGTTTTTTGGAAACCTGTAGTGACGGAGAGGTCGGTGTTTTATCCTTGCAGGAAGGCAATAATTGAGATATGAATTTGAGAGACCTTGAACGAAAACTGAAGATTGATTTTAGAAAGAAAAGGCTTGTTCAGCAGGCTTTAACACATAAATCCTATGCTCATATGTGCGGCACAAAAGAAGATAACGAGCGATTAGAGTTTTTGGGGGACAGTGTGTTAAATCTCTTGATATCAGAGCACCTTTATCATAAGTACCCAACATACGACGAAGGAAAACTAACCAAGCTGAAATCGAGTCTAGTAAATCGGAAATCCCTTATGCTCTGGGCCAAAAAGTTGTCTCTGGGCGATTATCTTCTAATAAGTGAAGAAGAGGAAACAACAGGTGGCCGCGATAGGCCTTCTATCTTGAGTAATGCCCTTGAAGCCCTAATTGGGGCGATCTATCAAGACCAGGGCTGGGAAACTGTAAAGAAGTTTGTTATGGAACAGATTTCCACGCTCAGGGGAATAAGGAAAGTAGATTATAAGAGTCATCTTCAGGAGTTGATTCAAAAGCGATACAAGGTTTTACCAGAATATGAGGTGAAGACAGAATCGGGTCCGGCCCACAAGAAATTCTTTGAAGTCGAATTAAGAGTGAAAAGTAGGCTCCTCGGGCGGGGCACGGGCTTGAGCAAAAAGGGAGCCGAACAGGAGGCAGCGAAGGAGGCACTAAAGAAGATTAGAGCTAAGAGATAAAAAAGTTCAATTCGACTTACAACCAGGTGTTTTTGACCTGGACCAGAGCCTCTTCCATAGTTAAGGCGAAAAAGTTTCTCTAATCGTAGTATTGGAGGAAGATATGGAATATTTTCTTACCGAAGAGCAGGAGATGCTTCGTGAATTGGCGAGAAGGATTGCCGAAGAGAAGATAAAACAGGTGAGGGAGCACTATGATGAGACTGAGGAATTTCCTTGGCCAATTTTGGAGGAACTGGCTAAAGTAGACCTTTGTGGGGTATATATTCCCGAAGAATATGGCGGGACAGGTGGAGGCGTGTTGGAATTATGTCTTGCCGTGGAGGAACTGTGCAAAGTTGATGGAGGGATTGCCTTAATACTGGCTGCGACTGCGCTTGCCACTTTTCCCATTCTGCTTTTTGGTAATGGAGAACAGAAAAAGAAGTATCTCCCGGATATTGCCTCGGGAAAGAAAATTGCAGCCTTTGCCCTTACTGAAGCTGGTGCTGGTTCCGACGCTTCCAGTATCCAGACCAGTGCGAATCGGGTGGGAGAAAACTACATTCTAAATGGCACGAAATGTTTCATCACCAATGGAGGAGAAGCACAAATTTATGTCGTAATTGCTATGACGGACAAAACCAAAGGGTCTAGAGGAGCTTCTGCTTTCATCGTCGAAAAAGATACCCCTGGATTCTCCTTCGGAAAGAAGGAGAAAAAGATGGGCATTCGTAGTTCTTCAACAAGGGAACTGATTTTCAATGACTGCAAAGTCTCGAGAGGGAACCTCTTAGGTAGAGAGGGGCAAGGATTCATAATTGCTTTGAAAACATTTGATGCCTCGCGGCCAGGGGTGGCTGCTCAGGCCCTGGGAATTGCTTCCGGCGCGCTGGAAGACGCTATCAATTATTCCAGAGAACGAGTTCAGTTCGGACAGCCCATTTCTTCCTTCCAGGCAATTCAGCACCTTTTAGCCGATATGGCAACCGAAGTGGAGGCGGCTCGAGCTTTAATCTATGCTACTGCCAGGATGATTGATAAAGTGCCAGATTTGAGGGTTACTAAGGAAGCAGCGATGTGTAAACTATTTGCTTCCGATGTAGCGATGAAGGTTACTACTAACGCTTTACAGGTTTACGGAGGCTATGGATATATGCGTGAATATCCGATGGAAAAGCGAATGCGTGATGCCAAAATTACTCAAATCTATGAAGGGACGAATCAGATTATGAGAAATGAGATAGCGCTTGCCTTGATAAAGGAGGCAGCTAAGACGAAAAAATGAATTTCATTGTCTGTATTAAACAGGTACCGGGAACCACCGAGGTAAAAATTGACCCCAGGACTAATACTTTGATTCGAGAGGGAGTGGAATCTATTATAAACCCATTCGATGCGTATGCGATTGAAGAAGGCCTGAGGCTCAAAGAGAGAATGGGAGGAAAAGTAACTGTGATCTCCATGGGGCCTCCCCAGGCAGAATCCGCTCTCAGAGAAGCCCTTTCTATGGGATGCGATGAGTCGGTGCTCCTTACTGACCCGGCGTTTGCGGGAAGCGATACTTTAGCCACTTCATATACCATTGCCTGCGGGATTAAGAAGATAGGAGAATTTGACCTCATAATTTGCGGCAAGCAGGCTATTGATGGAGACACAGCACAGGTCGGCCCGGGAATTGCAGAAAAACTGGGAATTCCCGCAGTAACCTATGTGAAGAAAGTAGAAGAAATGAGCGAGGCTCGCATAAGAGTAGAGAGGATGATGGAAGAAGGATACGAGGTAATCGAGATGGATCTCCCTGCTCTCATTACAGTGGTTAAGGAAATTAACGAACCGAGGCTCCCTTCTCTTAAGGGGATGATGCGAGCGAAAAAGGCAAATGTTAATATCTGGAATGCTTCAGATATTGCCTGTGTGAGTACAAAGATTGGACAATTGGGCTCCCCCACGATTGTCAACAGGATATTTACTCCACCTCCTCGTAAAGGTGGCGAGATGATTCTTGGAGACCCTACAGAACAGGCGCAAAAGTTGATCGAGAGACTCCGCGAAGCAAAAGTAATCTGATTGAAGGAGGAACTTTTTGGGCATCAGGATTCTGGAAGATAAGTGTACAGGATGCTCTCTATGCGTTGAATCTTGTCCCTTTAAGCTGATTAAAATCGTCTTGAGGGAAAAAGTGAGCAAGCCTCATCCGAAGTATAAGAAAATTGCCGTTATTGGGCAAGGATGTAATCTTTGCGGAGCTTGTCTCGAACCCTGTACATTTCAAGCCATCTTAATTGAAAGAGTGGAGGAGAAACCTCGGCCAGATATCTCAAAGTATAGAGGAGTCTGGGTCTTCGCAGAACAGAAAAAGGGTCAAATTCAGGGAGTTGTCCATGAACTTCTTGGCGAGGGAAGGAAGTTAGCTGACCAGATGGGGGAGAAACTTTGCTCTGTACTGTTGGGCGAAGGAATGGATGAAGCAGCCAAAGAGCTAATAGCCTACGGTGCAGACAGGGTTTACCAGATTGAGGGGTCTATCCTTAGAAATTTCCAGGACGACCCTTATACTGATGTCCTAACTGAACTGATTGAAAAGGAAAAACCCGAGATCGTTTTGATGGGTGCTACAGCAATTGGTCGTTCTTTTGCCTCTCGTGTAGCAGCAAGGCTTGGGACAGGACTTACTGCTGACTGTACCGAACTGGCCATAGACCTCAAGAAAAGACAACTTCTTCAGACAAGGCCTGCTTTTGGGGGAAATATTATGGCCACAATTACCACCCCATACAATCGTCCGCAAATGGCTACAGTGAGGCATAAGGTCTTTAGAAAGGCAATAAGGCAGGGTAATCGTCACGGGGAAATCATAAAAGAAAGCGTGGAAGGCAGAAAGTTCTCCTTAAGGAGTAAACTTGTAAATATGATTGAAGATATCACGCAGACCGTGAAGCTTGCCGACGCCGATATCATTGTGTCGGGAGGACGAGGGTTAGGTGGTCCAGAAAACTTCCGTATTATTGAAGAATTGGCCCGCACATTGGGGGGCGCCGTCGGTGCCAGTAGAGCAGCAGTTGACGCCGGATGGATACCCTATTCCCATCAGGTAGGACAGACCGGCCGGACTGTTTGCCCAAAAGTATATATTGCCTGTGGAATTTCCGGAGCTATTCAACATCTCGTTGGAATGCAGTCTTCAGAAATTATTATAGCAATCAATAAGGACCTAAATGCTCCCATCTTGAAAGTTGCCACCTATGGCATTCAAGGCGACCTCTTTGAGGTCGTTCCAGCCCTGACCGAAAGATTGAAAGAGGTTCTGGGATGAACTAAGTCTTCTTCAGTCTTTCCTCTTTTCCGTCTTCCGTTTAAGCATTTTTTTCTTGATAATTCTTCCCTATTTTGATATAAATAAGATAAATTGTTCATAGCCGGAGAATTTCTTTGGTATAAAGACTATTCACGAGTTATCCTTGAATGGTAGTTGATGGAATGCGAGACTTTTTGGTTCTGTGACTCTATGTAATAGTCGGCACATGATGCAAATTTATGACTGGAGATTCGGTTGTATTTTAAGAGACTCGAAGTATTCGGGTTTAAATCTTTCGCCGATAAGATAACTATAGATTTTGAACCAGGAATCACCTGTATCGTTGGTCCCAATGGTTGTGGCAAAACAAATATTGTTGATGCGATACGCTGGGTTCTGGGAGAGCAGAGCCCCAAACGGCTTCGTGCTGGCAGGATGGAGGATCTTATTTTTAATGGTTCCAGGACCCGTAAGCCCCTGGGGATAGCTGAAGTCTCGCTTACCATCGATAACTCCCAAAATATCCTTCCAATTGAATATCGAGAAGTCACTACCACCCGCCGCCTCTTTCGTTCCGGAGAATCCGAATACTATATCAACAAATCTCCTTGCCGCCTCAAAGACATAACTGAGCTATTTCTGGACACAGGGATCGGCACGGATACCTACTCTTTAATGGAAGACAACAAAATTAATTTCATCCTGAACAGCAAGCCGGAAGAGCGTCGGACACTTTTTGAAGAAGTGGCAGGTGTAATGAAATACAAATGGAGAAAGGAAGAGGCTCTTCGTAAACTGGAGAGCACGCAGGCAAATCTCCTTAGATTGTCAGACATAATAGCGGAAGTGAATAGGCAAATTAATTCTCTCGACTATCAGGCGAGAAAGGCGCGCCAGTACCAAAAATATAAAGAAGAGCTTAAACTTCTTGAGATAAGAAGGTTCTTGGAGAGTTACGCAAAATTGAAGGAAGAGTTTAGTGGAGTAGAAGAAAATTTGAAGTCGCTATCCTCTCAGGCGGAAAGTTTGGCCATAAAACAGAAACAAAAGGAGGATTCGACTTTCCGACTTCGAAACCAATTGAAAGAAAAAGAAGAAGAGTTAATGAGAGTCCAAAGAGAGCTATTTTCAATTTCCAGTGAGATTAGCCGTTTTAAGGATAGGGTCCTTTTTGGAAGGGAAAGAGCGGAAGAGATAGAAAGCGAAAGAGCCCAACTTCGCGAACAGATAGAAATTGACAATAAGAAAATCGCTCTACTGGACGAAAAGTTGTCTCAAAGAGAAAATGAGAAGGAAAAATTGCTGAGAAAACTTACCGAAATTGGAACAGCTCTTTCCTCCAAGGAAGAAATTGTCAGTTCCCTTACTGAGAAGGTGGCTCACATAAGCAGTTCTCTTGAGGAGAAAAAAGAAGCCTTGGTGGAATTGATGAATAAGACAGCTCAGACTCGGAATCGGCTAATCAGTTTAGAGTTCGATAGAAAAAGTCTATTTTCCAGGAGGGAGAAACTGAGAGTTGAAGAGAAGCGTAAATGTGAGAGCAAGGAAATCCTGGAAGGAGATTTGTCAAACAAAAAGGATGAGTTAGAGAGAGAAAAAAAGAGACTCGCCGACATAGAGGAGAGGAATAATTTACTGATTAAGGAAAAAGAGTCTCTGATGACAAAAATCAAAGACGCAATGAAGAGGCTTAATGAGCTACAACAAGACTATGGTCTCAGGCTATCGTTCATCCAATCCTCAAGCGAGTCAAGTTATGGAAAAGCCTTACTGGAAGAGGTGTTATCCAGAAGATTCCCCGGGATATGCGGGACTGTGGCGAGTCTTGTAAGTTTCCCTCGGGAATATGAAGCAACCCTGGAAAGACTTCTCGGTGAGCGGCTCTACTACCTTGTTTGTGAAGATATTGAGAGTGGTTTAGGAGTGATAAAATACTTAAAAGAAGAAAATAAAGGTTACCTTACTTTTCTCCCCCTTGAGGAATTGCCGAGCTCAAATCCCGGGCCATTAGCGATTCAAGGCGTCGTCGGGGTACCACTTTTGGCGAAGGTGACGTACGAGAAAAAATATGAGAAAGTTTTTGAATTCCTTCTGGGCAATGTTTTCATAGTGGATAGACTTGACCAGGTGGAGTGGTTCCAAAACAGAAATGGAAATCGGGACAAGGGGAAAGGAAGAGAGATAGTTTATGTTACAGAAGAAGTATATATTTTGACCTCTTCCGGGATTCTTTCAGGCGGAAGTCGGGAATACTTGGAGGAAAGTATTGAAGTTCGGAATAAAAAAGTGAAGCAGTTAGAAAAAGAACTATCGCAAATCAAGGTAGAGTTGGATAAAACAACTGCGGAAAGATCAAGATTAGAAGAGAAAATATATGAGTTGAGCGGGCAGATAGATACAAATACCGCTATTGCTCAAAAGGTTCAGATTACCATTGCCCAGTGGGGAGAGATGATTTCTCAGAAGGAAGAACTTAAGAAAAGCCTGAGTTCTGAAATCGGGCTCCTTGTAGACGAACAAAACATTATAGAAAAAGATATATCCACTGCCGCTAGTGATTTCGAACAATTTTCTAAAGACCTGAAAGCGTGCGAAGGCTTAGAGAAGGAAGTAGAAGTGGTAATAGGAGAATTGGAAAACGGCTTTGATTCCATAACCGAGCAGGAAAAAGAGGAAAGGGAGAAACTGATTGAGTTGAAGATACTCAAGACGCAAGTTGAGGAAAGAGAACATAATCTACAATCTGAAAAATCGCATCTCGAAAACGAAAGAGAGAATCTCTTGAATCTGATTGAAGAGAGAAGGGAGTCATTAGCTAATCTGGAAGGTAAAGTATCCGGCATAGAGGAAGTAAAACTTTCCGGGGAAAAGGAAATATCATCTCTTTTGGAATCGCAAAATAAGTTAGAAACGGAAATGAAGAGATTACAGGACGAGAAGGAAAAGATAAATCAGAAAATCGGGGAAGAAGAGAGTCTTTTGGAACAGGGGAAGGCTGAAGTATCGAAGATTCAAGCCGACCTGACTCAAGAGAAGATAAATAGTAACAGGCTATCTATGGAGCTAAACCAGATTGATAAGAGGCTTACCGAAGAATTCAATCTCTCATTAAACGAAGCGCTTCTTATGATTGGTCAGTTGCCATCGGATACTTCAGAAGACTATTTGACTGAAATAGAGAAGTTGAAACACAGAATTGAAACAATCGGTCCCGTCAATCTCGCTGCTCCTGAAGAGTATGAGAAACTTGAACAGCGTTACAAATTTCTCAAGACTCAGGAAGGCGACTTGCTTAAGGCATCGGAAGACCTTCGTAATGCCATAGTCAGGATTGACGGAACTACGCGCGCGAACTTCCGGAATACCTTCGTGAGGGTTCAGAAAAATTTCCGAAAGATATTTACACAGCTTTTCGAAGGGGGAGAAGCTGACCTGGTACTCAGTAACGAAGAGGATCTATTGGAAACGGGAGTTGATATTGTTGCGCAACCACCCGGGAAGAAGCTTCAGAGCATCTCGCTTTTATCGGGAGGAGAAAAAGCCCTCTGTGCCATTGCACTTCTATTTGCCCTTTTCTTGGTTAAGCCTTCACCTTTCTGCGTCCTTGATGAGGTTGATGCTTCGCTGGATGATGCTAACCTTCAGAGGTTTACCAGACTATTGAAAGAATTTGTGAGTAGCACGCAATTCATCATTGTAACCCACAACAAAAAGACGATGGAGATGTCCGATGTTCTTTATGGAATTACCATGGAAGAGTTTGGCGTCTCCAAACTTATCTCGGTAAAATTCCAAAAGCCCAGTTCCGTCTAAAATGGAACTACTATCCCGCTAAGTTTCCACCGATTTCATTTGGGTCGAATAAAAAATATACAAACGAAGAGGCTTGTGCCTCAAATTTGATATTCTCTTATCTATCATGGATAGGGTGAGGATTTTAGATATATATATTGATAATCTGGAATGGGATAGGATAGCGAATGTTGTGGAAGGATTCATCAGAAGCCAAAAGGCACATCAAATAATTAGCGCCAATTCTATGATGCTCAGCGCTCTGGAAAAAGAACCTGAACTAAAAGAAACCTTTCTTAACGCCGACCTCGTACTTGCCGATAGCATAGGTGTTGTATGGGCTTCGCGTTTTCTTGGCTTTGGAGAAATCGCTCGCATAGCCGGCATAGACTTAATGTTAAATTTTTGCAGGCTAGCAGATTCCCGAGGGTACTCTATTTATCTATTAGGGTCGCGGCCATTTGTGTTGAGGAAGGCAGCCGGAAATCTGGAGAAGAAATTTCCTGGCCTCAGGATTGTGGGAATGCACCATGGATATTTTGTAGAGGGAGAAGAAAGTGGAATCCTGGAAGGAGTCAGGAATCACAAACCCGATTTTCTATTTGTGGGAATTGGCACCCCTCGGGGAGAAAAGTGGATTTACAAGAACCTAAAGAAGTTAAATGTTCCCGTCTGTATGGCAATTGGGGGTAGCCTGGATGTGATTTCCGGGGGGATAAAAAGAGCGCCCGGATGGCTTCGCCAGAAGGGCCTTGAGTGGATTTACCGCTTGCTCCAGGAGCCTTGGCGATTTTTCCGGCTACCGGCATTATTATGTTTTGTCTGGAAAACAATGGAAGAAAAATTAAGAAGGTGACTTTAAAATATGAAATATGGGATTATTTCTGATATTCATGGAAATCTCGAAGCATTGAATGTGGTCCTGAAATACTTAAGGGAAGTGCAGAAAATATACAATTTCCTTTGTTGTGGCGACATCGTTGGATATGGAGCAAGGCCTAACGAATGCACGGAAATTATTCGCAAGTTGAAGAATTGCTATACGGTAGCCGGCAATCATGACTGGGCTGCTGTTGGTTTAGAAGATAAAAGTTTTTTCAACCCCATTGCTCTGGAGGCAATAGAGTGGACTGATGACCATCTGACCGCGGACAATCGGAATTACCTCAAAAGGCTCGCTTCCGAGATAGAGGAAAATAATTTTATGCTCGTTCACGGAAGCCCGAGGGACCCAATCGATGAATACATCTTTGAAGAAAGCACTTTCCTAGCCAATCTTCCCGGGATAAAGAAGAATATCTGTTTTGTAGGACATACCCATGTGCCTCTCTGCTTCTACGGGGCTTCGTTACAAGAGACTTGGGGAAGGCCGCTCGACGATGAAACTGTTTTAGAAATAGATCCTTCTTATAAATACTTGATAAACTGTGGGAGTGTTGGTCAACCTAGAGATGGGGATCCAAGAGCTAGCCTGGGTATTTACGACGAGGAAACGAATACTGTCAAGATAAAAAAGATAAAGTATAACATTTCCAGGACTCAAGAAGAAATCTTAAATGCGGGGCTCCCGAGAGTTCTTGCTCTCAGACTTGCCTTTGGCAGATAGTTAAACCTGTGGAAATTTCTTGACAAAATAGACTTATATTTGGTATTGTTCTGTTTGAAGTCTTCGGGATAGGGTGAGATTCCCAATCGGTGGTGAAAGTCCGCGAGCTCGCCCGATTTTTATCGGGGGGCCGAACTGTTGAAATTACAGTACCGACGGTAAAGTCCGGACGGGAGAAGATTTCACCAGTAATTTGGACTAATAGATGGAGTAGAAAGGCCAATTAGCAAGTGAGGCGTGATATCCCGAAGAATTTTTCTTCGGGATTTTTTTAATCAGATGAAGATAGAACCTAAAAATGAGATAGAATTTATGAAGAAAGCGATAGCCCTCGCCAGAAAAGGGTCGCCTCGGGTAAGTCCCAATCCCCTGGTAGGCTGTGTCCTGGTCAAGAAAGGCAAGGTTATCTCCGAGGGATATCACCGATATTTTGGTGGCCCACACGCTGAAATCTATGCTTTAAGGAAAGCGGGAACGGAGGCTAAGGGTTCTACGCTGTATATTAACCTGGAACCCTGTTGCCACTATGGCAAGACGCCTCCTTGCACCGAAGCAATTGGGAGCGGAGGAGTTAGAGAGGTTGTTATGGGAATGGTAGACCCCAATCCTCTGGTAAATGGAAAGGGACTGAAGGAATTGAAAGCGAGAGGAATTGAGATAAGATTGGGACTCTTAGAAAAAGAATGCAGGAAACTGAACGAGACTTACATAAAATATATAACAAAAAAGATGCCTTTTGTAGTTCTAAAGTCAGGAATGTCTCTTGATGGGAAAATAGCTACCCCGAGTGGAGATTCCAAATGGATCACGAGCGAAGCCTCCCGAAGATATGTGCGAAGGCTACGCGGCAAGGTCGATGCCATCCTGGTAGGAATAGGTACTATACTAAAGGATGACCCTCGGCTCCTGGGCAACCATTCCGGAAAGAGACCTGTCAGGTTGGTCCTGGATACTCACCTCAGGGTCCCTTTGAATGCGCGAGTATTGGATTCTCAAACTCCCACTATACTCGTGACCGATAGAGAATCAGATAAGGAAAAAATAGGTATTCTGGAAGCTAAAGGCGTTGAAGTCCTGCAAATTCCGAGATGGAAGAAACGGCCCGAGCAAGGGCTTGACCTTGAGTATCTGATGAAGGAGTTGGGGAAAAGGGGAGTTACTTCTATTCTGATTGAGGGTGGGGGCAAGGTTAACGCCTCGGCATTAGAGATGGGATTGGTTGATAAGGTACTCTTCTTCATCGCTCCCAAGATTATTGGTGGCAAGAATTCTATTACTCCGGTGGAGGGTGAGGGAGTGAACAAGATTGGAGAGGCTATAAAACTGAGGGACATTAAGGTGAAGAGATTTGGTGATGATATTCTATTTGAGGGATATATTTGAAATTTCCTCTCCCTTAGCGGAGAGGGCCGAGATGATGGGGATGAAGAGATGTTTACTGGAATAATTGAGAAGATGGGGAAAATAATAGAGAAAAGTTCCAATAAGATTAGTATAGAGACTGGATGGAAAGATTTAGAGATGGGCGAGTCCATCTCTGTCAACGGCGTTTGCCTTACGGTTGCTAATCGTGATAATCTCAAACCATCGGGAAAATTTACTGCAGACCTCTCTTCCGAGACCCTTAAGCGAACTACGCTTGGCGCTTTGAACGTTGGAGAAAGGGTAAATTTGGAGAGAGCCTTGAAATTAGGAGAACGCTTGGGAGGCCATTTTCTCAGCGGACACGTAGATGGTGTGGGAACGGTCAGAGCAATTATGAGGGAGAAGAATGGCAGAATTTTTGAAATCGCAACCTTTCCAGAAATTTTGAGATATGTTGTACCTCAGGGTGCAATTGCAGTAGATGGAGTAAGTTTGACCGTGGTTCAAGTATTGGATGGTGGAGGTTTTTCCGTCTGTATCATTCCCCATACAGATAGGGTTACAACATTTGGTCTTTTGAAAGTTACCAGTTCCGTCAACATTGAAGTTGACATTTTGGCAAAATATGTTGAGAAAATAATCACTAAGGGAGATAAGAAAACTGGCATAACCAGAGAATTTCTCGTAAGGAAGGGATTTCTATGAATTTTAACACAATTCCTGAAGCGATAGAAGATATAAAGAAAGGCAAGATGGTTATTGTTATTGATGACAAGGAACGGGAGAATGAGGGCGACCTGGTCATGGCAGCCTCTAAGGTAACTCCTGAGGCAATAAATTTTATGGCGAAGTATGGCCGAGGGCTAATCTGTCTACCAATCGTCGGGGAAAGGTTGGATAAATTGGGAATCAAACCAATGGTAACAAATGGGGTAGAGTTACGGGAGGCAGCATTTACAGTTTCTGTCGATGTCAGGGAAGGCACGACTACGGGAATTTCGGCTCACGACCGGGCAGCTACAGTAAAAGCACTGATAAATCCCAGGACCAGTTCCTCCGGACTCTCTAGTCCCGGACATATATTTCCGCTCCGATACCGGGAAGGCGGTGTCTTGGTTCGCGCCGGCCATACTGAGGCAGCCGTAGACCTGGCAAAACTATCGGGCTTATATCCTGCGGGGGTCATTTGTGAGATAATGTACGAGGACGGTACAATGGCCAGGACGCCCGAACTTTTCCGCTTCGCTAAGAAACACAAATTGGCCATCATTACGATTGCTGACTTGATAGAGTATCGCCGTAGAACGGAGAAATTTGTAAAGCGCGTGGCCAGCGCCAGATTACCTACAGAATTTGGCGAATTTAAGATAATTATCTACCAGTCTCTTCTGGACAATGAGCACCATCTGGCTCTGGTGAAGGGAGAAGTGAAAGACAAGAAAAACGTTCTGGTGAGAGTGCACTCTTCCTGTTTAACAGGGGATATTTTCCATTCCATCAGGTGCGATTGCGGTTCTCAGTTGCATCGAGCAATGGAGATAATCGAGAAGAGAGGTCAAGGAGTTGTATTGTATATGCATCAGGAGGGAAGGGGGATTGGATTAGTAAACAAAGTGAAGGCATACGAATTGCAGGATAGAGGTCTGGATACTGTGGAGGCTAACAAAGTCTTAGGTTTTAAACCAGATTTGAGGGACTACGGCATTGGCGCCCAGATACTCGCCGACCTTGGGCTATCCACAATAGCTCTATTGACAAATAATCCTCGGAAGATTGTGGGAATAGAAGGCTATGGATTAAAGGTAACCAGGAGAATTCCCCTGGAAATAAAACCTACGAGGGTAAATAAGAAATATCTCCGGGTTAAGAAGAAAAAGTTGGGACATATGCTGGAAGTGTGAAAAGATTAAAAGATAGTTTGTTCATCGCTAGGGAATTTTTTGACGCCAAAAAACTTCGGACTTTGCGAAGCGCAAATCGAAACTCCTCGCTTTGCTCGTCGGACAGCGATTTGCTTTGTGATTGGGAAACTATGTGCTTTAGCACATAGACGAATCAGAGATTAGCCTAAGCTACCGCTTTAGCGGGAGCGAGTCGTCCTCGTTTTTTGCCTAAAATTCCAACAGCTTTTCACAAGCTATCTCTTAAATAAGAACGAATGTAGGGGTTCGATTCATCGAACCCGCAATTCGATGTAGCCGCAGAGCGATAGCTCTGCTAAGAAGAAAGCAAAGTTTGCGCCTTGCTTCCAGGAAAGTCAGTGTGGTGAAATAACAAAAGGAGGGTGGAGAATGGCAAAAGTGCATGTGGGTAAGATGGTGGCTAAGGGGAAGAACTTTGGAATTGTAGTCTCCAGGTTTAATGAGTTCATCAGCCAGAAACTTCTGGATGGGGCTCTGGATGTTCTAAGGCGGCATGACGCCGATGAAGAGAGGATTGAAATTTTTTGGGTTCCTGGTTCTTTTGAAATTCCTCTCATAGCGAGGAAGTTGGCCGTGAGTAAGAAGTTTGACGCAGTAGTCTGTTTAGGAGCGGTGATAAGAGGCGATACCCCTCATTTTGATTACATTGCAAGCCAGGTAGCAAAAGGTATAGCCGAAACTTCTCTTTCTACAGGGGTGCCTGTTCTCTTTGGGATAATTACGGCCGACAATTTGGAACAGGCTATCGAAAGGGCAGGAACCAAGGATGGCAATAAAGGGGCGGATGCAGCGTTAAGTGCGATTGAAATGGTAAACTTAGTATCCGCCATAGTGTAGCAGAGTTTATTGAAGGTAACGGTGAAGATGATGGGACTCCGTCGTCTGGCAAGAGAGTACAGCCTTCAGATTTTGTATGCGTTAGACGTTTGCAATCTGGAAGCAGGAGAAGTTCAGAAGTCCTTCTGGGAAGGCCATAAATCTGGCAGAAAAGTTATGGAATTTGCCACAACCATAGTAGAGGGAACATTAAAGAACCTACCTCAAATCGATTCTTTAATTGCTAAGTACGCTCGAAACTGGGACCTCCACAGGATGGCTTCAATTGACCGGAATATTCTCCGACAGGCTACCTTTGAAATTCTATGCCTTTCTGACATACCGATTAATGTAATAATTAACGAAGCGGTAGAGCTAGCGAAAAAGTATTCTACTGGAGAATCAGGAGGATTCGTTAATGGGATACTGGATAAAATAGGAGAAATCCGTAGCGCGGAAAGTTCGAAGGAGTGAGGCTATGGGGAGACTTGAGGAAGTCAAAAGAAAAGTGGAGAGATTGAGGGAAGAAATTCGCCACCACGATTATCGCTATTATGTCCTTAACGAGCCCGAAATCTCGGATAAAGAATACGATGACCTGGTAAGGGAACTGAAAAAGTTAGAGGAGCAATATCCAGAGTTCATCACTGCGGATTCGCCTACCCGGAGAGTGGGAGAGAAACCCTTGGAAGGCTTCAAGACCGTGAAACACCGAGTTGCCATGCTTTCCCTGGATAACACCTATTCTGCTGAAGAAACGAAGGATTGGGCTAAGAGGGTTCTCAAACTATTACCTCGGGAAAAAGTGGAATATGTTGTGGAGTTAAAGATTGATGGCGTAGGCGTAGCATTAACATACGAAAAGGGCGCTTTCGTTTTAGGAGCCACGCGAGGAGATGGTATCATAGGAGACGACATCACGCAGAATCTAAAAACTATAAAGTCCATACCGTTGAGACTTTTTTCTTTCGATGCCTCGCAATTGCCAGATTTGATAGAAGTTCGCGGTGAAGTTTTTATGGAGAAAAGCGAGTTCGAAAAACTGAACCAGGAGAAGAAAAGAAAGGGTGAAGCGCTCTTTGCAAATCCCCGGAATGCTGCCGCTGGCTCTCTAAAACTTCTCGATTCGCGCCTTACCGCTGAAAGAAGGCTCAACTGCTTCATCCATTCTTTCGGAACTCTGGAGGGAGGAAAAGTATACAGGACGCACTGGGAATTTCTGGAATCTATGAAGAAGCGGGGCCTCAGGATTAATCCCGAGGTCAAACTCTGGAAAAATATTGATGAGGTCATCCGCTATTGCGACGAATGGGAGAAGAAGAGGGGGAAATTGAGCTACGAAATTGATGGCATGGTTATAAAAGTCAATTCCTTGGAACAGCAGAGGAGACTGGGATTTACAATGAAGAGTCCGCGCTGGGCAATAGCCTATAAATTTCCTGCCCAGCAGGCCACAACTACGCTAAAAGACATAATTCTCCAGGTTGGTAGAACCGGCGTCATAACTCCAGTCGCAGTGCTCGAACCGGTTGAGTGTGGCGGAGTTACTATAAGTAGAGCCACTCTCCACAATTTTGACGAGATACAGAGGCTGGATGTCCGAATCGGAGATAGGGTTATTGTGGAAAGGGCAGGAGAAGTAATCCCAAAAATTGTTAAGGTAGTGGAATCTGTTAGAAAAGGTAAAAGAGAACCTTTTAAAGTGCCCCAGAAGTGTCCTGAGTGTGGAGGAAAGATTACGAAAGAGAAGGAAGAAGAGGTCGCATACCGTTGCATTAATCCTTCCTGTCCAGCCCAGCTCGAGAGGGGTCTGGTTCACTTCGCTTCCAGAAATGCTATGGACATAGAAGGTCTCGGTGAAGCAGTAGTGGCGCAACTGGTGAGGAATAGACTTGTTAAAGATTTTGCTGACATCTATTCTCTCAAGAGAGAGGATTTTTTGAAACTTGAACTATTTGCTGAAAAGAGGGCTCAGAATTTAGTGGATGCCATAGAGGAGAGCAAGAAGAGGCCTCTTTCCCGGCTCCTTTTCGCTTTAGGTATCAGGCATGTGGGAGAGAAAGCAGCCGAGACTCTGGCGGGAGAGTTTGGGTCTCTGGATGGAATAATGGAAACGGAGGTAGAAAAATTGCAGAAGATTTCAGAAGTAGGCCCTGTGCTTGCTGGAAGCGTGAGAGAGTTTTTCCAGCAGGCAGAGATAAAGAGGCTTACCGATAGATTGAGGAAAGCAGGACTCAACATGGAAGAGGAAAGAGCGGAAAAGGGTCCTCAGATACTGGCCGGGAAAACATTCGTTTTTACAGGAGAGTTGAGGGGATACTCCCGGACAGAAGCCGAAGAACTCGTAAAGAATTTGGGAGGAAAAACAACCTCTTCCGTCACTAGCAAGACTTCTTATGTAGTTGTTGGCGAAGCCCCTGGCTCAAAATACGAAAAGGCAAAGACGCTCGGGGTGCCTATACTTTCGGAAGAAGAATTCGATAAATTAATTAAAAAAGGTAGAAAATAGATAATTGTCAAAGGTCTATTTTATTGATTTCAATTCCATTAGAAAATTTAGGATTCTCATTCTTCGCGCTGGTTTAGATAGGGTAGTTTCAAAAAATGATATGGTGGCTATCAAACTCCACTTTGGAGAGAAAGGCAACAGAGGGTATGTGAAGCCGGAATATGTCAAAGAAGTTGTCAAAGAAGTGAAGGCTTTGGGAGGCCAACCGTTCTTGACCGACTCCAATACCATTTATGTAGGAGAGAGGTCTGATGCCTTAAAGCATGTGGCTATTGCGAAGACCCACGGCTTCAGTTTAGAGAGTTGCGGAGCTCCCGTAATGATTGCTGATGGTTTGAGAGGGAATAGCTATACAGAAGTAGAAATCAATCAGAGACATTTTAAGAAAGTGAAGGTTGCCAATGGTATCTATGACGCTGATGTGGTAATTTTCGTTTCGCACTTCAAAGGTCACGAGTTGAGCGGTTTTGGAGGGGCTATAAAAAATGTTGGAATGGGTTGTGCTTCCCGCACTGGCAAATATGAGATACATGAGGCAATTATTCCCAAAATAGAATTAGCTAAATGCACAGGGTGTGAGGTTTGCGTTAGATGGTGCCCACCGGAAGCTATTGAGATTGTGGAGAAGAAGGTGAAAATAGACAGTGATAAGTGCATAGGCTGTGGTGAGTGTATCCTTTATTGCAATTTTGGTGCTCTCTCTATGGAATGGAGCAACCTGGCGGAAAGTGAACAGGAGAAGTTAATTGAGTATGCCTATGGCGCGCTAAAAAATAAGAAGGCCTTATTTATTAATTTTCTTAATTTCATTACTCGGCTATGCGACTGCTGCGCTACTTCGGATGGCCCCGTTGTTCCGGACATTGGCATTTTAGCTTCTTCTGACCCTGTGGCAATTGATGAGGCTTCGGTCAATTTGGTTAACGAAGCGGGCAAAAGGGATGTTTTCCGCGAGCTTTATCCCGGGAAAAGATGGGAGTTTCAGCTCAATTACGCCGAGAAATTGGGCATGGGAAAGAGGGATCACGAGTTGGTCAGAATATAAATCAAAGGAGTTTTATGAAATTTCTGGTAGATTTTATGCTTGGCAGGCTTTGTAAATGGCTGAGGATGCTTGGATACGATGCTTCCTATTTCGTATCAGGCAAGAAGAGTGATCTGGTATATCAAAGCCTGAAAGAGGGAAGGATAATATTGACCCGAGACCATCGGTTGAGCAAAAAGAAAGCAATAAAGATGGTCATAATCAATAGCGATTTGCTGGAAGAACAGTTGAAACAAGTTTTTTCTGAGATGAATGTAAAAGTAAACCCTGATGAGGTATTCACAAGGTGCACACTGTGTAATGAACTTCTCCTGGAGATAGAGAAGGATAAAGTCAAGGATAAAGTTCCGAACTATGTTTTTCAGACACAGGAAGAATTTTCGTACTGTCCAGTTTGTCAAAAGATATACTGGAAAGGAACCCATTGGGACCTCGTAAATCAATCTCTTGAAAAAATAAGAAGTAAAACAGAAAATTGAGCGAAGGTATGCTTATTTTGTAGTGTAGGGGCTTGTCCCCGTGAAAATTACGCCCATAAAGGGCTACACTACCCCAAACCATTGGAATAAGAATAATGGATGCGAAAATACCAAAGAAAATTCGGCTCGACCCAGCTTTATACTCTAAGCCAGGATGGGTTTATTCAATTACCATAGTTGCTAATTTTAAAAGACAATATTTTCTGAAATACGAACTTAATATAGAGATTGTAGAATGTTTGAGAAAGCAAAGGGAAAAGTTAGGATCCAGAGTATTTGTCTACTGTCTTATGCCCGAGCATTTACATTTCCTTTGTAGTGTAGGGGTTTATCCCCGTAAGATTTTTGATAGATTACCTTCAATAATAGATTTTGTTAATCAATTCAAAGGTAAATCTACAAGCATAGCGTGGCAATATGGCATCAAAGGAAGTCTCTGGCAGAAAAGATGGTATGATCATATCTTAAGAAAGGGTGAAGATTTACGGAAAATAGGTGAATATATATTGAACAATCCTGTGAGAAGAGGACTTGTTGAAGACTGGCACAAATATCCTTATTGTGGTTACCTGGATGAATTTGACCTGTAATTCTTTATTGCGTAGGGGTTTATGCCCGTAATTATTTTTGTAGTGTAGGGGCTTGTCCCCGTGAAAATTACGCCCATAAAGGGCTACAGTACCACAATGTCTTTTGTAGTGTAGGGGTTTATCCCCGTAGGAATTACGCCCATAAAGGGCTACACTACCCCTGGTTAGGCCCATAAAGGGCTACACTACTAAAGATTTTGGAAAAAGAACTTGAAATGAAGATAACTAAAATTGAGAAGCAGAAAAAAAGGAAAGATTTCTATTCGATATTTCTCGACGGGAAATACGCATTCCACTTGAATAAGGAAGTTCTTTCCGACTTAAACTTAGAAGTGGGTCAAGAAATCAGTAGAGAAGAGCTAATAAGGGTCAATCGGTTAGAACAGGTCAGGGAGGCTCGAGACTACGCCTTTCTCCTCTTATCCTATCGTTCCCGAAGCTGCCAGGAGATCCGAGAGAGGCTTCTTAAGAAGGGATATGAGAAGGAGGCAGTGGAAGAGGTAGTTGAAGAACTAAAAGGCCTCCGTTATCTGGATGACAATAAATTTGTTAGAGAATGGGTGGAAATGAAACTTAAAGATAAAAGGGGAAAGATACTAATCCGCCAGGAACTCTTGAAAAAGGGGATAGAGAAAGACTTAATTGACGAATTGATAGATGAAGCCATTAAGAAGATTGCTTCAAGTGAAGATGAATTGGCTTGGCGAGCAATTGAAAAGATGGTTCCTCGGTATCAGAAATTGGCGAGGTCAAAAGCTTACCGAAGAATAAAAGACTTCCTAATCCGTCGAGGATTCTCCAGCGAAGCCGCAGAGAATGTGCTGGACAGATTTTTCCAAAATTATAGTAGAGATTCTGAATAGAAACCGGTAGCCAACTTGGACGACTAACCTTCCAGATTTTCCTTGT
>Ga0315308_1000231_pt1 | contig 30658 bp, 40 predicted proteins | sample TDP3_MG_FD_203078 | JGI IMG/M metagenome (GOLD analysis project Ga0315308, IMG submission 203078) | Freshwater sediment microbial communities from Lake Towuti, South Sulawesi, Indonesia - TDP3 | ecosystem: Environmental > Aquatic > Freshwater > Lake > Sediment | place: Indonesia: South Sulawesi... | reverse complement strand
CCTATGGAGATTCTTAACCCTTTCTAGCAGCTGCATGCTTCACCAATCGAACCGTATCTTGAGCACGCGCATGGAAATGAAAAGTCGACAATGCTGGCAGATCACGCCCACGATATCATCAAGCGTGAAGATGGGCTTAGGCACTTCTGCATGGTATCCACCGATATGGATATGCCGTGGCAGAAGATTCTTGCAGTAAGGGCAGGTTTTGCCTCGGGCGGCTTCCAGATATCGAAGAATCAGACTGACCATTCAGACCATCTGGTCGTCTTTCATTCTAGGCCAAAGATAAGCGTTCCTAAACCTTTACCAATTCTAGGCCTAGCCCGAAAGGAGCTCATTTCTGGCTTCTTTTAGTAACCGTTTACTAAAGTCCTATATACTCTGCTCCCTAGCCATGTGCTGCCGCAAAGGCGAATAGAAAATGGGGAAGAAAGCTAAGAAACGGTCGAGATGGGTCAGCACCGCCATCAAACGAACCCTAGCCGAACGGATCCAGAAGGAAATCATCGAGAGGGGCGTAGGTGGCTATACCGCCCTGACCGGTTTTGTTGAAGATGCCATTCGGCACAGACTAGATGAACTTCTGGCCCAATACGACAGGAAGGGCTAGACATGGCCGCTCGAGCTGCCCCATCCGAAACCGAGAAAAAGACGTCCGCAGCGGAACCTGCGGCCCCATTCTTGAAACGGCAATATCCCGTGACCCTCTTGGTCCAAGAATGGGAGACTGAAGACGGCGCCGAAGTCCGACTAGTCTCAGGCCCAGATGACAGAGGCATTCCAATGCCATCTTGCTCTAAGCATCCAGCAGCCATCATGTGCTCGCACATAGGCGATGTGGAATCCTACCGCCAGAAATTAAAGGAGAGGCACAGATAGATGAATTTCCCAAGAAAGGCAATCATAGCCCCGAGCCACGATGTCCGAAGACAGAATCAGGTCGAAGTCACCTTCCACAGCATAGAAGAAGTCCAGAACGCGCAAAGGGAACGATACGAGATCATCAGGTGGCTAGATGAATGAAACCGCCAAGCCTTGCTACTATGAAGCAATGGATGGACGAAGGCATCGCCCGAGCCACAGACGGTTGCCGAGTCGAACCCGATGGCATCTGCCCACACGGCAAGAAGTCCTGGCTTCTCGAGCTGGGGATGATATAGCATGGCACAGAAGATTTGGATTTGGTGTGGCCACGCCTGCAGATGGTTGGCATTAAGCCCTCGCCTCGGCCGTGAACTCTGGGAATCTCTGGATAGATCAAAGCCCGAGAAGCATAAGGCGATCATGCGAGAATTCGCCCGAAGACAAAGGTGAATCAAGCATGAAGATTGAATGGAATCTTAGCAGGAACGGAACCCGAGAAACCATCGCCGGACCGAAATATTGGAGCACAAAACTTTGGGAATGGACGGTCCAAGAGATGCGATACATCGTCGAAGAATACGCTATGCGAATGCGAGGCGAAATCCAAAGGGGCTGGTGATCTTGAAGGAAGAAACCCGAATCATGCTTCTGATAGGACTAAATGTCTTTCTAGCGGTTCAAGCCGCCCTGTTGGCTGCCACGATCATCGCGATGGTGGTCACGAGATGAATACGGCATTCGGAAAGCTCACAGCCGCCGAGGCAATCCTACTTCAGCTATATGCCACGGAATCCCGAGGGCTCGAACAGATCCACTATATTCTACTTGGTGATGGTTTGAACAGAGTAGCATCTCGGCGCATCAAGCCTGCAGCGATCAGAGCCAGAGCCAGCGAACTGCAAAGGCAGAATCTCCTATCCATCGATAATGGCCGATATCAGCTGAGTCCCAAGGGCATCGAATTCGTCGAGTCCGACATTGCTCCCAAGCTTACAGACGAGGAACTCGGAAGGTTCGGTGGTCCATAATGCCTATCCGATTCAATCTGAACGACCTGACACCAGACCAAGCAGCAGCAGCTCTTCGAGACTTGAAGCGATCCGACAAGGCAGCTGAGATCCCTATCCATTACATCAAAGAAATCGCTCCAGACTTCTACGAAGTCAGATCCCAATCGAACGGCAAGACCTACCAAGTCGACCTTCGAGGACAAGGATCATGCACCTGCCCAGACTGGACATTCCGAGGCGGAGAATGCAAGCATATCAAACTGGCCCGAACGGCTCGAATGAGAGGTGAGAATGAATGAGTAAAGAAACAGACGTCCTCTCGGCACTCAAGGCCTACATAGACGATGTCCTCGCCAAGACGAAAGCGACCAGACTAGTCCAAGTTGGAAGAACCGTACCAGTCCCGGGTCCGATGCCCGAGCATCCTGAATACGTCAAGATCGCATTCTTGGAAGAAGTCCCTATGACGAAGACCAGAATGGACTTCGCGAGAGAGCTCGAGAGCGAACTCAATGTGCTGATCGGAGAGGCCAAAGGGGCCTATGTGCAGAAACCATCAGATACATCGCCTGCACCGGCTGCATTGCCTGCATCAAGCCCGCCACCGACCCCGAAGCCAGATCTGGAGACTTTGCTGAACAAGTTAGAATGGAGCCAACCAAACGAGAAGGGATATCAATGGACCATACGAATCGAAGCAGAGACAATCCCCGAAGTCAAGGCCTTCATAGAAGGAATGAAGGAGAAATGGAATCGACTCGGCGAATACAGTTACATCTTGACTGGCGACGACTTCACCTTGCTAGGCCGCATGCCGATAAGGCGCCCTGCAAAGTGATCGACATGGGATCTTGGAAAGTAGAACATCGCCGAGAGATCCAATGCAGAGCCAAAGGCAACACTTGCCCGAAGCATCGCAAAGGATGGAGATTCCGGGGCATCAAGAAATGCGGAGGATGCCCCTACGCTTTCGTCAAATCGAAGGTGCCGCCCTATCCATGGCTTCCCTACGGAAAGGTGCATGCGGAATGGTAGAGAAAGGACCGCTCCTGGGATTCGAACTCAAAACCGGGAAACCAATCCATGTCCCATTGCATCATCTAATCATCACGGGGATGACGCAGCTCTCAGGCAAAACCACAACTCTCGAAGCCCTGTTGATTCGCAGCAAAGTCCAAGCCTTAGCCTTCCGCACCAAACGCGGAGAAATCGGATTCGAGAAAGCCAACCGGGTCCCGATCTTCTTCGATGAACGGGGCCTAGCTCATTGGCGGGCCTTGGAAGGCCTGCTGGAAGCCACTCTTGAAGAGAAGATCCGGAGAGAGCCAGGAGTCCGAAGCGCCATCATAAGGCTATGCACCGATCTGAAGGAACAGGAGCCTCTGACCCAGATCCTTCATCGGATCGATCTACGATTGAAGGATCCCAAACTTCGGGGCTTCGATCGAGACGTCTATACCAAGATACAGGCCTATCTCGAACTCGTCATTCCACAACTCAGAGCCATCGCCTTTTCCAATGAATTGAAGCTTGGCGAAGGCCTTAATGTCATGGACCTGGAAGGGCTCAGCGACGAAATCCAAGCCTTAGTAATAGCAGCCAGCATCGAAGCCATTCATCGCAAAGCCAAAGCCACAGTTCTGGTCCTGCCTGAAGCATGGAAGTTCATACCGCAGGACAGGGGCTCGCCCTGCAAGATCTTCGTGGAACGCCTAATGCGAGAAGGCGCCATCCTAGGAAACTTTGTCTGGTTCGACAGCCAAGACTTGCGAGCCGTCGATAAGAAATTCCTACGCCAGATTGACAACTGGATTCTAGGCAGGCAAAGAGAATCTCATGAAATCGACAGCGTCCTAAATCAGATTCCCTTAGCGAAAAGATCAAAGCCCGAACCTGAAGAAATCATGCAATTGCCGGTAGGACACTTCATAGCTTGCCTTCATGACACGGTCAAACGGGTCTATGTCATGCCAGCATGGATGGATGAGAGGACTGCGATAGACATTGCCACAAGCAGGCGAGATCTGGATTCAATTCGCAAAATGCGACCTGAACCGGTGGGTCTTCCGAAGGAACAGCCTCTCGAGATCATATCGGATCCGTTGAAGTTCCGCATGGCCATCGAAACCGTGGTCGGAGAACATAATAAGAGATCCGAAGCTGCGATTTTGAACATGCGTCTGGAAATTCAAGAAATCTTCGAAGGCAAACTCAGAGAGCTTCAGGAAAAGCTTCTTGCCATCATAACGCAGACGAAGTCTCCCTCTGCCACTTCAGCACAGATTGTTCTGCCCCAACCTGCGATGCCCGTGAAGCCTCTCGATCTCGTCCATGAAGAAATGATCGTGCGAATCACCCATGCAGAAAAGCCTGTCCAAATGACCACAGGTAATGTCTTGGGCAAAGTCATGTACGCTGCCATAGAAAGGGGCAAAGAAGGCAAGCTGTTCGCCGAAGGAGATCTATTCGATGAATGCCGAGACCATGGATGGAATGTGCCCCACGGGACCATAGGGGCGACTCTGATGCATCTAATCCGAGATGGCCGAATCGTCAAACTCGAGAAGGCCCGACCGCAGATGTATCGGCTTCCCTTGAAGCTCAAGATCGAGGTCGAAGAGACTTGAAGAAATGTTCCTGCGGTTGGATGCTCTTCGAAGAACCACCACCGGCCCACTGCTTGAATCAGAAATGTCCGAACTATCGGCCGCCAGATCTCAGTTGGCATGGCGATAAATCATGAGCCAAGCCTATTACGATATGATCGCTCGCCATATCAGCCAAGGAACGAAGCAGGGCTTAAGACATTGGATGCGGTACTTCCAATGCCCCAAATGCGGGCGAAGGCGCTGGCATACCATCCGATATGATGGACAGAGACTATGCCCAAGATGCGGAACGCCAATGATCCGAGATGAGAGGCGACTAATGCCTTGAGCGAATCATGGCATATCCGAGCAGCCCTACGAATCCACCACCTTTTCACCATCTGCAATGAAGCCTACGATAAAGGAAAGATGTTCAGCCAAGATATCACGGACCTAGCGAATCTCAGAGACTACTATATGTACCGGGTCCTAGATGCCAGCAAAGAAGTTGCTCCATCTCTTCTGCGAACCCTGAATCTCCTAGAAAACAAGATGACGGAATGGCACGACGATTTTCATGCTGGCTTCTTCTTTACGCTCAGCCAAATCCTATCTCTGAAATACGAGATCCCCATGCTTCCGGGCGAACTCGTGAAGCGCATCGAATTCGAACAATCTTGGACGGAAACTAAGAAACGATTGGAACTAGACTGGGACCGGGAGATCGTCAGATGAGAAAGAGAAATCTAGCACGAGAAATGGCATATCGAGAGACACTGTGGTCCATGGGGCTATCCGATCGAGAGATAGCAAGCAGAACCGGCACCGATCGGATAACCATACGGTCCTGGCGGAAGGGAAGAGGCCTTCTAGCCCATCTTGATCCCCGACGAAAAACCCCTCTTAACCCTGAAGAGGAGCGAAGACGCCATACAGCGTACGCTCAAGGGCTCTCCGATGCCAAGACCGCCATGGATTTGGGGATCCCAGCTTCCACCTATCGAAGCTGGAGAACGAAGAGAGGCTTGGCCCCCCGATACCGCAGGCCGCCCCGAGGCACTCCCCAGGAGATTCTCGAACGGGGCTGGAAGGCGTATCGCATGCGAAAGGCAGGGCATGATGATCTCCAGATAGCCAAAGAACTCGGATATCTCGACGAGAAAATATACCAATACCTCGATGGATCGAAAATCAATCGCACAGTCTCCAAAGCCATTTCGAGAATGCAGAAGGATATCGGACGGATTCTAACACTTCTATGCCGAACATCGCCCGCATGCCCGCTCAAGCCCCTGCTTCCTGAATACAATCCGGAGATGATCGATCGGCAGATAGGACGATGGCGAGGTTTGAACGAAAAGAAGGCGACTTGAATGGCTGAATGTAGACGTTGCGGATGCGTGCTTGTCTTTGATTCCAAGGACGGTCTATGTGGCGGCTGCAGAAAGAGGGCGAATCTCTTCAAGAGGGCGACTTGAAACCATGACGATCAGCTTCATTCTGACAGAGCGAGCCCTGAATTCTCGGCTTGGCTATCAGAAACGCATGCTCAGACGATTCATGGGATTGCCCCAAACCAAAGCGGTCCGAGCTTGGATCGCCTATCTCCAGAGATCGATTGCGACTAGGCAGCTCTTCTGTTGGTCCTGCAATAGGCCGATATTTCTCGGAGAAGAAACGGTGCTGAATGGATCGCGAACCGATTATTCGAGAAAGCTGTACCATGGTGGATGCTGGGCCTCGCTTCTACATTAGAGATGAACATGGCATGAAAGAACCTGAGAAGCCCAGAAGAATACGCGGATTGAAGCCCTTCCATCTATGCCCTGTCCATGGCATGGAGCCCTGCTTTGCCTGCGCCCGCGCAGGCGCCCGAGAAACCCATTACTGCAGCCGAGGAGCAAAGAAGAGCTGGATAGGCAAGGTTTATCGCAATGCCCGGCCCGAAGAGCCAAGGGATGGATCATGACTCGGATTTCAAAGAAAGAGCATAAGCGACTTCATGGTTCGAAATTGCTATGGCGGAGAAAGCACTGTCCGCATTGCGGAGAACGGCTCTGTTCTATCTGCCATAGAACGGGTTACTGCGGCCGATGCGAGGGTCCCATCAAATGAAGCCCCTTTACATCATAGAGATCAGGCCAGCCCACATTCTTCCTTCGATGTTGAACCTCGATCCGAATCTTCGGAGATACACGCTATCGGTCGACTGCGATAAGCGATTCGGCGATGTCTCTGGCTCTCGATTCCATGTTGTAGACCGAACTGAAGCCATCAGAGAGATCAAGAAGAGAATCGATCGCTGGAATCAGGGCGACCGAATAGCCCCTTCCAGATGGCGCCGGGTCACGGCAAAGAATCTATTACTGCGGTCCAGCATTGACGTATCGAAGAGGGACCTGGGCCTATGAATTCCGATGAATTTAGAACTGGACGGGATTGGGCGGATATCTACCAAAGAGATACTAAGCTAGTAGATGAAGGCATAGAACGCGAAAATATCGCACGGGCCCAACTCCTCGAGTTCAATCTGCATCTTAAGAAATTTGGATTTATGGCGGGTCAGAAGGGCTTTTCCTCGATCGGTCCACCGGAGCCGGGCATACCTGACTATGTAATCGTGGAATTTCTCGACCATCCCATGGAGATCACGGGCACTCGTCATTTGGATCCCGCAGAACTCTTATGGTTTCGAGCTTCGAAATGTGCATGGGCTGATAGGCATCCTGAATTCAAGACTTGGGGCGCCCATGTGATCTCGAATCTACGCTTAGTCCGATATGTTCGTCTCGAGCGGACGGAACGATATCCCCTGAGATATCATTTCACTGGGAAGGGATGGGAGCCTTTCAGGGATGTTCCGCCTAACGATTCCATAGGGATTGCCGAATTCATCGCATACCTTGTGGATCAGGTGGGCAAGAGATGAGCGATGCCTTGAAAGATGCAGAATATTTCGATGGTCGATTAGTGCGATGCCCATTCTGTAAGCATATCCATGGACCCAACGATCTCTGCATAGATGAGAAGCCATGAAGAAAATAGGAAGAAGAGAGAAATGCCGAATTCAATATGTCTGCAGAAAATGCGGACGCCAATCCAATCCATACAAGGCTCATGCCTTCAAGGGGCATGGGCATTGCCCCTATTGCGGGACTCGATACGAATTCAGGTGAGAGCATGACGATTAAATTCAGATTATTCAAACTGGGATTCTGGCTCTATCGACATGGGCTCAAGAAGTTGGGAATCATTCTCGGCGGACCATATTTCGGGCCGATGCTCAAGCCTCTTGCCCAAAGTCTTATGGATTCTGAAAAGCATCGAAGACGGCATGAGATGCTGCATAAGCATCTTGATGAGCTCCTAGCAGATTTCATCATGGCGACAGGCAAGCGCCCATCCGAAACCTCGATCTTCGAGCTCTTAGAATGGTCCCATGCCCAAACCAAAGAGGGCGTATCTGGGCTAAATGAAGGCAAAGCATCAGGGCCTTCCTAGCAAAAGTGCACCAATCATGAGATCTACGAAAAGGGGCATAGCGATCGACAGCGAAACAGTCACCGAGATCTACCGCATCCATAGGCTAGCAGGTATCAGCGAGAATGCAGTGATCAATCGCATGATCGAGATAGCCCGAGAAAGCATTGCGCCCTTCGATGATGCGGGGCTCCGGCGAATCTTCCGAGAGCCTTGGAAGATAGTCAAAGAGAATCCTCGTTTGGTCCGGCAGATACAGAAGCATAGCCATAGCAGACTCGTCGCGATTGCGTCTGCCCGATTAACTGCCGCCGATAAAGCTGCCATCCGGGACTTGGCGAGAAAAGAGAAGACATCCATGAGCGCGATTCAGCGCCGAATCCTAGAACGACTTGTCGCACAGAGGTGATAAGATATGGAATCTATTTGTTCGAAATGTCGGCGCAGAGAAGATTTCGGACCGCCATTGATCCCTCGAGCCCATTGCCCCGATCAGCCAAAATATATCTGCGCCAACTTCCGCTGATTGTATATCGTGATATACAAGAGAGAGGAGAGACCATTTACGGCATGGCAATCACGAGTGCCCAAATCCGATACGAAGCCTGAAAGGGCCATGCGCCGAATCCTCGAACGGATCGGCGTCCCTTTCATAAGCCAGGAGCCCATCAAGACCCGATTCCGAGAATGGCCCTTCAAGGTCGACTACTTGGTCGCCCGCAGACTCGTGATCGAAGTCAAGGGCAAATATTGGCATAGCAAACAGCGCCGAAGAACCAAGGATGAAGTGAAGAAAGCCTGCCTAGAAGGCGAGAAATATGCGTATCTGGAATTCTGGGATTACGAGATCAAGAAGGAGCCGGTCCGGGTTGAATCGGAGATTCGTGGGGCATTGATTCGACTTGGTATAGAAATGCCCGTCCGGGAAGTGCCGGAATCGCATGAAGAAGGTCGAAAGCAGCATAGGCATTCCATATCCCTATCTCTGGCCCGGCCGCAAAGGCAAAGGCAATCGATATGAAAACTAGCGTCAGAATTCGACTAAATCAGATGGCAAGAATCGTCCGAGAAAAAAGGGCTGTGACCATGGCCGAATTATGCATGACCATGGATCTAGCCCCATCCACTCTCTATAACTATGCCAGACTCATGAAGGACATCTTTCTCGACATCAAATTCGAGAACGGAGTCTTTTCCACGATCTGGGACGAACGGATGGAAGCACTCGCCAAACAACGAACCCTAATCAGATAGAGGTGATTTGAATGAGAGGGCAAAAGGAGATTCTAGAAGAGATTGCGACGAACTCAAATGAGATTGGAGTGATCGATACCGGTACGGCGTATCGAATCACGCTTGAGCTTCTTCTGGATATCCGAGAGATATTGGCAAGATTAGCCCTGAAGGAGCTCTTAAGATGAGACTTAACGGCGTTTCTATCTCTCTCTCTACTATCTGCCACATACCCATTGACGGGTTCCCTAATCCCAATCCATCCATCCATCGGTATGCCATTCCAGAATCCAAATAGTAGAGAGAGAGAGAAAAGATGAATCCGCGAATACCGCAACCGGACCTAGAAGGAACTGTCTATTACGACAGTGGCCGAGCTTGGATCTTGAAGAGACTGGTCCGAAGGCTCGATAGACGAACCTATCTGAAGGAATCCCGATGGGTCCGAGCTCCCGACCTCGACGCGCGGAAGAATCAAGAATGAACGGGAATGCTTTGAAGCTGGAAGCCTGTCATTGGCATGAAATCCAAGATCGAGGCAAACTCAGAGTGAAACGCATCCCTCTGGAATGTAGAAAGATAGCCACGGACCGATGGCAGTTCGAGTGCCCTGTCTGCAGGCAATCCTTCAGCCTGGATGTGAAATAATGGACGATCGACTCCAGAATGCCTTCTCTCTACTTCGAAAGATCTATGCTAGGATCCCTGAATTCAAATGTCGACCTAGCTGCGGCAAATGCTGCGGACCACACGCATGGTCCAAACTCGAGGAGAACTCGATTTCCCGATACGTCCAAGAACATAAGATTCAGCCACAGAAAGGATTTCTCGAACCGGGAATCCCCGGTTGTCCCTATCTCTCCGCAGATAAGCGATGTCTCATCTTTCCAGTGCGACCCTTGATTTGTCGGCTCTATGGTGTCGTTGAGAATCTCCGATGCCCTTTCCCAATCAAGCCCCGGAGAATTCTCTCTCGAAAAGATGCATACCGTCTAACAAATCAAGTTGTGGAGCTCAGCGGAAAGATCTTTGCCAAGATACAGAATGAAGACTCCTTCCAGGAGTGGAAGCCTGCATGAATCGAGCTCCGCCGGGCGAATGGTGGGATTACAGCTGGAATCCCATCACAGGATGCAAGCGGCTCTGCGACTTCAATAACGATGGGAAACCTGATTGCTATGCCTACAAGACATATCGACGATTCGGATGGAGTTTCGAACCTGCATTCCATCCCGATCGGATCCCCGAGCCCTGGCATCTCCATAAGCCTAGCCGAATATTCGTCTGTAGCACTTCAGATCTATTCGCATTATGGTTGCCCTACGAATGGCGAATCCAAGTCGTCGGAGCCATGGTATCATGCCGGGTTCCCCATATCTTCATAACTCTGACTAAGGAGCCCGAAGGGATAAATCGAATTTATTCATGGCCTCGAAGAATCTGGTTAGGAACATCGATCACTCAGCAAGAAGAAATCCAAAGAGCTGAGATTCTCAAGAAAGTTCGCGCACGGATGAAGTTCCTTTGCTTTGAGCCTTTGCTTGGGCCCATCTCAATTGATCTTGATGGTTTCGATTGGATCATAATCGGAAAGTTAACAGGCGCCAAAGCCCCATTCAAGAAGGAATGGGTCCAAGAGCTGATCCGAGAGGCCCGAAGCCATGAAATCCCCATCTTCATCAAAAAGAATGTCGGATGGCGTCCAAGGATCCGCGAATTCCCCAAAGAGCCTAAAGTCTGATAGAATTGAGAAATTCAAGCGATGCGCAAGATGCGGCAAACGCCATACCGGCACCTTGGAGTACTGCGAAGCCTGCCGCCGAGAAACCATAGCCAAACTCAAGAGGAAGAATCATGGTTAGCCCATTCCTCGAGAAGGCCCGAATCGAGAAAGCCCTACGCGATTGCCCGACCCCAATCCTAAGCACTTCAGAATGCATCCAAGCGGCTCTCAGGCAATCCCCGAATGCCGCAGTTTCTTGGAGCGGCGGCAAATGCAGCACAGCCGTGCTTCATAAGGCGATCGAGATCAAACCGGATATCCAAGTCATCTTCAATGATACAGGGGTCGAATTTCCCGAAACCTATAACTTCATCGATAAGCTGACTGGGGCTTGGAATCTGAATCTTCGGATCCTTAAGCCTGCTACGACATTCTGGGCATGCGTCGAACGATATGGCTTCCCAATGCTTCGAGGCCAATACAAAGATGAAAGCGTAAGCAAGGATGGTCGACCTATGTGCTGCCAACTCCTAAAGGAGCAGCCCGTTCTCGAAGCAGGAATAGACGTCTGCATCACAGGCCTGCGGGCTTGCGAGAGCAGGATGCGCATGTTCGCCATATCCCAACGCGGCCAATACTACTATGCCAAAACCCTGAAACGATGGAATTTCCATCCGATCGCTTTCTGGTCCACCGTGGAACTCGATCTCTACTGTGAGCAACATGGAATCCCTCGGAACCCTATCTATCGGATGGGCCATTCCCGGTGCGGCTGCTGGCCCTGCACGGGATATCTCGGATGGAAGAGATCTTTAGCGACTTCGCATCCACAAATGTATCGAGTGATTGCCCGAATGAAAGGCGAGCCTACGCTTTGGGAATTTGCAGACATAGACGAATGCCGCCAGGTCTCGCCCGAGCTTTAGTAATAGAAGATTGGTATGAGAGTGATAGTATGAGAGATGGTACGATGGAATTGAAAAGAGCTCCTGGGACCTGCTGTCCAGATCCAGAATGCGATCGAGTGATTGCTCCAAAAGAATGTAGCAGCTGCGGAATATCCTGCGTCGGCTGTCCCGCGAAGCCCCTTCATGTGCTGACAAATAGGCGATATCTGAGTATCGAACTTCCCGACGCCGAATTCGAGAAGCTCGTCGCAGGAGAAACGATCGCAAAGGTCTTTCATCCCCTCTGGCTCTCATCTAAGAAGCTTCTGGTCCTAATCGGAAAGCATCTCCCGAAATCCGCGGATCCTATGATGCAGAACAAAATGAAGGAAGGCTGGCATATCGCGCCGTGGCCCATGACGGATGCCACACTCGTTCAAATCGAGTCCGGCGATAAGGTCCCTTGTATGAAATACGAAGGCTTTCAGATAGCGATAGTCCTCGAACGTAGAATGCCGAGGGTGGCAGGTTAATGGAAGGAGAATCATGGTGCGAATGGACGGTTTTCCATGCTTCCAGTCTTGAAGATCGATCATTCATCCCTTGGTCTCTTCATCATGAATTGGCGATACGGCATGCAATCGGCAGATACTTCAATCTTTGAGAATGGAAGGATATCTATGAGCAATATCTCATGGAAATGCCATGTATGCGGAAAGGAACGCCCAGACGACAAGATCTCGGTATTCTCTAAACCGATCGCCCTTCCTGATGGGCGAGTCATCGGTGAGACGAATATTCGCTATTGCAATGATAGCCCTGAATGTCTTGTGGGGGCATCAAAAGTAGATTTCCTGAAGGGAAAGGGGCGAGCGAAATGAGCGAGATTCTTTGGCCCCAACCTTTCGCAGATCAGTTGACCTCTTATCTAGATAGGGCCTTGGGCAAAGGTGCATACGGCCATATCATCCCTGCAGATTGCGGATGTACCTTGCTAGAGCATCTGCCCAAGATTTCCAAGAAAGGTTCCGTTAAAGTTTTCCGGCAATTCGGATCTCAACAAATCCCCGCTGCATTCACCACGGAAAGAAGCATAGGCACGACTTCCCATCTTCTGATCCATGATTTCGTTTTCGAGGAGCATAGGTTAATCGCATTCAGCTGGTCCTATCCCAGAGAAGGAGTCTTCCCCATATTCTTCTTTCCGAAAGGACAGCTCTCCTTGGTCGATAGAGTCATCCTCGAGCTCCGGAAATTCCAGAAACGAAGCAAGCAAGTCTATCTTTATAGCCGATCGTGGATTCCCATCGATAAGCTCGATACTTCCCGATTCGTCGTCCCATCAATGGTTCAGAAACTATTCGAACTCGAGATCGCGCCACAACTCGAAACCCGAACGATTCATAACCACGCCCTGCTCTACTCTCCGCCAGGATACGGCAAGACCGCATACATCCGATATCTCAGCAAGAAATACCTAGATTGGACCTTCATAATTGTGGATCCCTCTTCCGTAGAGAAACCCTTCCAAATCTTCGATGCTTATAACAATGCAGCAGCCTACGAACCTGCCATCGTATTCTTCGAAGACATAGACACTCTCGGACGGCATAGAGGCCAGATCTCCGAATACAATCCCTTTCTGGGCGCCTTGCTTTCCGCGATCGACGGACTCGAAACCCACATGGGCGTCTACACCATAGCATCCACTAACAATCCTCTGGCGGTAGATCCCGGCCTACGACGAGCAGGAAGGCTGGGGCTCCATATCCCTTTCCGATACACTAGAGAGGAAATGGTTGGGATTCTCAATAGATATCTTGATTCTTCTTTCAGTATTAAAGAAGCAGCCTTCATAGCAACTTATGGACCCAGCCAGGTCCGATCGATAGCCAAGAGTGCCCTAGGCAAAGCCCGATTGAAGAAGATCTCCTTGACTCTTGATCTCATCAAGGAGACTGCACGGTCCCTTCCTAAGGAACCCATCTTAGTTACAGACTTCACGCCCTTGCCGCATTCTAGCATGGATAAGGCGGCTGAACCTTGCCCTGAGAAAGCGGTCTAGCATAATGAGAATCAGGCTGATCGACGATCCTCTTGCCAAGATGCCTAATCTCGCCTTGATGAAGCTCTCGGCTTGGCATAAAGCCCAAGGCGACTCCGTATCCTTCAAAGAGCCCCGCCCTGATCGAATCTACGCGAGCTGCATCTTTCCTAAGAGCCGATCCGATATTCTTGGCCAACTCAGCTTATTCCCCTCGGCAGAGATACGGATAGGTGGCTATGGAATCAACAAAGCCAAACTGCCCCCGGAGATCGAACATATCTGCCCGGACTATTCTCTCTATGACATCGACTATTCCATGGGCTTCACATCTCGAGGATGCCCTAGGCAATGCCCATGGTGCATAATCCCGAAGATAGAAGGCCCTATCCATGATCTTGCATCGCTCAGCGAATTTCTTCGCCATTCCCGATTGATTCTCCTCGATAACAATTTTCTAGCTTCCCCAAGATGTTACGAGAATCTCCGATCGCTCATCAATCAGCGAATACGAGTCAACTTCTCTCAGGGCCTGGATATCAGATTAGTCGACTCAGAGATTGTCCATCTCCTCTCTCGAGTCCGATATGCGACGCGGACCTTTTCTCGACGCATTCTCCATTTCTCTTTCGATGAACCCGATCTTGAGCCCTCGGTCTTAGAAGGGATCCGAAAGCTCAAAGCCATAGGCATTAAACCGCGCCATTTGGTCTTCTACGTCTTAGTAGGATTCAACACGGAATTCCATGAAGATCTCTCTCGAGTCAAGCTTCTCGTAAGAGAAGGCGTATTGCCGTATGTCATGCGATACAATTACAATCGCAAAGACCACAGACTCAACGCTTTCGCTAGGTGGGCAAACAATCCTTGGCTTCGAGACATCCCATGGGAGAAATACACGAGGCGATCGCATTGATGACTCGATGTCTTAGATGCGGCTTCGAAGGAATCATGCTGGCAACCGGCAAATGCTGGCGATGCTTCTCCAAGCTCTTCTATTGCCCGCGATGCCAGCAATTCCAATCTGAATGTGATTATGGCGCCATACCTTGGCTTCATGGACCTAGATGGGATAAGCGAATTTGAAGAAGATCTTTCAGCGTCGACGTTTCCTACGGAAGAGGCTGCCATCCAGTTATCGACCAGGATGGCGATTCCCCGAGATCATAGAACATACGATAAGGCGATGGATTCTTTCTCCCTGCCTGCATGTCTGCAGCGGACAATCCAGCCTAGGCGACGTCAAACTAGATCTCTATGAAAGAGCAGACATCAAAGCAGCAATGCGATATCTGCCCATCAAACCGGGCAGCTTCGCCTCGATCATCTGGGATCCGCCCTATGCCATGCATCGCAGGCAGACTATGCCCATTCTTCTCGAGCTCCGCCAAGCTCTTCGATCTCACGGCCGCTTAATCTGCGTCCATTATTTCGATCCCACCTGCTTCTTGCAACGATCCATGCGACTGCTCTTCAAGGCCTATTATGAGCCTAAAGCCATGGGCGGGATCCGAGTCATGGTCATTGGAGAAAAGCTCCCTCGATTCCGAATCCCACCTAGACGCATCGATCATCTAATTCAAGTGCCTGTTTCCATATGGGAACAGCAATCCAACCTCGAACCTTACATTCGACCTGCCAAACAGGCTTAAGTACATCTTTCTTCGGTACTAGAGCACGGCGCGAAGGCATGCAGTTCAGAATCGACGATGCGAGCTCATTCATACGCCATAAGCCTTTGCGAGCCGAGTCAGGTTTCGCATCTTCGAGTGGACACCAGCAAGCTTTCGCGTCAAACAAGAGATGAAAGAATATGCAAATTCCTGAATGGATGATTCTGGCTATCGTAGCAGCGATCGGCGGTTTCATCAGGCATATCTGGAGTCAGCAAGGGAAGGTCGCACTTCCCCGATGGGATCCTGCGACCGGATTTCTGGATCTGGGCTTCCTGTACAATGTCTTCTGCGCTATGCCTCTCGGCATGCTGGTCCCATACGGATTAGGCGCAGTCTTCAGATTAGTCCTTCCTGGGTTCCCTTACGCCCCGAATCCCGTGGCTGCAATTCTCGCAGGCTATGCTTCAACCCACTTCTGGGAGAAGGTCGCTGAATACATGCTCAGAAAGCTCTCGAATGCAGGAACAGCCCCTGCAAAGGAAGGGCGATCAGGAATTCCATTCCGAAGGGGGCCCTAGATTTGACCAAGTACCATGCCCTCTTGAAGAAAGAAGTCCTTCCGACATTCCGTTTCTTCGCGGCACAATCTGCGAGCGAAAGAGCAGAATACCTAACCCTGACCGAACCCATCGTCCGAGGATGCGTGGCCCAACTCGAAGCCGAAGGCATCAAGGTCCTTGACTGGAACTTCGGACCCTTGGCAAGCGTAGAATTCGAAGGTGACCCAAGGAAACTGCCAAAAGAAATCTTGGACCAATTCGAAGTCATAGGCAATGCCGAAACCCCTATGCAGGCCTTAGGAAATTTTTCTCCCGGCTTCGTCGAATCACTCGCAAAGCCTACGCCCGGATACTATGCCACGATTCGACAGTCTCTGCCTCGGATCGGCATGGATAAGGTCTGGGCTGACTCGGAATGGGATGGCGGTTCCAGCCTAATCTTCTGCATCTTGGATACAGGCCTAGACGATATCTACTATGTAGATCCACCGTATCCCAACCATCCAGAAGGCGCCTGGTATTTCTCCGGTCGAATCATCGAGCATTGGCAAGCCTACCCGTGGGGCGGCTCGAAACATTATCATTGTCGAATCTGCCTCGCAGTCATAATGAAAGCACGGCATGAATACGAGGGAGAAGTCTGGCAGGGCGGCATGCCCAAAGCTCGAGCCTACGTCGCACAAGTCCTAGACAGCCGAGGGCAAGGAACATCGGGAACGGTCCGAGCAGGATTCGAATGGGGCCTATCTCGAGATCCCTTGCCCATGATCTTCTCTGTCAGCCTAGGTGGAGACCATGATCCCGTCTTAGATGCCTGCATTGCTCGATGCTGGGAGATGGGAATACCTGTCGCCGTGGCTTCAGGAAACAACGGCGTATTCCCACCGGCCTGCAACGGCCGAATTAACTGCCCAGCCGACGCCGAAGAAAATCTTGCAGTAGGAGCGACGGATGGCGGATATGAGCAACCCGGACAACCTGAGATGGCTCAGACATGGGTTGCCCGAAACAAGAGAAAAGATGGAACCGTTCAGAAGCATTTCCTATCTGCGCCCGGCGTCCGAATCCAAGTCGAGATGGGAGAGCCTGCGGCAACTGGCACAAGTCTAGCAGCTCCCCATGCCGCCTTGGTCCTAGGCGTCATATTCTACTACCTGATGCGCAAGCCTCTCGCCTGTTGGACATTCCCTGAACTTGCTGCCCGAGCCCGAGACATCATAGAACAGACCTGCCTAGGGCTTGGCTATGAGAAAGATCCGCAATACATCAATCCAGACCCTAATGCTCCACTATGGGACCAGCCCCATTACTGCATCCAAGGTCACGGCCGAATCGATGCCGAGGCCGCCATGAAGCTAGCGAAAGAAGGCCCAACCGAAGAAAAGATCACGCTCAAACTTGACGGCGTCAAGATCCATGAATGGGATTACAAAGGTGCTGGAACCTATCCCTATCAGGTCGAGACATCTGGACTCGAAGCCCCCAAAATCTACACGCTCAGAGTCGACCTACCCAACAAAGAATTCGCAGAAATCCAAGTTGATCTCTACAAGGAAGAAGAACAGCCCTTGAAACCCCGATTCAATAAACCAAAGCCCGAAGAAGCCTTCAAGAAAGGCGACCCCATCCCTGTTGAAGTAATCGTCGAGTGATCTTCTAAGAATGTCAGCCGAGGCGCTCACCGATCGCGAACTCTTGCTGCTCGCCTGCCGAGACATCGAATACATCAAGGGCAAACTCGAGGAGATCACAGGATTCCTTAAGGACTGCCCTGCTCATCGCACCGAAGCCCAGCAAACAAAGAAAGATCTCGATGCCCATATCGGGCATCATAGAGCCAATACGGCTTTGCTCGTCGCGATCTTCGGGCCCTTAGTGGGCCTGTTCAGCGCAATCCTCGGCGCCTACCTAACCAAGGTAATCTTCAAATGAGCTCACAACCCGGCCTGAACCATTGCATCTTCTGCGGCCTATGGAGTGCCGAAGCCATGCTCATCCTATCCAAAATGGATCCCGAAACAGGGCAAATGAAACAGGTCGCTTGCTGTTCCAACTGCTTCCGAGAACGATTCGTAAGGCCTTAGAGATGAGCTGCCTAGAATGCAAGGGCAAATGCTGTGAAGCCTTCACCTTCTCAATCCTAAAAGACAATGGCCGATATCCTACCTTGATTAGAAAGTATCCGCCCCAAGAAGGATTCATCCGAGTCGCCTTAGCCTTCCGAGCCCTCGGCATCCGAATAATCTCCCTAGCAGATGGCACCGTAAGATGCTCTAAGCACAATCGACGCAAAGGCACCTGCCGCATCTATGAGAAACGCCCCGAAATCTGCAAAAACTTTACTTGCAGACCCATGCAGGCTCCCCAACATGGACCATGCCAATCCGGAGCTGGGAACCAAGAGAATGACGCAACATGATGAAGGCCCCCGAATGACGTCATCCGGTGAAACTTCGGAAGCTCCGGCCCCCACACCTAGCCCTCTACCTACCACTATACCTACCCCTATACCTACAACCCCACCCAACAAACCCAAACGAAGAAGAAGCAAAGCTCGGACCCGTCCCGCACCACAGAGTATTATTTCTAAAATTCGTTGGCGTGATCTGAAGAAGGTGCAGACTCGTCAGGCTAAGTTGGAGCGGGAGTTCAAGGCCTATAAGGAGAAGGTCAAGGGCAGGTTGAAGGGTAAGCTTCGTGGTCCGGGGCATCCGCAGCGTGAGCCTTTGCCTTGGCCTGAAGAACTGGGAGACAAAATGGGCGAGCCTATGGGCTTTTGGGCCTTCACTCAGCATATGGTCAAGATGGGCTGGGAAGGCAAGATGGATCCTAGGCTTGTGAGTGCCCTAAACAATTCGCTTAGGCTCTTGGGTGAATTGAAAGGCTGGATCGAGAAGGCGCCTTTGATCGTTCAGGCTCAGACTCTGATCTCTGCCGATCTTCTGAAGCTTGTGAAGTATATGTCGAAGGAATCTCGCTTTGAGCTCGCGAAAGCCGTCAGGCAACTTGAAATGGAGCACAAACGAGATTAAGCAGGCCATCTGCTCTGTCTCGGAACCCGATCCTGCTAGTATTGCTGTGCTCTTTGCCCAACCGCCAATCATTCCCAGTCCCGGCCAAGTTCGATTCATGGAAAGCATCTGCGACCCTTCAATAATGCAATCAATCGCCAAGGTCCATAGGGGCGGGGGCAAGACCATATGCGCGGCTGTAGCTTTCGCAACCCTGCATAGAATTGATCCGACTTGGAGAATATTCGTGCATTCCGGTTCCTTCGCTCAGGCTCGATATCTCTATGGTTATTATCGCCCCATGATTTTGAATCCTGAATTCATGCCGCAGGACTGGATAGTCGACGAACCCACACAATCGCTTACTTTATTCAAACAGGGCGGCTCAATGGAAATCCTTACCGCCAGCGAGCGTCGAAGCCGGGGCGGGCATGTAGATATTCTTCATCTAGATGAAGCTGTGCTCATCTCCCAGAATCTCATTGATGCAGCGTGGCCCGTGGTCCGAACCTCGAAGCGACCGAAGCGCATAGTCACATCAACCGCCAGCCCCAAAGTCAGCCTGAGATGGTTCCTGCATATTTGGCAGAACGCCGAGGAACTAGGCTTCAAACGATACGAATGGCCCCTCGAAGAATGCCACTGGATCCACAAGAAAGATGCCGTTTTTGCAGAGAAGATCATGGATTCCCAAACCTACAGGATCGAATACTTAGGTGGTATTGCTGAACGAATCGGCCGAGTCTGGGATCCTGCGCTAGTTCGAAGGGCTCTCGTTGATATCCGTAAAGTCGAAGAGTACCCGCTACCTGCGACGCCTGATGTTACCGAATGGTCCCTAGGCCTCGACTGGGGCTTCATCCATCCCACAGTCATTACAGCATGGGAAAAGCAGGGTGAGACTGTTTACGCTCGAGACTGCCGTATCCGACCCGAGACGGCGCTTTTAGATATCATGCAGGAGATCAAAGAAGACTTTCCTAAGATCCCCGTCTATGCCGATGCTTCCGGCGTCCATGAAAATGATCAGCTCTCTAGGATGGGCATCAAGGTCATACCTGTCAACTTCGGCAGGGATAAGGATGCCCTGATCGGGCATATTCGCTGGCGACTCGAGAAAGACTTAATCAAGATCCCCAATCCGAGTCCCGAAAATCCGGACCCTGATACGCTGGCTGAATGCAGAAAATACTATACCTTGGTCCAGCAATGGCTCTCATATTCTTACGATGAGAAAGGAAAACCCCGCAAGATCGATGATGACACGGTGGATTCTTCGCTCTGCGGCATGAAGCCTTTCCTTCATCCACCATCACCACCGAGCGGATTCATTCTCCCAGGTCGATCTTACTTCGATAGATTTTCCCCGTACTATCGAGATGAAGGTAGAGAAAGATTCATGAAGCGGCCACGTTAGGCATTCATATTAGAAGGAAAGAAATCCGATGGCACAGAATCTCACGTCCAAGATCAGACTGGGCGTGATCCGACGGCTTCTGAACAGCAGAATTCTCGGCGCAGTAGAAGCGGAGCTATTCAAAACCAAAGGCGTCTCGTCACGATACATTCTAATGCCGGGCCCTGCCCTACGCGAGCCAGAATGGAACTTTGAGATGCTCAAGGAACTCTGCGATAAGAGCTTCATCATGGAAATGATCACGAGGACCCTGACGCAGGAAGTGGCTCGTCCGGGATTCGACATCAAGCCTCGATTCGCCTCGAAATGCACCAAATGCCTGAGCGAATTCCAAACGAAAACGGAAGTCTGCCCTGAATGCGGCTCAGAAGATCTTCGAGAGCCTGCATTGGCAGAGCGGACCATTCTCCAAGAAATTCTTCGATCGCCGAATAAGGAGTCAGATTGGGATCGCATGCTTCGATCTATGGTGGAAGATGATATCAAAGCAGGCAACTGGTGGCTATCGATTACATACCAAGAATTCATAGACCCAGACTCCAAGAAGATCGGAAAGAAAGTCTCCGAGATCTTCGTCGAAGACCCCAGATATATCCGCATCATGGCTGATGAAAAGGCACGGATCCGTTCAGATGAATACTTCTGTCCGAAATGCTACACGACTAAAGCGGATGTCTTCTTCAAGTTAGATCCGCGAGATATCGCGAGTGGCAATATTCCGACCTGCCCAACCTGCAAGGGCTCCTTAGTCATGACCGCCTATGTCCAGCAAGTAGGCGGAACGATCAAAGCTCGATGGGCGATCGATGAGATTGTGCATGGCTCGTCAACGCAGAAGCTCCCCGAACTCTATGGTCGACCTCGCCCGCTCACGATCTGGAAATGGCTCTTGGTCCTTGATGCCATGCTCAATTACCTAGGCGAAGCCTACGGAGAAGGCCATCTCGCAGGCTTTCTCATATTCAAGGGCCTAGAACAGAACGTGGTTAATGCTCTGAAAGCCAGCTTCGAGAAGGAACTTGAATCTAAGCAAGTCGTCGACTCCGTGACCGGCCAGCCCCGAGTCTCCCTACGATTCCGACAAATATGGATCGGAACGGGCACTAGCGAGAAACCCATCGAGCCAGTCTGGATCGCAGGCCTGCCCAACCCCAAAGAAATGCAGTCGATCGAATGGTTCAAGTTCGGCATAGAGAAAGTCACAAGCGTATTCGGAGTCACCCCGGTATTCGTCAGCATAATCGAATCAGGGAAGGCAGGCAACAATCCTCGCATGCAGCTCGACGTCCAGAATCGCACCATCCAAGAGCTTCTGAAGGGCATTCTTTCGCCTTTGAATCAGCAGCTCCTTCTCCGGCTCGGGGTCCAAGATTGGCTGATCGTTCCTAAGGAAGTCGAGCTAAGAGATGATCTGCGCATAGCTCAGATCGAAGAGATCAAAGCTCGGGCAGCTGCTCAATGGCTTGCCTCGGGCTTCGACGTCAAACTGGATCCCACCACGAAGGACCTAGTGATCACAGGGGAAGGTCGGCCTGCTCAGGAAGTGGAAGCCCCGACGGCTCGAAGTGCCGAGCCAAAGATCTCAGAAGAGAGCGGAGCCATCCTTGGCAAGCAGGATCTCACCCGGGTCCTAGTAGTGGGCACGAAAGGAGAAGTCGAGCAGGAATCCAAGGAGCACCGTTTGCAGAGCGGCCTAACGATCATTGCGGGCGGAGAAGCTCTAAGGCTGGATGCCGGAGCTCCGATCACCGCGATCGAACAGAAGCTCGCAGACGCAGATAGGCTCCATCTCTTCCTGAGCCATGCTCATCCCGATCATAGCTCCCAAGCCTACGACTTCCCAGGAGCGATCATTACAGGGCCCGACGTGTTCAAGGCTCTGCAGAAAGCCAGCTCCGATCTCGCCCTCTCGATCGAAGATCGAATCAAGGAATACGCCCCTTTCCGATGGCATAAGCTCGGCGCCTTCCGATTCAAACTCTATCCAACCCTTCATAGCAAGAGAGCCATCACGCCTACCTACGGGCTCAAGGTCGACACCGGCCGGGAAACCTTTCTCTACCTGAGTGACTTCATAGGATTCAAAGGCGCAGGAACTCAAGCCGATGCCTTCGAAGACGTCAACTGCATAATCCTTGACGGATCCAGTCTCACTCGAGACATCGTCAGGCAGGACAAAGAAACAGAGGAAATCTATGGGCACACTTCACTTCTGCGGCAGATCAGGATGGCAGCCAAGGCAGGAATCAAGAACGCCTGGATCACGCACCTCGGTGAAGAAGGCATAGAGAGCCCTGCAAAAGTCGACTCCTTCCTGTCACAGCAATCCTATCGCCAAGATATCTCCCTGCTCAAATTGACAGACGGCATGATTGTGACCATAGAACCACCTGGAAGAACTCAGAAAGCCGAAGATCTTCCTATGCGGTCGGCCGGCCGATTCGAGAAATTGATTTTCTATACTGACGAGGCGGATCAGCTTAGAATCATCCCTGAAGATGAATCAGAAAGAATGGAATACTCTGGCCGAATCTCTGAAGGTTTGCGTCTCACAGAGGGTTATGCCCGATCAGCAACAACATTCACAGCTCCCGAAAGAGCCACCTTAGAACGCAGTCTCAGAAAATACCGAAGCGAAGACCTAAGAGCCCTGAGAGGCATCGAAGATTCAAGCATAGACCCCGAAGTTCATAGACGGCTCTTTGGCAGTGACCCATCGACTTCGCAATGGGGCGGTGGATACTATGCTCCATGGAATAATCGTATTTACTTGGCTCCCCGGGGAGAAATCCCAGAATTAGGCCGAGCCGAAAGCATAGAACGCACCTTCCATCATGAGATGGGACACCATATCGCCTATTCCCGAACCAAATCATTCGTTCCAGCTGAATTCGAGAAAGCCCTGAAGTCCCGAGAAGATTGGGAAAGTCAAATGCGCATGTTCGTCACCGACTATGCATCTAAGAATCCCACTGAAGCCTACGCCTGCGGATTCCAACTAATGCGGAAGCGGCCCGCTTGGTGTGCCCGAATGACCACTCGCAATGATTATCTCAGAGGCTATTTCGATTCGATTCGAAAGACATCGGGTTATAAGATTATGCGAATCTTCCCAGGAAGGCGACCCCGATGAGCGAAGAAAGGATTCGAGCCCTAGAAGAAAAGTTGGAAGCATTGGTCCGACGAGAGATTCCGTCTCTCGAAGAGCTTGATGGATGGGTTCCCTTCGACATTGAGCCCAAAAGCAAAATTGTCTTAGCATCGAAGAAGATCGGGAATGCAGATGTAACCCGGGCTTTCCCGTCGAAAGGGCCTTGGGCCTCTGTATTCTCCCAGTTATCCGAAAGAGAAGAGCTGCTCGATGCGCTCGAAGCCGAATCTCAAAAGCTCGGCCGCCATACTTTCGTATCTGAAGAAACCGAAACCGAGGAATCTAAGATATCGAAGGCCATTTCCTTCGAGGAAGCCGCCCCTGAGCATATTCATGATCTCCCTATGTGGGCTATCTACCTAGTCGAGCCCCACGGCGAAATGATCTGGACCGGCAAGAAACGCATGGTCCTGAAAACCCAACGATACGAGGACCATGAAGATCAGCCGTTACTTTTGGTCGAAGATGGCAAAGCCTACGGCATCATAGAACTCTTCGACCCATCCGAGATCGGTTGGGAAGCATTCGAGGCGCTCAGACATAGGCATCAAGTCTCCCGAGAAGAAGCCGAAAAATGGGGTTGGATGAAATACAAAACCCTCTGGGCTTATTTCGTTCGCATGATTGATCGATTCCAAGAACCTCTCCAAGTGCAAGTGCCCCGAGGCGTACAGACCTTTGTCAGAGTCAGCAATCTCCAATTCGAGAAGATATTCAAGGCCTCGGCCTTCGAGGAAGCTGCCCCTGAGCATATTCATGATTCTTGGGCTCGCAGCGCCGTCACTCTTGAGAAGAAGCTCGGAAAGTCAGGAGCCTCGATCGCTCTTCGATACCATAAGGGCGAGATCCAAAGGGAAGAAGCCATGGAAGCCATCAAGCCCGTATTGGAGAGATATCGCAAGCAGCTCGAAGCCATAGCGTGCAGGAAGTTCAGCGAAATGTCTAAAAAGGAAATAAGGACTATTCCATCTGAAGTTGCGAAGCGAATAGATCGCATGGTCACGGAGAAGCTTCAAGACTTCGAATCTATTCTGAAGGATGCTAAGAAAGCACGAGGCTTGAAGAAATGAGCTTCTGGGAGACCCTCGCAGGCGTAATGGCGAGAATATCCGACTTTGCCCATGATTTCACTTGGTCCATAGTAAATATCGCTATGGCAAGCCTCGCAGCTGAAGCAGGCATCGAGATTGAATGGGTCACTATGCGCGACGAACGAGTCTGCCCATTATGCCGAACCCTCGAAGGCCTGTATATGGTAGGAGAGCCGCTGCCCACTCTCCCGGCGCATGTCTTGTGCCGATGCCATTGGGCGCCCGCAAGCTAGCACGGAATGCTAGCCCAGAAATGGAAGGAGAGAGTAAGCCTTGGCGAAGACAGGAAAGGTAGTTGCTATCCACGGAAGCAACATAACCATTTCAGCCAACAATCTTCCACCGAAGGATCCCAACGCTCTCTTGATCACCTTGCCCGCATCGTCGAAGCAGTCGATTGACATGGCGGTCCAGAACATGGGCCAGCAAGTCGAATATGCTTCGATCGATGGACGGTTGGCGATCAAGCCTTGCCCTGCTGGATGTAGTCCAGAGACCCCACAGGATGGCCAAGCCTCGCCCAATAAGAAAGAATGATGGCACCGCTCTACTTCCCGGGCAATGGACCGGCGCAGGAGAAATCGTTCTCGACGACGCCAAACTAGAGAACCTTATCCCTAATGATCGGATCCGCGAGATCGTGATCCGCAAGGAAACTCGCAAAGGCACAGTCGTGCCCATCATCGATAAGGGCTTCCGATTCTACGCCGAGCCGATCCGACGCCCAGTTCTAGGTCGACCAGTCAAATCCATGAATTCGATGCTCAAGGAAATCGGCATCGAGTTGACGCGGCTTTTCCATCCGGAGAAGGCGAAGAAGCTTGAAGCCTAATCTCAAGGAAGTGGATCGCCGCATCATTCAGGTCCTTCTAGAGAATAAGGGGCCCATGACTGCATCCTTCATAGCCCAAGAACTCGCCGTCCCTACCGAATCCATATGCCAAAGGCTAGGCGATCCTCTCTCCCCTTTGCTCGTGAAAAGCAGAGCCGTCGTCCGAGATTCCAGCAACCGGCTCTATACCGCTCAGAGCTATCAGCTCAGGAGCCCCGAGCTCGTGGCTCAGGCGATCTTCGGGGCTCGGATATGCCCAGCCAAAGTGCCCTTAGGGCAGGTGGAATGAATGGAGAGCGAGCAGATCATCAAGATCGAATTGGCAGAAGATCGATTGCCACCGCCCTTCGCCCATCCATCAGGCAAGTCGAATCTTCGAGCCTTGCTCATCAAACTGATGCCTGAGCATAGGGTCTATTGCGAGCCTTTCTGCGGCTTTGCGAGCGTATTCTTTGCCAAGCCCCCGGCCGAGAAAGAAATCCTAAACGACATTGATTCCTGCTACCCTGAAGTCTTACGGTTCCTGAAATCTGCAACCGAGGAAGATTGGGAGAGGCTTCGGAAGCGAGAATGGCGGCCTGCGGAAAAACGATGGGAAGAGCTACGCCAAAGCGAGCCCAAAGAGAGACTGGACAAAGTCTATCGGCTCATGTATCTGCTTCGATACGGTTTCCGGGGCCGCATGAGAGCAGGCAACTATTCTCAAGCTCAAGCAGGGAAAACGGCGCCGGAGTTCCCTGAAGCCCTATGGAATCGACGAGCCTTCTACAAGACTCGATTGAAGGACACCTTGATCTTGGAGAAAGACTTCGAATCTGTCATAAAGGAATTCGATTCCGCGAATACGCTCTTCTACCTCGATCCGCCCTATATCCCCGGACCCGAATCCCATGCCCAAGGATTCGAAGGATCTTCCGCATCCGAAGCCACAGCCATAATCAACAAGTTATGCGACTTGCTGAAATCACTCAAGGGGAAATGGCTTCTTACTCATGCCGAGCAATCGGAAGCCAGAAAGCTATTCGGGAAACTAGGAGAAATCAGAACAGTTGCGATGCCTACGCCAGATCCCAGAGCGGGGACTGTCGCAACTCGCAGAGAGATGATCGCTGCAAACTTCAAGCTTCCTGAACGGTTGCGCATGGTCCATGTCCATAAAGGCATAGAGATTAGCTCGATCGAATTGACGTCAGGGCTGGGCTGCCCGATTCTCAAGAAGATCGGCATACAAGCAATCAATCCAACTAGTCTCAAACAAGAAGGCGACAAAGAGCTCTTGAATCTTCATTTCCGCACTCATCAGCTCTGGGGCATGCTAGGCGATCAAGAAAGCCTCGACGGAACCAGCCGAGAAGACCTAGCCAATGCCCACTACTTCATCGTCCAAGAAATGGCCGACCGCAAGTTCGAACATCATCTCCACGACTCTCTCGATGCCACTCTCAGGGAAGCGCCCTATGAAACCAAGATCAGCAAGGCCTACATGGAACGCGGGAAACCTGCCTGGCGCATCTTCGAGCTCGAGGACCTAGATGAGATCGAGGCCTTCAAGGCGCCGGATACTCAAGTTATCGTGGAAGTCAAATGGGATGGCGAACGGATCCAGCTTCTCCGACAGAAAGGCAAGGTCGAGATCTGGAGCGACTATCCCAAGCGAGTCGATCATAGGCTTCCCTACCAAACAGACGAATTGGCAGCCATGAAGCAAGATGACTTCCGACTGGACTCCGAAGCTATCATGCTAGATGTAGAGAAGAAAGAAGCCCTGCATCGGACCATGGCAACTGCCCTGTTGAACGGGAAATTCGATCCCACAGAGCGAGCTAAGATGCTGCACATCGTCGTCTTCGACTGCCTCGAAATCGACGGCAAAGATGCCCGCCAACTTCCCTTACTCGAGCGGCTCGATAAACTGAAGGGATTCAAATCCACGGACCACATCCATTTCCTAACCGACTACATGACCGACGACCCTGCCAAAGACGCCTTGGTCTACCTGCTCTCTCGAGACAACAAGCAATTCCCCAAGATCGTAGAGAAGGTGATGGAGAAATGAAGATTCGAACCATCAAACGATATCTCATTCAGGCTATGATTCTGGCCCCAATCATCGCGGGCCTTCTCACCATGGTAGGCGCGATCGGTCTGGGATTGCTGCTGGGCGTACATGGCTATCTGAAAGGAGACTTGGAATCTGTAGCTCTCGGCTTTCTGACAATCTGCGCAGTAATCTGGCTAGCTAGATCCCTGACAGGAAGAACTTAGATTTGCCAATCGATCTTCTGGAATTCAAGAAGCTCTCCGAAGGGGCATTGATCAAGAGAGCTGATAGTCCGTATGGATCTCCGCAGAACGAGGCTTGGGCCAAATACAAGCTAGAATACGAGATCGACGGCTTGGTCCTTGTTCGGAATCAGACCAAGGTCCCTTCCGTCTTCAACTATGATCTAGCCTGTGGTCCCATCTCAGCTGAATACGCCAAGGCAATCGGAGACAAGGCTGGGCAATTCAAAGATCGATGGTATATGTTCATAGGGACCAGCGATGCCACAACCATCAAACTTGAGCCCGGCGATATTCTCAGAGTGGCAGCTGAAGAAGTCATAATGCATGAAACCGAGGACCCCGACTTTCCATATTTCACGGGTTATGTAATGCGCGTCCTCGAGCCCATACCTGAGAAAAGCAGGCCCGACCCTGTCTCCCCGAACCTCGAAAGGCTTGCAGCTCTTGAAGCTCGAAGGCTCCCACCGATCAAGAAAGAACTAGTCGATCTGCAGCTTCCAGAATTCGTCTGGATCCCCTCTTTCGTATCGATCGCAGGCTCAACCGTCTACCATGCGGAAGGCCTGACCGATCGCGAGCCTAACGATATCGACCTGATTCTCAGAGCATCCACAGATGAAAAAGGCAGATATGTCTTGGTCCTAGATCCGGCTCTGCGATTGAAACTCGACCGAATCATGCAAGCCAACTTCGGCGACAAAGAAACCCAATACACAGCAAGCCCCTATGGCCCCAACTGGGATTTCCTAGCAATCTACGATCTCGTGCTCAAGCCCCGAAGGCAAGCCATATCGCAGATCGAAGAACCCGAATTCAAAGAAGAATTCTACAAGTCCACAGAAGAACTCACCAAACAAGAAGATCCCTATATGGAACTCTGGCCGGAACGGGAAGCTCACCGCTACATGATGCATGCCCATTATCGTGGGCGGGGCGCTCACATAGATCTGCGATTCGAAGGGCCCGGCAAGAAATATCTCATAGGCTGGACCATCTCGGCGCAGACTCCCGGCGGCATAAAGGAATCCGTTGAGAATCTAGACGACGCTCGAAAATGGTTCAAGACTCCTGACGCTTGGAAGATTGACTTCGAGAAAGGCAGAGTCAAGATGCGGCAGGTCCGAGGCGGCCAAATCCGCCCTGCCCAACTCTACTCCTCTAGGAAAGCCAAGGAGCCTTTGCCATGGATGAAGTTCGAAGGCAAGGTTCCTGCAGGGAAAGTCGGAGCGACCCGATACGAAGCCGGAGTATTCCTAGTCATAGATGATGGTCCGATCCAGCTCGGAACTCAGAAACCCTACTTCCATGAATATTTCTTGGATGGCGATATCTTCAAGGGCAGACTGGTCTTCCGCCAGATCGGGCGCCTTGAGAAGCAAGACGTCTTGCCTGTAGGCGTCGAAGCCAGAGATATGCGAGATCCTTTCTTCTGGTCCATGATTCAGCCCTTAGATCAACAGCCCTACGTCTTGAGCCCCGAAGCAGTCGAGAAGAAATGGATGCCGCCAGATGGGCATTCCGCATTGCCAGAAGAGATCCGATCGCAGATCCCTCTGCAATTCCGATATTGGGTTGAGAAGGGCGATAAGGCTGGGGAAGTACGCGATGCTCTAGTGGAAGCCTTGAAAGCCAAGACCATGAAGCTGAATTTCGATGCGGTGCTTCATGGCAAACGAATCGAGAAGGCCGCCTATCCCTACGTGATTCAATGGCATTATTGGAAGAAAGTCAAAGTGATCCGAGAAGGCCCCACGACTCAGCATTGGGATCTCCGCATCAACTTCGGCAAACCACCGCTCTTCCATCTCGTCTTCGAACGCAATCCTCTCGACGTTTCGGAAGCCTCGGCCTATGAGAAGCCTTCTCCCGAACCTGAAGCCATGGATCGCGGCAAGAAAGGGCCCGAATTCCTAGAGCCCTCGGGCGATGCCAAGCCCGGAGAGAAAGGGTATAATCCTTGGAATCCCACGAAAGACACACCTGCATGGGTAGAAATGCTGGATTCGGGCGAGGTCGAAGTCTTGGAACGGACGCCGGGCCTATTGCGAGTGCAATTCAAAGACGGCAAGATGAAAGGGACTTGGCTATTCTCCCGAGAAGAACCCGGATCCCCGTGGTGGCATGCAAAGCGTACACAAGAGGGACCAGGATAGATGCCCTGCAGCGCATTCTGTTCCACGGTCCAAAGACTTCTCAAAGTCGAGCCCAAGGAGCCTTGCGAAGATCCGGACTGCAAACGCCCTGCGAAAAGAGCATGCCTGAACTGCGGCGAATACTACTGCGATGAACATCTCATGACCCATATCTGCCCCCATGAAGAGGGAAGTAAGGATTCAGGGAAATAGGAAATGCCTACGCCCCAACAACTCGCAGAACTCGAACACTTTCCCTCGGCACCTAGAACCCTGCCTCGTCCAGATGGCTCGTGTTCTTGTGGGCATACGGCATGTGGTCTCCGTGAATCCTATTTCCTAGCCAAATTCTTCCTGCTAGGCCGAATCGCGCTCTCCATCTCCGATCGGATAATTGCAGGCTATGCCAACGTCGAAATAGTGGATGAGCAGGGCGAACTCATACCCGCCGAGGCTTGGCCGGAAGCCTTCAGGAAATTCATGGCCAACCCGAAATTCAGACTAGTCCATGTCTTTCATACCGATATTCCCGTGGGAGAAGTAATCCCACAATACCGAGACATCAAAGGCAGAGTCTGGAAATCCCACGCTGATGATCGTGGGCTCTTTATCGTGGTTCGGATCCGCACAGACCTAGTGGCAGCTGACCGAGTCTGGGCAGCAATCGAGTCAGGGGAGCTTCGGTCCTTCAGCATAAGCGGCCTAGCCCTCGAAAGAAGGATGGAATGCA
>Ga0315308_1000230_pt1 | contig 30661 bp, 25 predicted proteins | sample TDP3_MG_FD_203078 | JGI IMG/M metagenome (GOLD analysis project Ga0315308, IMG submission 203078) | Freshwater sediment microbial communities from Lake Towuti, South Sulawesi, Indonesia - TDP3 | ecosystem: Environmental > Aquatic > Freshwater > Lake > Sediment | place: Indonesia: South Sulawesi... | reverse complement strand
GGGCATAAAGCCCTACACTACAAAATATTTCATTAGTGTCCGTTTTCTTGTTCCCGATGTACACTTTTTGCGTTCCCGAGAGTACACCTTCTAAGTTACGTATCTACCTTATCACATTTCCCTTGACTTCCAGTCGGCAATTTGATAAACTTTTTTTGCCTGCCTTGAGCGGTCATGAAGACGATTCCCACGATTTTATCGGGAATTTCCGGCTATGACTTCCCTTCCTGGAGGAGTCCAGATACAGAATGTTTCTAAAGGAAGATCCTATGGAGCATTCAGATTTTGTCCATTTACATGTACATACTGAATATAGCCTTCTCGACGGCGCCTGTCGTATTGTTGATAACCGTAAAGCTCCCGGAGACCTAATTCAAAGAGCATCCCAATACAAAATGCCGGCTCTAGCCATTACTGACCACGGTAATATGTTCGGCACAATTGAGTTCTACAAGGCATGCGCGAATAGCGGCATAAAGCCGATCTTGGGTTGTGAAGTCTATGTCGCTCCCCAAAGCCGGCACATTAGGGAGGGGATCGGCATATCGGAAGCAGCAAATCATTTAATCCTTTTGGCAAAAGACAAAACTGGCTATCGGAATTTAATGAAACTGGTAAGTATTGGCTATCTCGAAGGCTTCTATTACCGACCCCGAATAGATAGGGAAGCCCTTGAAGCCTACGCTAAAGGACTGATATGTTTGAGCGGTTGCCTCAAAAGCGAAGTTTCTCAGGCTATATTGGATGACGATCGGGATAGGGCCAGAAATGTCGTATCTTTCCTCAGCGATACTTTCGGTAAAGAAAACTTATATCTCGAATTAATAGATAACGGAATTAGTGAGCAAAGAAAGGTCTGCCAGGAATTAGTTAGATTAGGGAAAGACATGGGAATTTCGTTGGTAGCAACTAACGATTGCCATTATGTGGACAAATCTGATGCATATGCGCAGGAAATACTTCTCTGCATCGGCACGGGAAAGACGCTTGACGACCCCTCTCATCTAAGGTTTTCTACGGAGGAATTCTACCTTAAATCCCCCCAGGAAATGAAGCAGATTTTTGCTGAAGTGCCAGATGCAATAAACTCCACAATAGAGATTACTGAAAAATGTGGTCTCCAGCTCGATTTTGAATCAATCCATTTACCGGACTACAAAGTTCCGGAGAATTATAGTCTGGATTGGTATTTAAGAACCCTTTGCGAACAGGGACTAAAGAATAGGTATGTTAATGTCACATCTGATATACGCAAAAGGTTGGACTATGAGCTTTCAGTAATAAGCCAAATGGGATTTGCCAGCTATTTTCTGATTGTGTGGGATTTCATAGAATATGCAAAGCGTCAGAAAATAGCGGTGGGTCCTGGGAGGGGGTCTGGCGCTGGAAGTCTAGTTGCGTATGTCTTAGGAATTACTCAACTAGACCCGCTGAAGTACGGTCTCTTGTTTGAAAGATTTCTTAATCCTGGAAGGAAGAGTATGCCGGACCTGGATATAGATTTTGCCGATACCGGGCGGGATATGGTTATTGATTATGTGAGAGAGAAATATGGAAAAGAAAATGTCGCTCATATCATAACTTTTGGAACCATGTTGGCAAGGGCCGTTGTCAGAGATACCGGCAGAGTATTGAATGTTCCTCTGCTTGAGGTAGATGGAATTGCCAAACTGATTCCCTTTGGTGAGACAATCCAGGGAGCTTTGGAGCTGGTGCCGGAATTGAAGAAAAGATATGAAACTGATGGTGTGGTCAGGAATCTTTTGGACACGGCTCAGAGAATTGAAGGGGTCAAGCGCCACACGGGCGTTCATGCTGCGGGAATTGTAATTACCCCCGGGGAGATGGTTAACTATGTACCGCTAGCAAAGAGTGGTAAAGGTGTGGTAACTACCCAGTACGAGGATGCCGATTTAATCAGTCTCGGTCTTTTGAAAATAGATTTTCTGGGATTAAGGACGCTAACTGTGATTGACAAGTCTTTGAAGTTCATAAGTAAGAGGGCAAAGGAACCTCCGAAAGAGCCTTCCGATATCCCTCTGGATGACGGGAAGACATACCGACTCTTAGCCGAGGCAAAGTCAGCTGGTATATTTCAACTGGAGAGCGCAGGAATGAGGGACCTTTTGAGAAAGTTAGGTGCGACAGAATTTTCTGACTTGATTGCGCTTGTGGCGCTCTATCGTCCCGGTCCTATCGGGAGTGGGATGGTGGATGAGTTTGTGGCCAGAAAACATAAGCGAGCGAAAATAGATTATGAACATCCGTTGGTTGAACCAATTCTAAAGGATACTTATGGCGTAATTCTCTATCAAGAAGATGTTATGAGGATTGCTACTGAATTGGCGGGCTTTTCCCCCCAACAGGCCGATATCTTGAGACAGGCGATGGGTAAGAAGAACCCTATAGAAATTGAAAGACAAAGAGAGAATTTTGTAAAGGGGTCGGGGAAGAAAGGGATTTCCGTAGGGAGAGCTAATAGAATATTTGATGCCATGGTAAAGTTTGGCGGATACGGTTTCAATAAGTCTCATGCTACTGCCTATGCCCTTCTGGCCTACCAGACAGCATGGCTAAAGGCCAACTATCCAATTGAATATACGACCGTGCTCTTGAATAGCGAAATGGAAGATACAGATAAAATCGTAGAATATATGGCCGAGTGTCGCCGGATGGGGATAAATATATTGCCACCAAGTGTAGAGAAGAGCTTTTCAGACTTCATGATAGAGAATGGGAGCATTCGTTTCGGACTTTCAGCAATTAAGAATGTGGGGCAGGGAGCTGCGGATTCTATTGTGAGTGCCCGGGAAAGCGGAGGACCATTCAAGTCAATATATGATTTCTGCGTTCGTGTTGATTCGAGGCTGGTAAATAGAAGAACAATTGAAAGCCTGATTAAGGCAGGTTGCTTCGATTTGCTTGGTCAGCCAAGAGCTCAATTATTTAGAGAACTGGACATGGTTTTGGATAAGGCGTCGCGGGCCCAAAAGGAGCGGCTCAGCGGTCAGACTTCTTTCCTTGGTCTCGTTGAGTCTGATTTGCCAAGGGGAGAAGAATTGACTCTCGCGAAAGAATGGCAAGAGAACAAGTTACTGGCCTATGAGAAGGAAGTGCTGGGTTTCTATATTACGGGCCATCCCCTGGCCAGGTTTGCCGAAGAAATGAAGAACTATGTCACCCATTCAATAGATAGGCTGATGGAATTAGGGACAGAAAGTGAAGTTAGCATAGGTGGAATAATAAGTTCTCTTGAAAAGAAGAAAACAAAGAAGGGTCAACTGATGGCCATCTTCAAGATAGAAGACTTGACTGGAATGGTCGAGGTTATCGTTTTTCCGAACTCCTATGAGAATGGTATAGGAAAATACTTGCACAGGGATGAGATGGTCGTAGTCAAAGGTAGGACTAACTGGCGAGAAGAGAAACCAAGGATTTTGGCTTCAGAAGTAATCCCATTCAGTCTTGCCAGGGAACTTCTCATTCGTCAGATTACTCTGGAACTCTCTATAGCCGGATTAGAGGAGGAAACCCTAAGGAAGTTGAAGGAACTATTTATGAAAAATCAGGGTGATTGCCAGGTCAATTTTAGCTTGACCTCTTCTCGAAATAAGGTTGTCAAAATAAACTCAAAGATTCAAGTCAAACTTAGTGAGGAACTACTGGAGGGTATAAAAAAGCTTATTGGGTCAGATGCCATTCGGCTATCACGCTGAACATAATTCTCTTTTGTAGGCGGAAAGCGTAAGCTTTGCTTTCCGCTCTAATCCCGATTTAGCCGGACGGTTAAACAAGGAGGTTTGTATGCCTGAGCTCAGAAAAGATCCCATTCTCGGTCGGTGGATTATCATTGCCACTGAGCGAGCAAAGAGACCTTCCGATTTTGGAGCTGAACCGCAGGAAAAGTCCAACGAGAAACTGTGTCCCTTCTGTGTGGGGAACGAAGACAAGACTCCTCCCGAGGTTCTGGCTTACCGCGAACCCGGGACCAGGCCTAACAGCCAAGGTTGGTGGTTAAGGGTAGTTCCCAATAAGTTTCCGGCATTGCAAGTGGAAGGAGACTTAAGTCGGACAGGTGAAGGAATTTACGACAGAATGAACGGAATTGGCGCACATGAGATAATTATTGAAACTCCCAGCCATTATGAGACGCTACCGGAACTGGAAAGAAAAAATGTGGAAGATGTAATCTGGGCTTACAGAGACAGAAATGTGGATCTGAAAAGAGATTCAAGGTTTGAATATATACTAATCTTCAAAAACCAGGGGAAGGCTGCTGGAGCTTCGCTGAGCCATTCCCATTCTCAGCTTATTGCCTTGCCCATAGTTCCTAAAAGGGTAAAAGAGGAGATGGAGGGGGCTCAGCATTACTATGATAATAAGGAGAGGTGCATCTTTTGCGACATTATTAGACAGGAGACTAAGTCAGTAACGAGAATAATTACCGAGAACGAAGATTTCATAGTATTCGCCCCTTTTGCTTCCCGATTTCCTTTTGAGACCTGGATTATTCCCAAGAAGCATGATTCGGCTTTTGAAGATATCCAGAAGCATGAAGTAATACATCTCGCATGCTGTCTTAAGGGGATTTTGACTCGAATGAACAAAGTGCTCAACTTTGCGCCCTACAACTATATCCTTCACAACTCTCCACTCACAACATCCAACCTCCCGTATTATCACTGGCACATTGAGGTGATGCCGACATTGATAAGGGTGGCAGGATTTGAATGGGGCACAGGATTCCACATTAATCCTACTCCGCCTGAAGAGGCTGCTAAATTTTTGCGGGAAGCCGAAATCTGAAAAAGTACGGTTATTGATACTAATAGAGGTGTTGGGCTGAAAATACTATTTGCTTCTTCAGAAGTATTTCCTTTCGCCAAGACAGGGGGTCTTGCCGATGTAAGCGGTGACCTGCCTAGAGCCATAAAGGCTCAGGGTCACGACGTGCGAGTCGTAATGCCAAAATACAGAGTCGTCAACAATCAGAAGTTTGGATTGAAAGCGATTGGCAAGAGCCTGGCTATTCCTGTAGGAAGGGAGGCTGTCGTAGTTTCAATTCTGGAAGGCGAACTTGAAAAGGGAATTCCTGTATATTTCATAGATTATGAGCCGTATTTCGATAGAGAAGAGCTTTACGGTACTCCGGAGGGCGCATATCACGATAATGCACAAAGGTTCATTCTTTTTTCCAGAGGGATACTGGAAGGGACTAAGGCAATAGGGTTTCAGCCCGATGTGATTCACTGTAATGACTGGCAGACAGGTTTAGTTCCTGTCTATTTAAAGAAGCTGTATAAGAACGACCCTTTCTTCCAAAGAACGGCGACTCTCTTGACCATTCACAACATCGCCTATCAGGGGACATTCCCCAAAGAGGTTCTAAATTCGGCTGGCTTGGGAGAGGAAGAATTTACTCCAGAGAAGCTGGAGTTCTATGGGCAGGTTGGTTTCCTGAAGGGAGGACTGGTCTATGCGGACCTGTTGAACACCGTGAGCGTGACATATAGTAAAGAAATTCAGTCTTCACCTGAGTTTGGATACGGTCTGGAAGGCGTTCTTGCTCATCGAAGCCGGGACCTCTATGGTATACTCAATGGAATCGACTACGATGAATGGAATCCGGCGAAGGACGAGATTATTCCCATTAGCTACACGATGGAGGAAATAGAGAAGAAAAGGGAATGTAAGAGGGTTCTACTGGAAGAGAATAGATTGCCAGTTAACCTGAACCGACCTTTTGTGGGAATGATCTCACGGCTTGCGCGCCAGAAAGGACTTGATATTATTGGAGAGGCAATTGATGAAATAATGAATTTAGATTTGTACTTTATTCTCCTGGGCAGGGGTGAGGAAGAATATCAGAGGATTTTCTCCCAGATTGGCAAGAAGTTTTCTACAAAAGCAGCCATTCATATTACTTTTGATAATAGACTTGCTCATAGAATCTATGCCGGTTGTGACCTATTCCTCATGCCTTCTCGCTATGAACCATGTGGGTTAGGACAGTTGATCAGTTTGGCATATGGCACTGCCCCTATCGTCAATCCAACAGGAGGCCTCGCTGACACAATTGAAGAGTTTGACCCAGAAACGGGGAAGGGGAATGGCTTTCTCTTAAGTGAATATTCAGCTTCTGCTCTTGTAAGTGCCATCAAACGGGCACTAGGTATTCATAGGCGTAAAGGAGATTGGCAAACACTGGTTAAGAATATGATGGAGGCCGATTTCTCGTGGACTGCTTCTACGAAGGAATATTTGAAATTATATCAAAGAGCAATAGATAAGGTAGCGTAGATTAGCAGAAATCCGGACTTCCCGAAAAAGGGTAAGAAACAGATTGACAAATTGAAGAAGTTGTGGTAACATCTTATTGGAAGAAAAACTGTCGTTCGATAAAAGCAACTCCCTCGTATAGGGAGACGCAAAGCCAAAGAGTCCCCATCTTTTAGGGGATAGTCAGGTTGCCGAAGACGATAGAATAGATGGTTTTGAAAGCCGAGTTGCTGAAGGAAAAAACAAATTCAGAGTGTTTGAAACTTCTGGCAACTCGGCTTTTTTGTATATATTTATCAAGGAAGGAGGTGCTATATGGAAAAGCGAAGGAAATTACTCCTTATCGCTCTCCTGGCTATGGCTACGATTATGACATCTTCTCTATTGGCAGAAGATGTTCATTACGGCGAACATAAGGGTGAACTCAAGGACCTTAACATAAAGGTGGTCTATACCAATCCCTATTTCCACACGCCAGAAGGTCTGGCCGGTTATTATATTGGGATGCCAATGACCTACGAAGTGCGTGTCGCAAACAATAGCCCCCGCACTTACCAGCATCTCGATATAACAGCAATTCAGGAGTATTACGAATCGGGCACCTGTGATCGGAGTTGGTATCCGTATCCCCGGTCTGTTACCTATAGGAAAGGCGAACCCTTGCCAGGAGATAGCACGCAAGTCTGGAGGGATATTTCACTTGGGGCAAATGAGAGAATCACTCTTTTGGGCAGATACAATGTTCCACTGGCCACATGCGATGGACTTGACCAGACACACGTGATTATTCAGCATACCAATAGAGGGAGAGTGGAAGCTTCCATAATGTATTACGAGCCAGAATGCGGCGTATTCTGTCCTCCTCCGAAATGAAACCGGCATCCATTTCCCGATCCTCCAGGCCTAAGATTTGAAGGCACTTTAGTATTTACAAAAATAGACCTTAGAGTAAAAACTCCAGGTCTATTTTTTTATTGTAATTTCAAGTGAAAAGGTGTAGAATTACCGAAAGAATTCTCTTTCATCTATTCTTTCCCCTGTGCCTATTTCTCCTCCTCAAGGGAAAGCGACCTGGGAAGTAGCGATTTCAAGATGGGAAAAAGAGTTGTAATTGTTCTATTCTTCTTTTCGATTTTTTCCTCTATTTTGGTGTCCATAATTCGCTGGCGTGTTGAGACCAACAACGATTGCGTGGAGTTGGCTTGCGATTACAACGAAATTTCTCAACTCTGCCTGCAATCGGAGAACGAGATTGGCTCTTTCTTGTTTATGCTAAGAGACGCTGGCATTAGTTCAATAGCCATTGAAGAAGATACCCTGGAAAGACTATTTTCAGAAGGAAGGATAAGTTTGATGAAAGGGGAGGAGGTGAAAAAACTACAGTTTTTGTCCCCAACTCGGCCTATTTTTGTTGAAAACCTCGGCAAGGGACATATTGAAAAATATACTTTTGTTCTAACCATTGATTCCAATCTGGGAAAAAAAATAGAGAAAATATTAGTTGAGAAGTTGGAGAAAGAAAAAATCAAGAAAATTGAATGTAATTTATACGGAAAACCTCTGACGATGCTGAGTCTTTATGGAATGGATGAAGGTGAAATTTCTCAAATAGGAATAGGTTTTTCCAGGGAAAAATTAGAAAAGATATGCAATTATGGATTAAAGGCTATTCTGCTTCTAACAAATAGAGCCCCCATTAGCGAAGCTTCCATAGAGGCCCTCTTCTCCACCGTGCCCGGCTGGGGGAACATATCTTTAGTCACCTTTTCTGGTGATAGTATCTTAGGCTACCCTGACTTTTTGGATTCAGTCAGGAGAAGGTTAAGAAGAGATGGGGTTAAGTTGGGTATTGTTGAGTTCTTGAATCAGGAAGGCTTGGAAGAAGTAACTAAAAATTTGTATGAGAAAATAGTCAGAGTACACTCTGACCCTCCAGACGAAGCCGGCGCCACGAAAGGGGCCGGTAGGCTGGACATTTCCAGGTTGATTGCTCGCTATAAGAGAGCTGTTAGAGAAAGGAATGTTAGACTGCTATATATCCATTTGCCTTTGGTTTCAGGAAATGTAGAAAGTATGAAAGTTCAGTCTGCTGTCGACTCCATCAGAAAAATCAAGTTGGCTCTTTTGGGTGATAACTTTAAGGTTGGATTGTCTCAACCGTTTAATGCTTTTCCGGCCTGGCTTCAATTGTTTCGTCTACCAATTTTCTTAATCATTTTAGTGCTTCCGCTCTGCCTGGTCTTTCTCCATAAGTCTATTTCGCTGGGCATTAACCCCTTTATGAAAGCCTTCTCTTTGGGCGGAAATGAGAGAAATGGACTCTCTTTGACCAACGTCGGCCCTGGCGACTCACCTGAACTTTCCACTAGGGTTTTGTACCTGTTTCTGTTTGGTTCTATGGCATTAACACTGTTTTTCTGGCAAGAAACACTATTCCTTCAGATTGTAACGCTAATCGCTTCTCTCTCTTTTCCAATTTTGGCGATGGTTTTTGGATTAGGTCTTTCCCAATCACAGGCGACGAGAGGCCACAGGCAAGGAAATCTCTCACGAGCCGTTTGGCTTTTTCTAAAAGTGACCTTTACCACTATTCTTGGTGGAATTATGATAGCCTCTCTTTTCACTCGTCTAGACTTCATGTTGAAAGTGCACCAGTTTCGGGGAGTGAAGGCTTCTTTTATCCTTCCATTGGTAATGGGCTTATTTCTTCTCATGGGATGGGAAGAACAATCTCTGGCAAGAAATGGGTTGATCCGCCTTTATTCAGGCAAGGTATCGGAATTTCTAACCAGGAAAGTGGAATTCAGGCACCTCATAATATTTTCAATTTTGGCTTTAGGTGGAATTGGGCTTCTCTTCAGGAGCGGAAACTATCCGGGCCCATTTCTTCTGGAAATGGAAAACAGGTTGAGGGAGTTTCTGGAAAGGCTACTTCTTGTTCGACCGAGAATAAAGGAGTTTATTATTGGGCACCCATTTATGGTTGTAGGAATGTATATATATTTAGAAGCCAAACTGTCAAAAGAACGAAGTCTAAGGATAGAACCGGGAAAATGGCAGTTGTTTACTGTCCTCGGTTTGATAGGGCAGGTTTCGATAATAAATAGTTTTTGCCACGCTCATACGCCATTGGTCATCTCTCTGGCCAGGACGATACATGGGATTTGGTTAGGTACAATTATGGGAGTCCTATTGGTCACTATTATCCAATGGAAGACAAGGCGCACGCTCGGGGTTAGAAGATAATTTATTCATCACTGGATGGTATAAGGCTTTATGCCCGTAATTTATGATTGGTAATTTTTGATTTTTATTGTAGGGTTTATGCGAAGTTGGGATGAAGTGAGCCGAAATGGCAAATAGAATTTTAGTCGCGGGCTATTATGGTTTTGATAACGCTGGCGATGAGTTAATTCTCACCTCTCTGGTAAACGAACTTAAGAGGCTAAATAGTAAAATAGAAATTTATGTCCTTTCCAACGACCCATTCAAAACTGGTAAACGGTATGGCGTAAAGGCATTAAATCGCTGGAACATTCTAAGTATAATACTTGCGATTTTGCGAACGGATTTATTTGTTTTTGGCGGAGGAGGGCTTTTACAAGACCTTACCAGTGGATGGAGTATTTATTATTATTTAGGACTGATTTTATTGGGTAAACTATTTTTCAAGAGGGTCGTGCTTATCTCTCAAGGAGTAGGGCCGGTTAGAAGCAAATTTGGTAGAAAGGCTACCGGGATAGTTCTTAGGCTTGCAGACTTGATTACGGTTCGCGATGAAGCGTCTAAATTTGAACTGGTAAGACTGAACGGGAACCTTTCAGTGTCTATCGCGCCTGATCCGGCCTTAAATTTGGATAGATTCGGATTCAGAATCGGGGAGCATATCCCGTCAGAGCCTGATGCACGGCCTATCATTGGGGTTTCTATTCAAGGATTTGGAAAAGGTGAGAGATTCAAAGAGACTTTTAAGGAAATATGCGATGAACTGGTGAAAAAGATTAAACCGAAAATTGTCCTAATCCCTTTTCATAGGTCGGAAGACCTGAAAATAAGTAGATATATAGCCGCAAATAGGGAAGGTGATTATGAACTATTTCTGTGGGAAGAAGTTGAGGACCTGTTTGAATTTTACAACAAGATAGATTTGATTCTCGGAATGCGGCTCCATTCCATCATTTTAGCGTGCCTTTTCGGTAAGCCTTTTGTGGCCATCTCTTTACCGAAAAACGACCGTCTTTATGACCCGAAAATTGGAGGCTTTTTGGAACTATTGGGTTGCGAAGTTATGGATGTGGCAGTTCCCGCTCCCATAATAGCCACAAAAGTGCACGAAATCTTGAGAGGCCGCCAGAAATTCCTTGAGGAAATCGGCCCGAGGGTAGCGAGATTGAAGGATGCCTCCAGGGAGAATATACGAATACTTCAGAACCTATTGGAAAAGATACCCTGATTTCTCATATATCCCAAAGTCTCGTAAGTTAAACCTCATCGCGATGATAGGTCTTTACAACTGCCGCAATTTTATGGTATAGTATTAAAAAGAAAATTTTTGCTCGGGCATATTTTCCCCTCGCGGAAGAGTAGCGAGGGGCCCTCAACACTGGAAAAAGAGAAGGAGGAAAGGAAATGCGAAATAGAAAGAAAATAGTTTGGGTTTTGGGGCTGGGCTTATTTTTGCTCTTTTCCTTAGTAGTAATTGATAGCAAAGTTATTCAAGGTGTGGCGGAGAAGGGAAGTGAGGTATATGAACAGGTAAGATTATTGACTGAAGTATTCACTTTGATTAAAGAGAACTATGTAGAGCCTGTAGATGCCCAGAAATTGATTTACGGCGCTTGTGAGGGGATGGTGACCAAATTAGACCCTTTCTCCCAATTTATGGACCCTAAGGCTCATGAGATGATGAAGTCCGAGACTGAGGGAAAATTTGGGGGATTGGGTATAAGAATTGCTATCCGTGAAGGAAGGCTAACTGTGGTGACTCCCCTTCCGGGGACACCGGCCTATGAATTAGGAATTTTACCCGGAGATAGTATAGTGAAAATCGATGGTAAGGATACCCAAGATATTACCCTCGGTCAGGCGGTTGAGCTCTTGAGGGGAAATCCCGGGACAAAGGTTACCATCTCAATTCTTCGAGAAGGGGAAAAAAACTTAATTGACTTTACCATGACTAGAGCGGTGATAAAGATACAAAGTGTTCCCACTGGTGAGATGCTTACTGATAAAATAGGCTATATCGAAGTGAGTGAATTCTCTCAGGATACCCCTTTCGAGTTTGATAAAGCCTGGAAAAAATTGGAAAAGCAGGGAATGCAAAATCTGATTCTCGACCTGAGGTATAATCCCGGGGGACTATTAACTACTGCTGTGGAAGTCTGCAGAAGTCTCATCGGGGATAAGAAATTGATCGTTTACACTCAAGGCCGGGCCGAAGGACAGGTAATTAGATTTTTTGCTGATGAAAAAGCGAAGCACGAAAAGATACCCTTGGTCGTTTTAGTGAATAAAGGTTCGGCCTCGGGCTCAGAGATTGTGGCAGGATGTATTCAGGATTGGAAGAGGGGCCTTATTCTGGGAGAAAAGACTTTTGGTAAGGCTTCTGTACAGAGTCTAATGTCTCTATCCGATGGGTCCGGTTTAAGATTGACTACTGCTAAGTATTATACTCCCAGCGGACGCTCAATCCATGATTCAGGAATCACTCCAGATATCACTGTAGAAATTTCCGCGGAAACTATGACGAAGCTAATGAAACAGAGAGAAAAAATATATGGTTTGTCCGAGGAAGAAGCGAAAAAAAGAGAGAAGGAAAAAATAGAAGATCCTCAGATTGAACGAGCAAAGCAAATCTTGCTAGCCAGGGATAGGTTCTCCGAAACAGAGAAAGGAGTGGAGGAAGGTGCCGAGAAGGAAAAAGAAAAGTAGAGAGATAGCCATACTTTTGATTGCGACAATTGCTCTGGCTTGTGGAATTTTCTACTATCTTAAGATTAGACCTGTTGACTATACAAATGTTTCTCAAGAGATCGACGGTGTGATTAACGAAGAGCTGGTAAAATCAGGAGTTACCGATAAAGATTTGATAAGGATTTATAGAGAAGAAAAGAAGAAAGACAATGTGACCTGGGTATTGGTGACCAAGGAAGTTAGAGTTCCCCGTAAAATCAAATTGGAAACCTACAAAAGGTCTCTTGCTGATTCCTTGAAAAAGATAAGAGCCCATGTTTATGAGGTGAAACAGAGTGATAAGGACGGTTGGCTGAGCATGAAAATTGGAAAACGCTCGCTTATGATGCAGGATCTCCTTCTGCGTTATCCATTGGCTAAGTATAGGGTCGTTATCGTCATCGATGACCTCGGCGAGCGGAAAGACCTGGTAAAGAATTTCTTGCGTCTGAATACGCCTTTAACCTTCTCCATTCTGCCTCAACTTTCTTATTCTACACTCCTTGCGACAGAGCTTAAGAATTCAGGGTATGAAACAATTCTCCATCTTCCTATGGAGCCTGAGGATTATCCTGGTACTAATCCCGGACCGGGAGCTCTATTGGTCTCAATGGACTCATCTCAGATAGAAAGCACTATCCAAAAAGACCTTAAGACTGTTCCGGGAGTTGTTGGCGTCAGTAACCATGAAGGCTCTCGCTTCACAGCCAATCGCGAAAAAATGGCCCAGACTTTGAAAGTTCTGAAGAAAGAAGGGCTATTCTTTTTTGATTCTAAGACTTCCCGACACTCAGTAGTAGAGGAGTTGGCTCGGGATTTAGGAATGCCTGTGGTTTCCAACCAGGTTTTTCTGGATACAAAAGATGAATATGGGTCCATCTGCGAACAATTGGAAAAATTGCGGGGTAGAGCTCTTAGGTTTGGGACAGCGATTGGTATTGGTCACATCCAAAGGAAATTTACTGCTGATGCCTTAGCAGAGTATATTCCCAAATTAAAACAAGACGGAATTGAATTTGTAAATTTCTCAGAATTATTGAAAAATGAGGGCTATCCCTAAATTTCTAAATTTGAGGAAGGACTAATGTTGGTCTTGGGAATTGAAACCTCCTGTGATGAGACATCTGCCAGCGTTGTGGAGGATGGTCGAAAAATACTTTCCAATGTGGTCTCTTCACAGATCGATATCCATAAGAAGTATGGCGGAGTTGTTCCCGAACTTGCTTCCCGCAAACATCTGGAAACAGTCAATTTTGTTGTAGAGCAGGCACTTTCTGTGGCAAGATGCTCTTTCAGGGAATTGGATGCCATTGCAGTCACCAACGGGCCGGGATTGGTAGCGGCATTAATGATCGGCTTGGCTACTGCTAAGGCTATAGCCTATGCTTTCCAGTTGCCCGCAATCGGTGTCAATCATATTGAGGGACATATTTTCTCAAATTTTCTGGAGCACCCTGAGAATAGGTTTTCGATTGAGAAGCTGGCACCTCCTTTTATTGCCCTTGTGATATCTGGTGGCCATTCCGATTTGGTCTTTGTGAAGGATTACGGAAAGTATGAATTGTTGGGACGCACCCGGGATGACGCTGTGGGAGAATCTTTTGATAAGGTAGCAAAACTTCTCCGTCTTGGCTATCCTGGCGGGCCGATAATTGATGAGATTTCGCAAAGCGGCGACCCTGAAGCAATCAAATTTCCTCTGGCTCATATGAAAGAAGACTCTTTAGATTTCAGCTTTAGCGGACTTAAGACCGCTGTAGTGAATTTTGTTAAAAATAGTAACATCCCAATAGAGTCCCAGCCAATTGCAGATATCGTCGCCTGCTTCCAGCGTGCTGCGGTTGAGGCCCTGGCGGAGAAAACCTTTCGTGCTATACAAGAGAAAGGAATGGACAAAGTAGTTCTGGGAGGAGGTGTGGCTTCAAATTCCTATTTGCGTAATATTTTTAGAATGCGAGTGGAAAAAAATGGAATAGAGCTTTATTATCCGCCACGACCATTGTGTACGGATAATGCGGCGATGATTGGCTGCGTAGGGTATTATAAGGCGGAGCATAGTCTACTTAGTCCGTTTGAATCTCTAAGGGCAGAAGCCAATCTGGAGCTTGAGTCCTGGGCTTAAGATGGGAAGGAAAAGAACTTTTCGGGTTCTATTGTTAGGGATAACAATGTTTGCCTCGGCTAACCGACCCACTGTATATGGAGAAGAAGTTGAGCCACCTTATAAACAGGGGGAAGAGCAAGAGGCGTCCCCGCTCCAGGAAGAGACAAGGGCGAGAGAATCCGGAAAGGCTTCTTTTGATATTTATGGGAACTTTGGAACTGTAATATTGACCGACCTTGAGACAGGAGAACAGAAGATTTATTATAAATTATCGTTACAGCCAGAACTTGCTATCGGGAAGTTTGGATTTGGTTTAAATCTGGACTTCTATTTTGATGAAAATAGTAATTTAAGGAAAGAAGATTGGACCTGGAGTAAAGCCATAGAGAAAATCTGGTATGCTCGTTATGGTCATAAGTATGAGCCAATATATGTCTATGTGGGGGGATTTAAGGATGTGACCCTGGGCCATGGACTTATTATGGCTCACTATACCAATATGCTTAGCTATCCAGACATAAAAAAGATTGGATTTGAACTGGATCTCGATTTTGGAACTTATGGTTTTGAGTCTTTATTCAGTAATCTTGCCAGGGCAGAGATTTACGGCGGTCGGGCATATTATCGGCCATTTTATAATTCCTATCTCCCGCTTCTGCCCAGGCTCGGTCTGGGCTTCACCTGTGTTAATGACCAAGACCCCGACGCCAGGAGGGCTACGGAGGATGACCAAATTACAATTCTGGGAGGAGATCTGGATATTCCCCTTTTGGAGCACTATGTCATTTCAATATTATCTTATGTAGATTTTGCTCAGATAAGTCTGGGAAAGAAGTATACCAAATATGCGGTTTCCCCATCTTTAGACGGGGGAAAGGGTTGGGCTCTGGGTCTTATGGGCGGCATATTGACAGGGATAAGGTATCGTCTGGAATTTAGGAGATTGGAAAACAACTTCTTCCCTTCCTACTTTGATTCATACTATGAAGTCGATAGGAAAGACGGCAAGGCATCAACCATTCCTGCCACGAGAAGGCCAATAAAGACAGGGCCCTATGTTGAAATTGGCTATAATATCCTGAATAGAATCGACCTCTTAGCTTCATTTGAGACTTATAATCGAGACCCAACAGGCATCTATCCCCATTTCAGGGCTGTTGTAAGGGTTGATCCTTCGCTTTTGATGAACAAGTTCAGCCTTCTATTCTCCTACGATAAGAGAGATGCCGACACCTGGGAAGATCTTTTTAAAGTCAGAGGCCGGAATACTATTCTGACAACAGAAGTTGGATACCATGTCGACCCCCATGTAGGATTGGTCGTTATTCATAGGCAGACTTTCGATGCCTTTGGCAAGCCAACTAAAACCACAACCATGGAAGTAAGAGTTCACTTCTAATGTGGACTCAAATATTCCATATGCTAAAGGAGAAGAATTATGACTGGAAAGGATGTATTGAAGGTGGTGAAGGAGGAGGGAATTAAATTTATTCGCCTCTGGTTTACAGACATTCTCGGGCAATTGAAGAGTGTAGCAATCACAGAGAGGGAATTGCCGAGAGCCTTAGATAGCGGTAGGGGTTTCGATGGCTCGTCGGTTGAAGGGTTTGCCAGGATTTTTGAGAGCGACCTTGTGGCATTACCCGATCCGTCAACATTCCGAATTCTGCCTATGGAACTTTCCTCGGAACAATCACAAAGTCAAGGAGAAAAAGGGAGAGCCGTCCTGAAAGAAGGCGCGGTCGGGAGAATATTCTGTGATATATTTAATCCTGATGGTTCTCCATATGAAGGGGATCCCCGCTATGTTTTGAAGAAGAACCTGGAAAAAGCAAATAAGATGGGCTATACCTACTATGTTGGCCCAGAAATTGAATATTTCTATTTCAAAAATGAGAAAAGCACAGATGTCCTTGATGCCGGTGGCTATTTTGACCTGTTGCCTTTAGATATGGCCCACGATTTACGCAAAGAGACCGTCCTTTACCTGGAGACGATGGGGATTCCTGTGGAATACAGTCACCATGAAGTGGCACCCTCCCAACATGAGATAGACTTACGCTTCGCAGATGCTCTGACTATGGCAGATGCCGTCCAGACATATAAAGTTATCGTTAAGGAGGTGGCCTGGAAAAGGGGTGTCTATGCCACATTTATGCCCAAACCTCTATTTGGGCAGAATGGTTCTGGGATGCATACACATCAATCCCTTTTTAAGGGTAATAAGAATGCCCTATTTGACCCCGAGGACAAGTACCACCTTTCCCGAGAGGGCAAAGCATTCATTGCCGGGTTACTCTTCCACGCCCAAGAGATTACTTCAATTTGTAACCAGTGGGTCAACTCGTATAAGAGGCTAGTCCCGGGGTATGAAGCGCCGGTCTATATCTGCTGGGGCCAGAGGAACCGCTCGGCATTGGTGCGCGTTCCTATGTACAACCCAGGGGAAGAAGTATCAACTCGTCTCGAGCTCAGGAGTCCAGACCCTGCCTGCAATCCTTACTTAGCTTTTGCAGTGATGCTGGCCGCTGGGCTGGAAGGGATAGAGAGAGGTTACGATTTACCGAACCCCATAGAAAGAGATATCTTTCTCTTGACTGATGAGGAAAAGCAATCTCAGGGAATAAGATCGCTACCCGGTAGTTTGATAGAGGCAATCCAGATTACTGAGAAGAGCCAGCTCGTTAGGAGAACTCTGGGTGAACACATCTTCAATAAATTCATCGACAATAAGAAAATTGAGTGGGACCGCTATCGCACCCAGGTTACAGACTACGAGTTGCAGAAGTACCTACCTATATTGTAAATTAGAATAAGGAGATAAGATGAGAGAAGAAGTAGAAAAGGTTTTGTCTAAGATTCGACCAGCCCTTCAAGCCGATGGGGGAGATGTGGAGTTAGTCGAAGTTACAGATGAAGGCGTGGTTAAGGTGAGGCTAATTGGGGCCTGTCGCGGTTGTCCAATGGCTGTTATGACACTGGAAATGGGTATCGCTCAAGAATTGAAGAAACAAATCCCAGGAGTTAAGGAAGTGAAGGCAGTTTGAAAAACTACGGAGTAGATGAAGAATGTGTAAAATTTTATGTGGATTTTGCACATTCGAGTTGAATAGACTGAGTATTCGAGGATATTATCGCCCCGTCTCTGCGGGGCGATTTTTTATGAATGGGAAAAAAGTCATTTCTCCTATGAAATTAGTCTTTGTAATTTTACTAATTTTCACCGTCAATTTTCGGACATGGTCTTTTGAAATTAGCCTTTCTACTCCTACTCCTGTCCCAGGCGACACTTTGGCAATAGATGTTAAGGAAGTGAAGCCGGGGATGAAATATTCTTGCTGGTTCAATGCAAGCAAATACCCTGTCTATCCCACAGAAAGAGACTCTTTCAGGACATTGATTGGAATCACGTACGATTTTGTTCCCGGCAAGTATGCTATTTTGATTCTGGAAAAAGAAAAGGGGAAAAAGGCGAAGAAAAAATATAGGCTTATAAGTATCGGTAGAAAGGAGTTCGCCCTATCATATGTGACCTTTAGTTCCGAGGAGAGGAAATTGATTGGTTCCCCTCTGAATGAGCGCGAAAGAGATTTAATTTCCATCGCCCTAAAGGCCGAAAGCGAAAATCAAAATTGGAAAGGAAAGTTCGTTTTGCCAGTTGAGGCGAAAATTGTTGGGGAGTATGGCGTCAGAAGAATGGCGGGTGGAGAGTTTCTTTGGAATCATAGAGGTGTTGATTTGAAAGTTCCCGAAGGTACGGCGGTTCGGGCGCCCAACGATGGTGAGGTCATTCTGGCTGAAGAAAAGTTCTATCTTCACGGGAAAACGATAATAATTGACCACGGCCAGGGTGTTATCACAATCTATCTTCATTTAAGGTCTATCAATGTCAGAAAGGGAGACAAAGTTACCAAGGGACAAATTATTGGCAGAGTGGGAGAGACAGGCCTTGCTACAGCTCCCCATCTCCATTGGGGAGTGTATGTCCATGGTGTTCCTGTCAACCCTGTTCCTTGGGTAGAGAGAGAATACTGAATGGTCGTTCCGAGGAGAAATGATTCAATAGGTAATCCTGGTTTAGATCTTCCAATGGTCAGGACTTTAAATCTTACGAAAAGATTTGGCCGTTTGACCGCGGTGGATAACCTCAATTTGGAGATCTACCCAGGGGAAATTTTCGGCTTCTTAGGACCCAATGGAGCGGGCAAGACTACCACGATAAGAATATTAACCGGGCTCCTCAAACCGACCAGTGGCCAGGCGCTCGTGGGAGGATATAATATCCAGGAGGAGCCAGAAAGAGCTAAGAAGAACATTGGTTTAGTCCCTGAAAGGCCATTTATTTATCAGAAATTGACGGGTGATGAGTTTCTAAATTTTGTCGCAGACATATACGAAGTGCCGCTTGAAATGAAAAAGAGGAGAATACCGGAACTCCTATCTCTATTTGAGATAAGTGAATGGAAGGATATTTTAATTGAAGAGTATTCTCATGGGATGCAGAGGAAGTTGGTAATGGCTTCTGTGCTTCTGCACAACCCAAAGGTAATCTTTTTAGATGAACCTTTGGTTGGTCTGGACCCAAAGGCTGCGAGATTGGTAAAGAAGATTTTTCTGGAACTTTCTCAAAGGAAGGTGACAATTTTCATGTCAACGCACACTTTGGAGATTGCTGAAAAATTATGCCACCGAATTGGAATCATTAAGGAGGGAAGGTTAATTGCCATGGGAACAAATGAGGAGTTGAGAAGAAAGGCAGAAAGAGAAGTCGAAATACCAGAGGGGATAAGTTTAGAGGACATATTTCTACAGTTGACCGGGGGTTCTGAATACAAGGAATTATTGGAATATTTAGAGTGATATAGGTCAGTCCGGGGTTATTATGATGAAAAGAGCGAAGGCCATCCTTCTCCTATCCCAAATTGAGTTTCGAGAAGCCAGAAATCGGTTCCGGTTTATAGAGACAGGTAGGAAAGTGAAGAACATCCTACTCCTGGCAATTGGCATTCTCTTTCTCTGGGCCTTATATAAAGGATTTTGCCGTATCTTGGCCTATCTCCACGGAGTTCCCATTCTTGGACCGGTACTACTGGTTAAACTCCTTTCTATGGTCTTTCTTACTTTTTTGGCAATGCTCGTTTTAAGCAATGTCATAACCTCCTTTGGCACCATATATTTTTCTTCTGACCTTCCCTTCTTATTGTCCACACCCTTACCGTTCGGTTCAATTTTTGGAATCAAGTTTCTGGAAACGCTAATCTATTCTTCCTGGATGGTCGTCCTTGCCTTCTGCCCGTTTCTTCTGGCATACGGAAAGACCTACTCCTTGAAAATCCCCTTCTATGGCCAGGTTACCCTTGTATTAGTACCTTTTTTAGTCGTCGCCGCAAGTTTGGGAGTCATTTTCTCCTTACTCCTTATGCACTTTTTTCCTGGCAGAAAGACAAGGGATATCCTTTTAGTTTTTGGATTATTTTTAGGAGGTGGATTATATGTCCTGGTTCGCTTTCTCCAGCCAGAGAAGTTGGTAAGGCCTGAGGCAATGGGTAGCGTATTTAATTATCTTGCTATGGTGAAGGCGCCCACTTTCAGGTTTCTACCGAGCTTCTGGATCACTCAGGCAGTTGGCTTTGCCACCCATAGAGACTTTCTCGGATATGTTCAATTTTTTTCCATTCTTATTTCAGTGGCCATAACTTTTGTCCTAATCAGTTTTCTTTTAGCAGGCAGAACATACTATTCCGAATGGGCGAATGCCCAGGAGGGTAAAACAAAGCCCGTGAAAAAAGATAGAATAGGAAAAGTGGTGAGATTTTTCCTTAAAGGCTTTTCTCAGCAGACAATAGCGCTTTTGCAGAAGGACATCAAGATTTTCTTTCGGGAAACAGGTCAGTGGTCTCAGCTCTTTCTTTTGGGAGCGCTGGTAGTTGTCTATCTTTTCAACATTCACAATCTACCACTCGATATCGTCTATTTAAAGAGCCTTGTGTCTTTTCTAAATATTGGTTTAGCCGGATTTGTTCTGGCGGCTCTCGCTCTTCGCTTCGTCTATCCAGCAGTAAGCCTCGAGGGAGGCCCTTTCTGGATTATTCAGGTTTCACCTCTTTCACTAAAAAGATTTCTAAAAGAAAAGTTCTGGATTAGCCTTTTTCCCTTGCTGATTCTGGGAAGTGTTTTGGTCTCGGTTTCTAACCTTTTTCTTAAAGCCGACATTTTCATGAGCCTTCTGTCTATGGGGAGTGTAGGAGTCATGGCAGTGGGATTAAGTAGCCTGGCGTTGGGAATGGGCGCGATCTACCCTAAGTTTCAAGTAAAGAACATCTCCGAGGTTGAATCATCGCTTGGAGGAATTTTGTTCATGATATATGCGCTCTTTTACATAGGCGTAATTATTGGCCTGGAGGCTTTGCCCGTTAGAAGCTATTTCCAGTATTCTTTTGGTTTTAGAGATAGTTTTTATTGGCCTGCAATTGCCGTTTTAGTTGCTGTATTCATTATCGTCAACACGATTGTGATCTGGCTTCCTCTCCACTTGGGGAAGAAGGCTTTACTAAATTATGAAGAGTAGTTGCTGATCTCCTCTCTCAATCTCCAGAGAGAAAGATTCTCTTTCCACAGGAAGAAGAAGCCGAAGCCTACGAGTAGACTAAACTGAAGGGAATGGAGGAGTATAGCATAACTCAGAGCATGACTCTTATCAATTGCGAAAAGACTAAGAGCGGTGATGCAAAAGTATTCATAGACTCCGATAAAACTTGGAGAGGAAGGGATGGTTAATCCCAGCGCGATTACAACCATTGTCAGATAAGCCTGAGGGTAGGATATGAATATATTAAGCGCCTTTGCTCCCAGATAAAAAGTTGTCCCTTCAAAAATCCAGACTAGGATGGAGAGAGAGGAGACGGCGAGGATTTCCCTGCGTCGGCGAAGGACACTTAGTCCCTCAATAAAGGAGTCTGTCAGGCTGAGTATCCTCTTTAAGATAGATTCCTTCAGGAAACCGAATAGTTTTTTGATAACTTTACCAGTTAGTTCTCTGGAATGCATCGTAAGGTAGAGGAGAATTAGCGTACCTATGAAAAGCATCCAGGCTGCGTAAGTCATTCTTTTGAGCCATTGAGGCAAATGGTGTTGTGTATGCGAACCGCCCCCTATAAAAATGAGTGCTACCAACAGAATAACTATCAGAGCAAGCCCATCAAAGACCCTCTCTACAACAATGGTAGCAAATGATGAACTCTTGCTAATATTTTCTTTTTTTCCGTTTACATAGGCACGGATCAGTTCTCCAACTCTCAGGGGCAAAAGGCTATTTGCCATAAATCCAATAAGAACTGCTGAGACAAGGCCTATGATTTTGCATTTTTTTATAGGCAAGAGGAGAAATCTCCATCTTATTCCCCGCATCAAAACTGCAATGGCATAAGAGATTACTGCTGGGAATAGCCAGTAATAATCTGCTAGTCTCAACACCCTTTTGATTTCTTCTACATCCACTTTCCTGAGGGCGAGGTAGAGAAAAAAAATGCTAACCAATATTCCAACGGTAATCGTCCAGTTAGGTTTCTTCAAGGGCCTCTCCAGATACTGTTCGGTAAAGGGCTCTTTTGAGAAACTCGAACTATTATGCCATATAATCCTTCACCCGGTCAAGGAGTATCCCGAAAGAGAGAGATGTTATGCGGCAAAGATGGCTATAAACCGGGCGGATATGGAATTAGAGGGATTCGGGTATGCCAGAGGTGGGACTCGAACCCACACATCCCGAAGGACAACGGTTTTTGAGACCGTCGCGTATGCCAATTCCGCCACTCTGGCGCGCGAACTTAATTTTACACTCAAAAGACATTTACTGTCAAGAGAAATAAGAATTACACTGAGGTCTCCGGGTATTTTTTCAGAGGCCTCACATTCTCTCCTTGACATTATTTCGGGTTTTTTCTAAAATCAAATAATTCAAATCTGCCATTTGAATGAGCCTGCGCTCTCACATCTGGTTGCCAAATTCTTTAGAAAGGGAAGTGAGAATGATTCGGTAAAAACTGGGATTTTTTGAGAGTTGTCGTTTCATTTTTTTCTTGACATGACAAATAGTGGTTAGTAGAATACCAGAAATTTCATAAAGGGGGTGCGAATTGATGAGGAAGAAAATCTTGTTTTTGGCTATTGGCCTTATTTTTCTATTCGCCGCTTCCTCTTCTGCACAGTTCGGATTTTCGCTGAAAGGGCAGGCAAGTTACGCTCTCCTGTTAAAGCCGGAGATTGAAGAGTTTGGGCTTCCGGAAGAGGAGTTGACTAAGGGCGGATTTAGTTTTTCCGGCCAGCTACTCTACAGAGTAGTGGGCAAGATTCTATCTTTGGGAGTGGAAACAGGTTATCTCTCTTGCTGGAAGGACGAATACAGAGATCCGGGGATTGGTGAAAAAGTTGAGTTCAGTCTTTCAGCAATTCCTGTTCTGGCACTTATTCAATTTGAAAGTCCGCTGCCATTACTTTCTCCTTACTTCCAAATTGGGGCGGGAGTCTATCCTTTGACCCAAAAAATAAGAGTGCCCGCTTTGGATGCGGAAAGCAAAACTACAGAAACCGAGTTCGGAGTAATGGCTGCGGCAGGATTGGCGATTCCTCTCGTTCCAAAAACAAATCTGGAGCTGGGCGGCAAGCTTCATATGATTTTCACCGAAGATGAGTCTACGATTATGTTTAATCCATTCGGGGGAGTCTCAATTAGATTTTGAGCCGGTTTATTTAAGGTTCCCAAAAAGTCGATGGGTTTCTATACCAATCTGGCCTAACCTTCAACTTCCGTTTCTTTCCATCCTATTTCCATCTACCTCGGAGAGTATATCTTATGAAAGGCAGTTTTTTGTCTACGGGTTAACTTAGTCCCTTGGTTTAAGAACCGATTTTCTCGAAAAGTTCATTTTCCACTTGATGGTTTGTCCGAAAAAAGTTTGACTTTGTTCGATTTCTTAAGTATAATTACAAAGAGGAAAAAATAATCCAAGAGGAGATTCCATGGAAAAGAAAGAAGTCCAAAAATTCTGGGAAAGGGCAGAAAAACAACTTAAGGAACTGAGCACAAGAGCCGTAAAGGTTGCTAGAGGCTTGCAACAGGAAGCCGTGTATGGTGTAAAGATTGGCAGGCTAAGGATTCAAGAAATGGGACTGGAAAGCAGGAAGGCAAGAATTTTCCAGGAGATAGGTGCTGAAGCTTTTAAACTGGCTAAGGAGAATAAACTCAAAAATAGTAAAATTTCTAAGTTATGTGGTGAAGTGGAAAAAATAGATAGAGAAATTAAAAAGAAAAAAGCCGACTCATCCTTGTTGAGAAAGAAGCTATCCGAAGGCATCAAGAAACTTAAGTGAAATTTTGGCAAGGTGAATACAAGATGGGGGCGTAGTTCAGTTGGGAGAACGCATCCTTGGCAGGGATGAGGTCGCCGGTTCGACTCCGGTCGCCTCCACAATTTTGAAAGTGCAAAGAAAAGGAATGCGGATTATTGCGGGTAGCCTCAGAGGCAAGAAAATAAAAAGTTTGCCTGGGTTGGCTACCCGTCCACTTTTAGGAAGAATAAGGAAGTCGCTTTTTGATATTCTGGGGGATAAAGTAGCCGGTGCTTTTTTCCTGGACCTATATGCCGGAAGTGGAAGCGTGGGAATAGAGGCTCTGTCCCGCGGAGCCCGGCATGTTCTCTTTGTAGAAAAAGAGGCTCAATTGACAAGATTAATTAGGGAAAATCTAAGAAGGTGCGGGCTGGAAGAGAAAGCTGAGGTCCTTGAAATGGATGTTTTGAATTTCAAAAAAGAAGAAGGAAAGTCTTTTCTGCCTGAGCAATTCGATTTGATTTTTGCGGGACCTCCTTACAAATTGAATCTTGTCAGGGACACTTTAGAGAAAATAGCCAAATTAAGGCTACTTGGGAAAAAAGGCTGGGTTATCTGTCAGCACCATTTCAAAGAAAAAGTACCGGAAAAAAAGGGATTCTTGTCCCTTTTTAGGAAAGAACGGTATGGGAAGACGATACTCAGCTTTTATAAGATTTATGATAATTCTGGTAGCTAACTGGCTCCAGAGAAAAAATGATACTATGAAGAGTGAGTTATTAGGAGCGATCTTCTCAGGGGGGAGTAGATGAAGACTATTGCAATCTTCGCAGATGTGGAAAAGAAAAAACCTAAATCTGCTGTCCAGAGGTTGAGTTCTTATTTGGAGAAAAAGAAAGTAAAAGTCTTGGTGAACGATGTTTCTAAGCAAACCGATTTGGTTATCGCATTGGGCGGTGATGGAACAATATTGAAGGCAGCCCGGAAGGTAAGCGGACTTAATATACCTGTGTTAGGAATTAATCTCGGCGGACTCGGGTTTCTGGCAGAAATAAGTTTCCCTGAGTTCTACTCAGCATTAGACCCAATTTTACAGGGGAAATATAGAACTGTCGAGAGGATGCTATTGCGCTCTGAAGTGTTTCGCAAAGGTAAGACTGTAGGAGAGTTCTTGGCTCTAAACGATGTAGTAGTGAAAAATGGAATTACTGCCAGGGTCATAGAACTGAGAGTTGAGGTAAATAATGAGTATGTTGCCACCTATATTGGAGACGGGTTGATTGTTTCCACTCCTACAGGTTCTACGGCGTACTCTCTGGCTGCCAGTGGTCCTATAGTTTACCCGGATTTATCCGTTATCATTCTGTCACCCATCTGTCCACATACTCTGGCTTTACGCCCATTGATCATCTCATGTGATGATGTGGTCAGAATTTTGGTTGAGGCTGACCATCGTGAGGTTATTCTTAGTATGGACGGGCAGGAGAACTTCCCGTTGAAGTTAGGAGATTTGATTCAAGTAAATAGAGCCAAGGAAAGATTAAGACTTATTGTTCCGGAGAAGAAAAGTTATTTCCAGATTTTAAGGACGAAGTTGAAGTGGGGAAAGAGGTAAGGAAGGTCTTAATTTGTTCGGCGCTGGGAAATTTTTTACGCTCGAAAACTTCAGCCTCTGCATGGTGCAGAATCGAACTTCCCTTCGGGTCAAACACGATTCTGCTTGGAAGCTAATGTGGTCGGCTTTGTTTTCTCGCTAAAATTTCCAATGCTTCTCACAAACTAAGTTCTTTCCTGGGAGTGAGAAAAGGAATTGCTTTTTGGTAAAATTGCAAAAGTCATAAGAAATCGAGGAGTGTAGCTAGAGATTGAAACTTTGCCATCATATTGATTTGAGACTACGATGCTACGGGAATTATACATAAAAAATTTTGCTTTGATTGAAGAATTGCATATGTCTTTTAGTGAGGGTTTGAATATTTTGACCGGCGAAACTGGAGCGGGTAAATCAATTATTATTGGGGCAATCGGGCTAATACTGGGCGGGCGAGCCTCTTCTGAAGTTATCAGGAAAGGGAGCGATGTGTGTGAGGTCACTGGACTCTTTGAGATTAAGGGGAATATAGCGCTTAAAAAGATGCTTTCTAATAAGGGTATTTTAACTGAAGGGGAGGAGTTTATCCTGAAAAGGGAATTAAATCGGCAAGGAAGAAGTCGCTGTTTCCTGAACGGTCAGATTATTACCTTAGGAATGCTTGAGGAGATTGGTAACGATTTAGTGGATGTGCATGGACAGCATGAGCATCAGGCCTTGCTTAAGCCAGGGGTTGCCCGGGACCTATTGGATGAATTTGGAGACTTAATTGGACTCAGAAAGAAGATTGAAGAGATCTATTTGAAATTTAAGGAGGAATCACGGGAACTGGAAGAGTTGCGCTCCTCAGAGAGAGAAAGGGAACAACAGATTGACCTTTATAAATTTCAAATCAAAGAGATTGAGCAGGCCAATCTGTCGCCCGAGGAAGAAGAAGTCCTGGAGAGGGAATATAAAGTTTTGAGCAATGCGGAAAAGTTGGAACAGTTGACCCAGGAGGTTTTTGACCATCTTTATGAGGGGGCAGGTTCCATTACTGAGAAGATGGCCTTGGTAGAGAAAGGTCTGGAAAGGATTGTCGCCATCGATGAGACGCTAAAGGATGAGGTGAAGGAACTGACTGATTTAAAATATCAAATAGATGAGACGGCCATAGCGATAAGAGATTATAGGAAAAAAATAGAGTACAATCCCCAAAGGTTAGAAGAGATATTGGAAAGGAAGGAATTAATTAGTAGACTCAAGCGGAAGTATGGAAATACAATAAAAGATATTTTGAACTATAAGAGAGACACAGAAATTAAACTAAAAAAACTGGCTGGTAGTGCCAGGAGTATGGAAGAAATTACAGAAGAGGTGAAGGTACTTGAGGAGAAACTTATGGCGGAGGCTGGCAAGCTTTCTCGTGCGAGAAGGCTTGCAGGAACTAGTTTAAAGACGAAGACGGAACAGGAACTGAGGGAATTGGGGATGGGAAAGGCGAGATTCGATGTCGAGATTAATCAAGGCGAAATGACATCTACCGGGATTGATGAAGTCGAGTTTTTGGTTGCTCCCAATGTGGGTGAGGACTTAAAGCTCATAAATCGAATTGCGTCTGGGGGCGAGATATCGCGAATAATGCTAGCATTGAAGACTATCCTGGCACGGGCAGACCGGATACCGACTCTAATCTTTGACGAAATAGATACTGCTATTGGCGGCAGAATTGCCCAGGTTGTTGGTAGGAAGATGAAAGCTTTATTCCCTGCTCATCAGGTCATATGTATCACTCATCTACCGCAAATTGCTGTTTTTGCATCAAATCACTACTATGTGGGCAAAGAGGTTACCGGTGGGCGAACGAAGACAGTAGTTGACCTTTTGGATAGGAAGGGAAGGGAGGGAGAAGTCGCACGCATGCTGGGCGGCGAACGGGTGACGGAAATAACCTTGAAACACGCGAGAGAGATGATAAGAGAAGGCCAGTCATAAAATTTTGGTTAAGAGATGGGAAAAATAATAATAAATACAGAACAGTGCAAAGGTTGCAAGTTATGTGTAGTATCCTGTCCCAGACAGTTGATAAGGTTATCTGAAGAATTTAATCTGGGTGGCTACCATCCTGCGGAGTTTAATGACAGTGGCGAGTGTAACAGTTGTGGCTTATGCTATCAGATGTGCCCGGATGTAGCGATAGAGGTTTGGAAAGATTGAAAAGGTTGGATGAAGGGATAGTTATCGGAGTCGCTCGGCCAATAATTTCCTCTCCCGTCGGGGCAGATGATCGAGGCGAGGGGGCTGTAGCCATAGAGCGATAGCTCTGCTAAAAGGCGGGCTCAATAAATTGAGCCCCTACAAAGGAAGGCAAAGCTTACGCTTTGCTGGTACAACTGCGGGGTTAAGTACGGATGAAAAATAGAATCTTGATGAAGGGGAATCACGCTGTGGGTGAAGGGGCAATAAAGGCGGGTTGCCAGGCTTATTTCGGTTATCCGATTACACCCCAAAACGAGATCACTGCGTATATGGCCAGGAGAATGGCTGAAGAAGGAAGAGTATTTATCCAGGCGGAGAGCGAGATTGCAGCGATTAATATGGTCTTTGGCGCTTCTCTCGCAGGAGCACGGGCAATGACCTCTTCTTCGTCCCCTGGCATAAGCTTGAAGCAGGAAGGCATTTCCTATATGGTAGGCTGTGAGCTTCCAGGTGTTATTGTAAATATTCAGAGAGGAGGACCGGGATTAGGGAATATTTCCGGCGCCCAGGGAGACTACTTTCAGGCAACAAGAGGCGGTGGGCACGGAGATTACTACTCTATCGTTCTTGCTCCTGCCTCAGTTCAGGAAATGTACGATTTGACCCGGGAAGCCTTCGATCTGGCTGATAAGTACAGAAATCCTGTAATTCTCCTCGCCGACGGGATTTTAGGCCAGATGCTTGAACCAACAAATATAGGTAAAGAGAATTCAGCATCAGTTCTGGATATCAAAAAAGATTGGATTCTGGATGGCTGTAAAGGAAGAGAGCCTCGAATGGTTCGTTCGCTACTGATGGACGAGGGAGAGTTGGAGAAGCACAATTGGAAACTGAATAATAAATATGAAAAAATGAAGACATCAGAGGTAAAAGTGGAGACAGATAAACTTGAAGATGCTGAAGTGGTACTTATTGGCTACGGTACTTCTGCCCGGATATGTGCGGAGGCAATGGAGATTGCGAGGAAAAGAGGAATAAATGTTGGACTTATTAGACCGATTACGCTCTGGCCTTTTCCTGAGAAGGTCGTATCTGAAAATGCAGAAAGATTGAAAGCATTTCTGGTCATAGAAATGAGTCTTGGACAGATGGTTGAAGATGTGCGGTTGGCGACTAATGGGAAATGCCCGGTATATTTTTATGGAAGGCCCGGCGGTGGCATTCCAGAAGTTGATATAATTGTAGATACAATTGAGAGAATAATAAGGTGAAAAAGCTATTTTCTCGACCGGGAAGTTTGACAGCAAAAGGAAATCTTTATTGTCCGGGTTGTGGGCATGGGATTGTTCACCGGCTAATTGCTGAGGTTATCGATGAGCTGGGAATAAGAGAGAGAACAATCGGTGTTGCGCCAGTGGGATGTGCGGTTTTTGCTTACGACTATTGGAATTTTGATGTTACGGAAGCAGCACATGGAAGGCCTCCGGCTGTGGCTACCGGAATCAAGAGAGTGCTTCCGGACAGGGTGGTGTTTACCTATCAGGGTGATGGTGACTTGGCTGCAATCGGCACGGCGGAAACAGTCCACGCCGCTAATCGAGGAGAAAACATTACAATTGTTTTCGTAAATAATGGCGTTTACGGTATGACCGGTGGCCAAATGGCTCCTACAACACTTATTGCTCAGAAGACTGCCACGACCCCCTTGGGTAGAGACCCCAAAATTGCCGGATATCCTATTAAGATTTCGGAGGCGCTGGGACAGTTGGAGGGGTCTTTTTACATTGAGAGGGTAGCGGTGAATAGTCCCAAAAATACCGTTAAGGCAAAGAAAGCAATTAAGAAAGCCTTCCAAACTCAGATAGATAATAAAGGCTTCTCACTGGTGGAAGTGTTATCAATGTGTCCCACAGGATGGGAAGTTAACCCCATTGAAGCACTGAAGTGGGTTGAAGAGAAAATGGTACCCACTTTCCCATTGGGAGTGATAAGAGATAAGACTTAATAACGGGAGGATTTATGAAGGAAGAGGTAATTATGGCCGGCTCGGGTGGACAGGGAATAATGTTTGCCGGCACTCTCCTCGCTCATGCGGCAATGGAGGATGGACTTAACGTAACTTATTTCCCTTCATATGGAGCGGAAATGCGGGGCGGAACTGCTAACTGCACAGTCATTATTTCTGATAAGAACATAGGTTCTCCTTTGGTTACTAATCCCTCCACTCTTCTGGCAATGAATGAGGACTCCTTAGAAAGATTTGCTCTGAAAGTCAAGAAGGGTGGATTGATAGTAATGAATTCGTCTTTGTCAAAAAAAGAAATTGAAATCCAGGATGTTGAAGTCTTGAAGGTTCCAGCTACAGAACTGGCGGAGAAGTTAGGGGACAGCAGAGTGGCAAATACGGTGATTTTGGGAGCGTACATCAAGAGAAGAAAGTTGGTTTCCCTGAAACAGGCCATGGAATCCCTAACAAAGGTTCTGGGCGATGAGAAAGAAAACCTGCTTGAGTTGAATAGGGAAGCGCTCAGGAAAGGAGAAGAATGGAGATGATTCGAAAGGCTAAGATTTCGGACATCAAGGAACTACATAAGTTGATAAATTTCTATGCTGATAAAGGAGAAATGCTTCCAAGGTCGGTAAATGAACTTTATGAAAGCATAAGGGATTTCCTGGTATTTGAGGAAAAAGGAGAAATTTTGGGTTGTTGTGCTCTGCATGTATCCTGGGAAGAACTGGCTGAAATCAAATCTCTGGCGGTTAAGCCCGGGCACACCGGAAAGGGAATTGGAAAGAGGCTTATCGAGGGATGCCTAGAAGAAACAGACAAACTGGGAATAAAGAGAGTTTTTGCCCTTACCTTTAAACCGGCATATTTTGAAAAGAGAGGTTTTAGAAAGGTAGAAAAGAACGAATTGCCCCATAAGATATGGAGCGAGTGTATTAACTGTCCAAAATTCCCGAATTGTGAAGAAATCGCGATGGTAAAGGAAATAGAATAAAATAGATATGCCATTTTAGGGAACTATTTATGGAAAAGATTTTGCGAAGGAAAAGTTCTTACATTCTTCTTTTTTGTCTATTGATTTTTTCCGTAGCTTCGTCAGTCCACGCGAAGAGCCATCTTGAGCTGGCAAATGAGTATGCATTAGAGAGTGAGCGTTTTTTTCAGGAGGCTGTAAATGAGTATAATCTGGCATTAAACGACCCCGAGTCCAACGTCAATGAGG